>JAESGM010000077.1_pt1 | contig 305002 bp, 255 predicted proteins | sample 9269721 | NCBI WGS metagenome assembly JAESGM01 (sample SAMN15720920, study PRJNA650825) | algae metagenome | isolation source: Komarekiella atlantica HA4396-MV6 and co-occurring heterotrophs from... | place: USA: Theobald House, Kauai, HI | collected 2009-07-29
TGCTCACGTTGTAGAACCGGTGGTCGTCGACCAGGCCCACGTTGTGCTCCAGCCGGCGGAAGATGCGCGTGAACGAGCGGGCCACATCGTCATGCGGCCGCTCCAGGTCGATGACCAGCATGCGGCTACTGGGCGTGATCGCATCGAAGGCAAAGCCGACCAGGCTGCGCGGGTACTCGGTGCGGGTGAGCTGGCTGACAAAGCCGGCCACGATGTCCTCGGCCAGGTTGGACTTGCCCGCCCCCGGCGCGCCGATGACCGAGCAGATCTCTCCCTTGCGGATCAGCTCGGTGTCACCGATGCGCAACGCCGGTTTCTGGTTGCGGATGTGGTAGAGGAAGGTGATCTCCACGCTCTGCTTGGGCGCCGATGCCATAGGTTGCGATACGATAGGTTGCGATGCCGGTGGCTGTGAAGCGCCGGGTGTGGTCTCGGGTGAGGAGCCTTTGCGGAACTGGTCGACCAGGCGGTTGAACTCCTCGTCGGAAACGAATCTAGAAGGGAACTTGTCCATAGCGGTTTTCGGGGTGGTTGGGTGTTGAATCGTTGGTTGTGGAATGGTTGGGTGCTGAATGGTTGGTTGTGGAATGGTTGGTTGTGGAATGGTTGGTTGTGGAATGGTTGAGTACACGGTCGGTCAGAACGTCGTTGACCTGGCTGAGCAGCTGGCTGTGTTCATGCAAGGCGTTGAGCTGGCTTTGCAGAAACGCAAGCTGCTTGCGTAGCTGGTGGTTGTCCACCCAGAGCCGGTGGTAGTGTTTCAGCCGCAAAGGGCCACAGGAGGCACGATCACACAGGCAGTGAAGGGTTTGCTCGGTCAGGTGCAGAAAGTCGATCATGGCGGCTGTATCACGCCGCAGGGCCGCGTACCGGCCGAAGGCATCCGGGTGGCTGACAAAGTCGGTCTGCTCCAGCTCCGAGAGCCGCCGGAGCTTGGTGGCCAGCCGTTGTTTGAACCGGCGGGCATGGGCCTCATGCTCGGCCAGCGCCAGCGTTGCCTCCAGGGGCAGGCTGGCGGGTGGTTGGGTTGTTTTCATAGCGTAAGAAGTAAAAAAAAGTATAATTTGGTACAAATAAAAAAGGCAAGGCGGTAGCCGGGAGACGAAAACATTCGCGTCTGTGAAAATTGCATTATTTCAATAAGCAAAACGAATAAGCCGGCCGTCAGCCGTTATGAAAAGATCGGGACAGACCTTCGATAGCCGGGCGGGCAACCCGGCGGATTCGGATCGGGGGCAAGGGCCGCAAGCGGCAACCCGGAAAAAACGGACGGATGGACAAACGGATGATCGGGCAATGGAGTACTGGTGGGCAAATAACTTAAAAACAGGATGTTAGCGGTAGTTGGCTGGCTTGATCTCATGGAGTACACACACAAGGGAAATGTGAAACAGAATTGAATGATTGACCTTTGTTTTACAAAACTGCGGAGAATGACCGTGATTCATCGATGACAAAACAAAAATAAACCATGCGGATAAGTGGTGCAAATAAAATGAGCAGAAATTATGTGTGGATAAATTTATTTATCATTTTTCTTGTGTGTCCGGAAATTGTTTTTTCGGGTGTAATCCGACAACTGGTGCGTGAAATACGGAAAAGGGATGGGTTTCACGGGGGCAATGGGCCTTCTGACCCGTGCCCGCGTTGGATTAGTCTGGATTATTAAAAAAACCGGTATATTCTGTGGTGTGATGGGCAGTATCAGTGGGGGTGATGCAGGGGTGGGGTTGTCATCTTCGTGCCTCTGTCCTTTGGGAGGAATCTTGTGGCAAGGAAAGACAAGCTTGCCATGGGAAAGTCTGGTGCAAGTATCTGGGTGTACCTTGGGTGTGAGTAGCCTTCGGCTAGTAGTCAGAGACTACGGAGTGTTTAGCATAGATTCATAAAATGTTTTGCAGCTTACTTAAAAACACTTTTTATGTTTTCCAGCTACTTTTCAAAAAGTCAACCGCTGCATCTGCCAGTGTGGAAGACCCCGGATCTTCTTTGTCTGGATCGTTTGCGATTTTGAGCTGTTGGAAATAATACTGTTCGAGTTTTTTGATTACTTTTTTAATCTGTTCATTGGTTTCCTCTGGATCATGAATGCGGTTATAAGCAAGCAAAGTAGATTTCAATCCTTCCAGAAAACGCTTCTTTTCGTGGAGTTGGTTGATTTCTTTAAACCGTTTGTTGACTTGTGTAACTGAAAAACCCAGAATCAAACTGGCAAAAATAACCGGCGAATAGGACCAAAACGGCGTTTCTTTTTCTTCTTTAACGGTTTCTTTTGCGGGTAATTGGGGAGTGGCTTTGTTTACCTGTGTAACTGTTTGCTGTGGTTGCTCTGTGCTCCAGTATTTACTGTAAATATTGTATTCAAGCCGCACAATGGTAATGAGTGCACACAACCCGACAAAAATGAAGAATACAATTTGTCCCCACGTGAATCGGATGTTGGTATCGATATACTTATTCGGCTTTTCAAAAATTGTTATAACTTCATTGATGGTTGAATACAGGCTTTTTTGTTTAGTAATGATTTCTTCTAGGTGTTCAATTTCTTCTTGTTTACGTTTTAAATCCTGATCGTTTTCCAATTTGAACAATTCCTGTTTTTTCTGTTTCACTATCCTTTCCTGTTCTTCAAAAGCTTCAGTAACTTCTTTAGGAGGTTTATAACCGATAGCAAGCTCAGGGTTGAGAGCGAATTGAAACTTGCGGTTTATATAAAAGTTTTCAATATCAGTGTTCCGAATAGCCGCAATGATTACAAGTAAGGAAAACGCGAGAAATATTGTTTCTAAGATAAAAAAATCTTGTTTTTTTAAAACTTCAAAAACAAAGAATCCTAAATTTAAGCTACATCCTAATCCTGCAACAGCTACGCTGGCTCGTTCCCAGATACCAATTATAAATGGTGTAAAAGTTAAAAAGAAACTAAACAGTAGTGAAACAATAAATATGTTTTTGGTCTGGTGCACAAAACCAAAGAGTATAGAATGCAAAATCAGGAGTGTAATTGTATTTTTCCAGTCAAAGCCAACTTTGAATTTTAACAAAAAACATAGTAGAAATGAAGGAAGTAGGGTTACTGATATTTGGAGAAATGATCCATCTAGAAAAAACCGGTTTGCCATATACCATACTCCTAAAGATAAACTTGTCATTACGGCATAAACAATTGCCATTCTTTGAATTGAAGAATATATTTTAGCACTCTTAACATCTGCTCCAAACACATCCATTTCAGTGTTTTCTGAATATCTAAGATCTACCTGACTTAAGTCAAAATTACTAGCTTTAAATAGCTCAAATTTGGCATAAGTTAAATCAATAGTATTTCCAGTTCTTTCCTTACTCTCTTTATACGCTTTCCATCTTTGAGGGTCTTGTTTTTCAATACATTCCCTTATCTCTAAAAAATCGTTATAATCCATTTTCCGAAGGGTTGATCATTGTAAAAGTAACATTTATCTAAATCTATAATTTAATTATAAATTTAAAAAAGCCGTTTCTCAGTGTTTTTTATTTTGATCACATTTATCATATTACCATTCTGTAATAAACTTGGTTTTTACAAAAATCCCAATGCGCCAATATGAATACCGATAAATTTACAATTGACATCTCCAAGCCGGAAGAGGATTTCAACAATTATTTGGAATCTCCTTTTTGCAGCCGGGTTATTTTCTCCGGAATGTTCGGTATCGGCAAATCGTATTTTCTGGACGAGTATTTTAAAAAAAGGACAGACCAATACGTAAAAGTCAAGTTGAACCCGGTCAATTATTCCATTTCTTCCAATGAAGATATTTTCCGGCTCATCAAATATGACATCGTTCATGAGCTGTTTTTCAGTCTTCACATGAAAATGGAAAATTATCAATTTGACCCTTCATTGGTTTGGTCACGGGTGATTGCAAAAAACTTGCCCAACCCTGTACCCTTTCTTGTGAATGTACTGAAAGTTATTTCTTTACTAAATAAGAGACCGGAATTGGAGCAAGCCATGACAGCCGGACTGGAAGCAACCAACAATGTGCAAACTTCACTTTCCTTATTTGATAGTCTGAAAAAACAAGTGAAAGAGGCTCAAGAAAATATTGACGAAAAAAGGCTGATAGAATTTATGAATGCAACGGAGACCATGCCATTACTGGAAGCAGATGTAATTACCCAGCTGATTGAAGAAGCATTGACCGGATTGTCAAAAGCAGAAGAGATTTCCAAAAAAAAGATCCTGATCATTGACGATCTGGACCGGATAGATCCAGAGCACATTTTCCGTTTGTTCAATGTGTTCGGCTCCCATTTCGACTATCGCAAAGAGTCAGAAAACAAGTTTGGTTTTGATACAGTAATGTTTGTCTGCGATATTGAAAATATACGAAGCATTTATCATTCCAAATATGGGGTAAGCACCGACTTCAGCGGCTACATTGACAAGTTTTATACCGGTGGCATTTTCTATTTCAACAATACGCAAGGAATTAAAAACGGCATCCAGAATATTCTGAAATCTATTCGTGTAGTAAATACTGAAGATCAAACCATATGGCGAATAGTATTTCCATATTTGGAATTTATTCTACAGGTTATGGTGTTTGCCAATGCCATAAACATGAGAATACTGACCAGACTTTCAAAAAGTACATATTCCTTTGTTGAACAAAAAGTTACGATCAAAGGTACCAATCTGAGAGTTTTGAATCATGACCTTGCAGTTATTTTGATAATTGAAGCATTGGATTGGATTTTCGGGCATGCAGGTAATGTCAAAGTGGCATTGGAAAAAACAAGAAACTTCAGTGTTTATAATGATGCGGCTTTGGCTTCTATTTCAAACAGGTTCGACTACCAAGATTTATTAGCCATATGCCTCCAGTATCTTGGTGCAAGACACCATAAATTAAAAGGACAAGGGAATGCTATATTTACCTATAGCCATAATTTGGAAAAAGTTGAAGTCAGGTATGCAGTTGGAAGTAATTTTCAGCTAATGAAAATTGAATCTGCAGGTAGCGAAAAAATGAACTCTGGAGAGGCAATATTTTTCATCTTACTGGAAATCGCCTACGATCTGTATCACAAGTAAAAAATCTTCGGATTTTCAATATCTTATTTCCCAGCTCACTGGCGCAAGCATCCGCTTGTACTTACAGTACTGGCTCTGTGGTGGTCAGTCTTATAGCTTGGTAGCCAGAAAATTACACCCAAAAAGATTTAATGTGTTACCGGATACCAAAGATAATGGATCAACTCGTCGTTGCGTAGGTAAAAGTCGTCACTATAAATGATAATGCCACCATCTTTATTGGTTTGAAAAAAAGGAAACCGGTAATCATCACCATTTTTGTAGTACAGGTAGATATCAACCAGACCCCGGCTGTCCCTGATGGCAATATTCTGATAACGAACCTTTTTGGATTGCATCAGGACACGGCAAATCCGCTCAATGCTATCCTTTGAGTTAATAACACGGGTAGGATTCGACCCTTTTACAAATAGTCCCCGATCATTGACTTCGATACGTACCAGTTGGTCACACGGAAGCACCAGCCGGTCCGGCGTGTGGCAACTGACCCATAGGCCAAGCGAAAACAGGAATAGAAGTGCTTTCATGTGCAGTTGTAAAAAAAGCTGCAATCATTTTTTTCCTAAAGATAGCAGAGAAAAAACATACTTACCACCGGCAATTCCTTCCACTGGGGTCATATAGCGTTTGGACCGCATAGTCGAACGCCTCTGCCACTGCTGGCCCATGCCATTGGAGGCCAGCACTACCGATCCTGCGCAGTGCGGGAAGCGGAACCGAGCTGGAACAGATCAAGCACCCTTATGAATCATACGAAGAGTAATCATCCGATCCGTTCAGAAAAGAGGTGTTTTCTGAACGGGGCTGAAACCCTTGTTTTCAAGCTGAAAACGAAGTTTTTTTAGTCGGTTTTTTACACCCTTTTTTGAACGGTACCCTAAACCCTTTCAATCGTGAGAGCCCTCTTGGGTTGCTACCCACTTTCTGGATCCAACGTTAGCGTCTAGCCTTTTTCATCCGGATGCATCGAGTATTGCCAATAGGAGTAAATGGTCCGAATCAACTCTTTGAAACCTTCGTAGGTGTCCGGCTTGATAAAGATGCCTTGCAGGCTAATCTCCGAGAACGCTTTTTTGACAAACTGGGAATGCACCTGTGTCGAAAGAAAAACAAAGGGAATGCCCAAAACCATGCTCTCATTGTGTTCGAGAAACTTTTTGAAGCTGATCCCATCATGAACCGGCAGGCTGGTCGAGCAAAAAATTATAAAAGGTTGGATCGCCGTGGACTGCAAATACGAAAGGGCCTGGTCGGTAGTAGTAAAGAAATGTACCGGGTTTACTACTGCCAACTCGTTAAAAACAGCTTTGAGAAGAATCTGATCATCCTCATCGTTCTCAATGACAAGGATTGGATTGGTAGGTAGCATTGGATTGGTAGGTAGCATTGGTAAGTACATGGGTACGTAAACAGCTTCAGTGAAATGGATCTGACTTTGTAAAATCAACTCAATGACTGGCAGTGGATTCTGATCAACACCAGCTAGGTTCGGGAGTCGATTCCATCGGCTGACCCATACGGTAACTACTACAACAAAAACAAGTCCCACCCGATAGTATATCTTATTCATAATCAGAAAAATCCACATAGTCACAGAATCACACGATTATAGGAGTATTAATTTGCGTGAAGATTTTGCTTAGCATGTCTTCCCTATGGTATCTTCGCATAAACGCGCTGCTTTTCCAGTTGGAAACATTGCTGTAAATGCGCGAAGATCCCTGCAACAAGGCTGGAAACCGGGCGACCTATGTTACTGGAGGCCAGAAACACCTCGTCTGGTGCAAACATTGCCTCGTGCTTACAGTACCCGGTAGTTAGCATCACGGTAGGTAATCAGAGACTACATACATCCAAAGCCGTAGTTGGAAGACTATAGCTAACGAGGAATGTTAGAGAAAGATGAGAATATAGGTTTTATTATCATCAATCACTGGGATGGTTGGATTGAATATAGCTTTGCGCCTTTGCGAGGATCTGTAAAAATGAAGGTGTCACCGGATTAATTTTACTACCGAATTGTCCTTACGCTTAGGGTAGATCCGCGTAAGGACAATCTAACATAACCATCTATGCTTACCAACTTGAAAAAATCAACAGGTACCACCGTGTTGTGGAGCAGTGTTTTTACAGCCATGCTTTGGGTCAGCGGCTGTAAAAAAGAAGAGTCGTTGCCTGTCATCAGCTCCACGACCGTTCGTTACATCACCCATTCTTCGGCGATTGTCGCAGGGACCATAACGGATGAGGGCAAGTGGGGTGTTCTGGAGAAAGGGGTGTGCTGGTCTTCGACAAATCCGGAGCCTACCCTGGCGGATAGTAAGAAGAATAGCGATTCCCAGACCGGTACAGGTGAGTTTCAGATTCCCCTGGCCTTTCTTGCTCCCAGGACAACGTACTACATTCGAACATTCGCTCGTTCCGATGCAGGCATGAGTTACGGGAAAGTGCAGCAGTTTACAACCCGGGATGTTCAATACCTGACCGATGCACGGGACGGGCAACAGTATCCTGTCGTTGCCATAGGTACCCAAACCTGGATGGCGGCAAATCTTAATTTTGACTCTCCGGCCGGGTCTGTCAGCCATCCCGATGGGGTGCAGATTCCCGGGGCCGGCCGGTTGTACACGTGGGCTGCGGCTTGCCAGGCGTGCCCTTCCGGATGGCGTTTGCCGTCGGACCAGGATTGGAAGTTGCTGGAGACAACGCTCGGACTGGATGCCCGGGATGCGGAATTGACCGGTGGCCGGGGAATCATGGTCGGTCAGCGGGTCAAAACTCCGGATTATGACCTGTGGAGCGGGTATCCCGGACTGGACAAAGTCCTGATGAACCAGGTCACCAACGACACGGGCTTGTCCATTGTTCCCGGAGGCAGTTATGATCCCCAGACAAACGCGTTTTCCGCATTTCGTACAACCGGATTTTATTGGTCGTTCACCGCGGAAGCCAGCGACAAGGCATGGATGCGTTCGTTTACAGACAACTCCAATACGGCGTTCAGAGGCGTTGTAAAAAAAGATACCTATTTCTCAGTCAGATGCCTGAAATAGAAAAAACGCTTCCTTGTAATTGATTGTATGCGAAAGCGGTTTTTTATTGCCCATTTGCCAATACACAAACAACCGTCTTTCTGCCTCCCGGCTTACTTCAGGCATTTACCCGATAAGGGAAAGATCCGCAGGGTCGAAAGCCTCCGCTACAGCCGAGAATCATGCATAGAGCATCGATGTTCACCCCGTGGGTGCCTTTTGCTGTTTACCGGCTTTCTTCGTCTGTTTCGTTTCCTTCCCCGTCACCTTCGCCCAGAGCTGTTTGAGCTTTTCCCCGAACCCGCTTCCCTTGTCCTCGTCCTGGCCCATCAGGTAGCCGTAGGGTTTCAGCGGCTCGATGTGGTCGCACACGATCTTGGTGATGCCCAGCAGCGGAATGGCCAGCACCATGCCCGAAATGCCCCAGACCAGCTCGCCCGCCACCAGTCCCATGATCGTAAACAGCGGGTTGATGCTCACATTGGCTCCCACCACCAGCGGCTCCAGCAGGTAGGTCTGGATAAACTGCACCACCGCATAGGTGACCAGCACCCCCACGGCCGCCTGCGTGCCACCGCCCTGGGCCAGCGCCACGGTGAGGGTGATCAGCGTGCCGGTCAGGTTGCCCACAAACGGGATGATTTCGAGCAGCCCGCAGATGATGGCAAACAGGATGGCATTGGGGATGCCCGCAACCGAAAAGCCGATGCCGTACATCACCCACAGCGAGACGATCATCAGCGACATGCCCGAGAGGTATTTCTGTGCCACCTGCTGGGCATCGTTGACAATGGACACCGCCTTGCCTTCCTCCGAATCGGGTACCAGCCACACCAGGAACGTCTTGAGGCGGCTCCGGAAATAGCTCAACAGGAAAATGTACACCAGCACCAGCAGCGTATCGGCCAGGAAACCGCCCAGTCCGCCCAGGAAGCCGGTGATCAGCGTGGCCAGCTTGCCCGGCGTCTGCGACTGCTGCTGCTTGACCATCTGCTTTTGTTTGGCAGGCGGGATGCCCAGCTTCTCGGCAACGAACTGCTGGGCCTGCTGGTACTTGGCCGTGATCTGCTGTTCGGTGTTGGAGGCATTGCTGGCCAGGTCGGAAACCTGCCAGCTGATGAAAAAGACCACCAGCGCCACAAAGATCAGCAGCAGGCTCATCGACAACAGGATGGCCACGGCTTTGCCCACTCCCTTGCGTTGCAGCCACCGGCTCACGGGCAGCAGCAGCATGGCCAGCAGGGCGGCAAAGGTGAGGGGTACAAGGAAGGGTTTGGCGTAGACCAGGCACACGACGGCCAGCACGAGGATGGCCAGCACGGTTGCCGCTTTCATTAGTTTGGAGTAGTGCATCATCGGTAGAAATACCCAAGCCAGTAAAATAATTATGCCACTGTGTTCGCTGGCTTTGCTTGTGTGTGGAAGGTGACTGTTATATAGTTGCGTATCCTACGCGGGTGTCGGTTTTTTGAGGCTTCGTTTGGATGAACCATATCTGTTCCTTCTCGTCTTATGACTTGTCTTTCACAATGAAGGTTCGGACTATAAACCACCGCTGTGAAAAAAGAAAAAGGCGATAAAAGAGAGATAAGCTCTGGACTATAAACCAACGTTGGAAAAGAGAATCCATAAGGCAATAGGGAAGAGATATGGTTCTGGACTATAAACCAAAGATAATCCATCTCAGGTTGAACAAACTCCAGTACTCACCTGAAATCAACCTCTAACCGCCTTGCGGCACCATTGCATCAACGAGGACACGGTTTTGAATTCAAATTTACCCGCCAACTACCCGGAACTGGCAAAAAGTCTGTAACTTGACAGCCACATGTATCACACCTGTACACACCTGAACGATATGAAAATGCACCCCCGTACGTGGCTGCTATGGCTCGGCCTGGCCTCGGGCCTGGCTGCCCATGCCCAGTCCGCCCTCTTGTCCGACACCACCGCCCGGCCGCAACTGGTTTCCAGCCAGTTCAGCTTCACCGAAGGCCCGGCTGTTGATAAGCAGGGCAATGTCTATTTTACCGACCAGCCCAACAACCGGATCTGGAAATACGGTACCGATGGCAAGCTGACGGTTTTCAAGGAAAACGCCGGACGGTCGAACGGCATGTATTTCGACAAGGCCGGCAACCTGCTCTCCTGCGCCGACGAACACAACCAACTGTGGTCCATCAGCCCGAAGGGTGAGGTCACGGTGTTGCTCAAAGACTACCAGGGCAAGCGTTTCAACGGCCCCAACGACGTGTGGGTTCATCCCGGTGGCGGCGGCCTGTACTTTACCGATCCGTTTTACCCGCGCCCCTACTGGGAACACAAGACCATGGAACTGGACGGACAGAAGGTGTATTACCTGCCCAAGGGGAAAACGGAACCGGTGGTGGTCGAAGACCAGTGCAAGCAGCCCAACGGCATTGTGGGTACGCCCGATGGCAAGACCCTGTACGTGGCCGACATCGGTGCCTGGAAAACCTACAAGTACGACATTGCGGCCGATGGCACCCTGACCAACCGGCAGCTGTTTGTCGAGCAAGGCTCGGACGGCATGACCCTCGACGAAAAAGGAAACCTGTACCTGACCGGCAAGGGCGTTACCGTGTACAGTCCGTCCGGACAAAAGCTGGCCCAGATCGATGTGCCCGCCAAATGGACGGCCAATGTGTGCTTTGGCGGCAAGAAGCGCGACCTGCTGTTCATCACCGCGTCCGAATCGGTTTTCACGCTGAAGATGAAGGTGCGGGGAGCCCGCTGAGCCAGGGGTGAACAGGTGAAAGGAATGCTCCGGCACGGTAGCCGTTGCGGGTACAGATTCCGTCAAGCTCCCTTCCGCTGGTATTTTTCCGGTACATTTGCCCGTCCCCGGTGTTTTGGGTTTTGTCCGGTCGGTTCCGTTCGTAGCGGCAATCCGGATTCCGGTTACTTTTTTACACAATCATCAATTAATCTTTGCTGAAATTTGTTACCTGTATAGTAGGTATTCTGATAATCTGTTTTACTTCACTTTTATTCACTTTCTGTTTTCGCTATGGCTTTATTCAAATCTTCTAACCCTGCATTGAAATCTTCTGCCTTTGAAAGTCTGGCAGGCACTGCCCACGATTCGGACGTGATGACCGTCCAGGGGGCTATGAACAAATCCGCCACGTTGCTGCTGCTGCTGGTTGCCGCGGCGGGCCTGTCGTGGTACGCCTTGCTGGCAAATCCGGCCCTGGCCCTTCCGCTGGTGATCGGCGGTGTGGTGGGCGGATTGGTGGTGGCCATCATCCTTACCTTCAAGAAAGAGTGGTCGCCGGTGCTGGCTCCCGTATACGCCATACTGGAAGGGCTTGCCCTGGGTGCCATCTCGCTGGCCTATGAAGCGGCGTTTTCGGGCCTGGTGCTGACGGCCATCGTGCTCACCATCGCGGTTTTTGCGGTGATGCTGTTTCTGTACGCCACCCGTGTGATTCAGGTGACGCAGCAGTTCCGCGTCATCATCGTGGCAGCCACGGCGGGCATTGCCGTGTTTTACCTGCTGGCCTTCGTGCTGCGTTTCTTCGGCATCGAGATGCCGCTGATTCATAGCACGGGCACGTTTGGCATTATTTTCAGCCTGGTGGTGGTAGGCATTGCCGCCATGAACCTTGCCCTGGACTTTGATTTCATCGAGCAAGGGGCGCAACAGGGTGTACCCAAATACATGGAATGGTACAGTGCCTTCGGGTTGCTGGTGACACTGGTGTGGCTGTACCTGGAAATCCTGCGTTTGCTGTCCAAGTTACGGAGCAGATAAGCGGTTTGCCATACACTTCCTGCAAACGGACGGTCCCTGACCGTCCGTTTGTGTTTGGTACCTGCCTGAACCTTGCCCTTCCCTGGAAGGCAGGGTTTTTGCATTTGTCAGGATACTGTTTTAAACAGCATGCTGATAATTAACTGCTTGCTTGTTAAACGAACGTTGGTAATGACGTTCATCGGATCAAAGGTTGTTCTCTTTGCAACGTGTCCTACTTTTTTGCTTGTCCAGGACAAAACGAGAGTTTTGGGCCAGTTCTGTGCTCAGAGTAGGCGAAAAAAGACAAAAAATCCCAAAGCTTCGCCCCGCAAAGCCAGCGCTAGGCCCGCGGGATTTTTGGGCCAACGCACCTGTACCGCCTTACGCGATTGGAGTGGGCAGAAAACCCCACCCCCAGCCCCTCCGCACAAATCTGGCCCAAAAACTCTCGTTTTTGTCCTGATCAAGCAAAAAGAAGGAGGTGTGAACGCACACGAATGAATCGGACTATGTACAAACACTGTGAAAAAGCAACAAGGCCGAGAAGTAAGAGATATGCCGTGGACTTATAAACCAGTATCGACACAAGCATGCAAAAAAGAGGCATGTGAACGCGTTGGACTAAACAATGCCAACGCGCCAGTTGTATTATTTACCAAAACACTATTTTTTAGACCATGAAAACCGCCATTGTGGTGGGAGCCACCGGATTGATCGGCTCTCACGTAGTCAAGCAACTGCTCACCGACGCCCGTTACGACCGGGTGCGAATCCTGGTGCGGAAACCGACCGGAATGCAACACGCGAAGCTGGAAGAACGCATCGTGGATTTCAACAACCTGTCCGGTCAAGCGGAGGTTTTTGCGGGAGACGATCTGTTTTGCTGCCTGGGTACTACCCTGAAAGCGGCCGGTTCGGCAGAGGCACGCCGCCGGGTAGACCGCGACCTGGTCATTGCCGTCGCCCGGGCTTCGGAGGGAAACGTGAAGCAATTTGCCGTGATTTCATCGGTAGGGGCCGACGCCCGGTCGGGTAATGCGTACCTGCGCGACAAGGGCGAAATGGAAAACGCCGTGGCTGCCCTGAGATTTGACGCGGCGATTGTCCTGCAACCTTCGTTTTTCTACGGTGACCGGAAAGAAGAACGTACCGGCGAGCAAATCGGGATTGTACTGGCCAAACTGTTCAGTCCGCTGATGGGGAAATACAAAGCCCTGCCTGCCGACAAAGTGGCCGCGGCCATGATCCGCTATGTCAACCTTTCGATGAAGGGATTGCACCGGATCGGAGTGAAGGACATGGGCTGACCGAATGCGGAGACGCTACGGCAAAATAATGTGAATAATGGGGTTTGTTAAACTCAATTCGCTCCTGATCAGTGCTTAAGGCAAAGTGCGAAGCACGAGCCAGTTTGCTGCAAAGCCGTTCGTATCCACTCCAATCACGCAAGGCAGTGTAGGTGCGTAGGCCTCTTGCGCCAGCGAGGTTGGCGTGGGCCTTGCGGGCGGAAGCATTGGCGCAAGTGCCCTTTTTTGGTTACTTTTTTGGGCAAGCAAAAAAGTGACAGGTGGCACAAAGATAATTAAGTTAGGAATTGGAGGAAAACTAATTCATAACTCCCCAAAAAATAGTATCTCCGGAAAGTAAAAAACGTCAGAGGCGAATGGTTGTACATTCGCCTCTGACGTTAGGTGTGTGCGATTACCAGCGGCGATACCCGTGCCGGTGTCCGTGGTGCACGTAGACGGGCCGCGGTGCCACCACAACCACCGGTCTGGGACGAACCCATACCACCGGACGCGGCGCAACATACACGGGTGCCGGAGCGTACACGACCGGCGGGGCAGGCCGCACATAGACCACCCGGCGTGGGGGAGGCGTGCCGATGCGAACGTTTACGTAGGCTTGTGAAAAGGCTTCCTGTGAAACCGCAACGCCTGCCAGTACCAGTATACCTAAAATGATTCGTTTCATAGTTGTATTGTTTTTGAATGTACCGGTTAGAACGCAAAAACCATGCAGGGTTTAACGAGCGGTGACATTTTTTTTACGCAACTAAAAAAACCTTTGTCGTGAACCGACAAAGGTTTTTAGTATCTGTTGACAGACAATCGGTTACGTTTGCAGGGTCAGTTGTGCCCTGAGTATTTGGTTTTCGTGTGCAAGCTGGGTGGCCCGCTGGATTTGTTCCGCGTGTTCCTGTTCGAGTTGTTTCTCCCGCTGCTCCGCTTCCTGCGATTTGCGGCTCATCTCCTCCTGGGTGGCGGCCAGTTCCTCCATGTTCTGGCGCATCTCTTCCTCCTGCGCCTTTAGTATTTCGGCTTGCTCCTGGGATTGTTCCAGTACGGCTTTCATTTGTTCGGTGTTGTGCGCACTCAGCAGGGCCGAGGCCACGAATTCGCCGCATTTTTCCAGGAACTCCACCTGATGGGGTGCAAAGCCTTCGAAGCTGGCCAGTTCCAGCAGCGCCTGTGTCGTGTCGTTGTATTTCATGGGAATGATGATCAGGCAGGCCGGCGTCGCGTCGCCCAGGCCGGAAGTGATGGTGGTATAGCCCTGCGGCACTTCCGTAAGCACCACTGTTTCGCCTTCCAGGTAGGTCTGTCCGATCAGACCACTGCCAATGGCAATGTGCTTTTCCACGAACTTCTTCCGGTCAAACGCGTAGCAGGCCGCCAGTTGGAGGGATGTTTCCTGGTTTTCGTCGGTAACGGCCACAAACAGGCTGCCTTGCTGGGCACCCAGGTACTTGTTCAGGAAACGAACCGCCTCTTCGGCCAGCCGCTGCCGGTCGTGCTGGTGGTTGCGTACCAATGTTGAAAAGCGGGCGACGCCTTCGCTGCTCCAGGCCCGTTTCGTTTCCTCCTCCTTCACTTGTTTCATCTGTTCGCGCATTTTCACCAGCTTTCCCGCCAGGGTGGCTTCGTTCAGGTGCTGGTTCCGGTCGTTCAGCCCTTCCCAGTCGACACTGTAGTCGCCGGCCGTGACGTGTGTGACAAACGCGGCGGCTTTTTGCAGGTTGCCGATCGAATTGGCAATCACCTGTTCGGCGGTTTGTACCGTAGCGTCGGTACCCGCATGGAACAGGTACCGGTGGTTGTTGTCTTCCAGTTGCAGCAACAGTGCCTGTCGTTTGCGGCTTTCCTGGTGCAGGCGGCGCATGACCATGAAAATGATGGGCAGTCCCGCGAAAACCAGCAGCAACTGTACGATCCGGTTGCTGCGCGCGGCCCACGCGTACCGGCTTCCGGCCTCCTGGTGCAGTCCGTCTTCGAAGGCGTTGACAACTGTGCGGGCGGCATCAAAGGCCGTCCAGATGGCATCGCCCCGGTCCTCGGCAAACAGTTCCTTGAACGTTTGCATGTTGTCCTGCCGGACAAGGTCCACCATAAGCTTGTGGTAATCGATGTAGTCGCGGATGGCGTTCTGGTATTTTTGCAACGCCTGCACGCCGGCCGGGTCCTGGAACCCCTGTGCCGCCAGCAGGCTGTCGAGCTGCCGGAAGCTGGCTTCGGTCACCGAACGTATCTCCTCGTTGCTGATGTACAGGTATTTGTCGGCCCGCATGATTGCGTAGCCGCGCAGGCTTATGTCTATGTCGCGGGTGGTTTGGTCAAATCCATAGCTCAGGGATGCCTTGACCGCTTCGGTCTGTTTCTGTAACATCTGGGTTTCTTCGATGACCTGCTGGTTGTAAAAAATCAGTGCGGCACTGGCAAGGATAAGCACAACAACCGAAACAAGAGTGAAATAGGAAAGGTCTCGTCGGATGACCCGTTGGAATACACGCATACTGAACTTCTAGTGTGAAAAAATGAAGGAAAGGCAAGGTTAGACGAAAAGGTGCGGACGCTCAAGCGGTTTTTGTGGGATTTATTACACCTGCCAGTTTCTGTAGCACTTGCGGGATATTTGGTACAGGCTTAAAAATGAACGTTTTAATGAAGGCAAGCTCAGATCAGGTTCGATTCCTGTGAAAGTGCATTGTCAATGGTGCGAAAAAGTGGGCGGTAAGGTGCCGGTTGGGCGTTTTCGGATGCGAGTGCCGGTGCCGGCAGCCGTTGCGAAAATGTACGCTCCGTTGCCTGGTCTATGGATAAGTGCACACGCCAATGTAAAATTGTCATTCCGGATGTTTCGGCCGGTGCCGTGGTTTGGCATTCGTCCGCCGAACCTTACGTGACGCGACCCGCGTGCCGTCAGGCATTATGACCCGTGGGCACACCTGCCGGAGCCATTGGTCATGCCCTGCGGGCGTTACCGGTAGTAAGGCATTTCTTCAATGTCCAGTGTGGTCAGTGCCGGGTTGAGCACCTTTTTGGTGATCACCACGCGGAACACCCGGTTGCCGGCGATGTCAAACTCCCGGATGTATTTGCTGCGGTCTTGCAGGGTGCGGTAGACAGCCGAATAGTTCACTTTCACCGGCCAGCCGTTGATGGCCAGCACGCCCGACAGGCAGTCAATGGTTTTGCTCAGGTTCGAAAAATACGCGTAGTGGGGGTCCCGCTTGCGAACCGCATTCAAAGTTCCGATGGGAACAATGGTTAGCTCGTAAATGTAGCGCGTTTGAAGTGACATAAATGCGTTTTTGGGCCTTTCCGGGCTTTTTGTTTTCATAAAAATACTATTTTGAAAAATTATGCAATTATTTTTCAAGTACCAAACTTTTTGAACACAAATATCGTTCTATGGTTGTGTTCGCTTTGATGCAAAAAAAGCCCTGCCAGACCGGCGGGGCTTTTCGTTTGTATAAGTCCTTTTCTTTCAACTCATTGTGCCGGAAGTGGCATATCGCATGATCGAATGGTCGTCCCACTCCCGGATCGGCCTGACTGTTGACAATTCTCCCCGGTGCATTACCGCCAGTGTATCACAAATTCCCAGCAACTCGGGCAGGTACGAACTGATTACCACGATGGCCTTGCCCTGGGTGGCCAGTTGCTGGATGAGCCGGTAGATTTCGGCCTTGCTCCCCACATCAATGCCGCGGGTGGGTTCGTCCAGGAAAAAAATGTCGCCGTTCTGGTGCAGCAGCCGGGCGATGGCGATTTTCTGCTGGTTGCCACCCGACAGGGACGCCGCCGGTTGGTTCACATCGCGGCACTTGATGCTGACATCTTTCTTCCATTGGTCGGCCACTTTCTGTTCATCCTGCAGGCGTATCCATCCAAACGAACTGAGTTTCTTCAGCGCCGACAGCGTAATGTTGGTGTAGATCGGCAGGTTCACGGCCAGGCCTTCCTCCTTGCGGTTTTCGCTGAGCATGTCCATGCCCGAATCCAATGCCGTGCGCGGGTTGAGGTAATGGGGCTTCAGCTCCGGCTTGCCCGTTATCTTTACCCGGCCGTTCTGAATCGAGTCCAGGCCGAACAACGCCCGGATGGTTTCGGTGCGGCCGGCCCCAACCAGTCCCGAAATTCCGAGGATCTCCCCCCGGTGCAACGTGAACGAAACACTCCGCGGCGACGAAACGCCTTTCAGTTCCGAGACTTCCAGCAGGGGTTCGCCGATGGCATGCGGCAAGTGCGGGTACATTTCATCCAGCGACCGGCCCACCATCTGTTCGATCAGGTGTTGCACCGTTGCCTCCCGCATGTTGCCGGCGCCTACTGTCTCGCCGTCGCGGATCACCGTGTATCGGTCCGAGATCTGCTGCACCTCTTCCAGGAAATGGCTGATGTAAATCACCGCGATGCCTTTGGCTTTCAGTTTTCGGATCACCTCGAACAAGGCCTGCGTATCGGCGGCCGTAAGTGACGAGGTGGGCTCATCCATGATCACGACTTTGGTGTTGAGCACCAGGGCACGGGCAATCTCTACCAGCTGCTGCTTGGCAATGCTGAGGCTGCTTACCTTGGCCTGGGTGTCCAGGTTGGGTTGACCCAGCAGGGCCAGCGCCTCCTGTACAGCCGCTTTCTGGCTGAGGGTGAAGCCGCTCCGGCTCTTTTCGATTCCCAGCGTTATGTTTTCCTCGACCGTCAGGTGCGGTGCCAGCGTGAGCTCCTGGTAGATCATGGCAATGCCCGACAGCCGGCCTTCGGCGGGTGAAGCCGGTGCGTAGGGTTTGCCATCAAACCGGATGGTTCCCGAGTCGGGTTGTTCGGCCCCGCTGAGAATTTTCATCAGGGTGCTTTTGCCGGCGCCGTTTTCGCCGATCAGGGCGTGCACTTCGCCACTCTGCACCTCTAAATTGACTCCCTTGAGGGCTTTGACCGGGCCAAACGACTTGGTGATCTGTTGCAGTGATAAAAGATTTGGGACGGACGTATTTACCATTGGGTCAAAAGTTAAATTAATGGAAACGCAAACGAAAGGCAGCCGCGGCAGCCTGTGCAAAACAGTACCTCCGGAAAACAGAAAACCTCCGGGCGTGCACGTGCGGTTTGCCTATACAAGTTTACAGAATTCTGTGATTTATTACTAGGCTCCTGCCAAGATGCCGAACCGGATACGGGCTTGCCAGAGGCAGGCCGTGCTGTTTCCGGCGCCATACGTTTGGCTGGCCGCCCGCACGGAAAAGAATCCGGTGGCAAATCTTACGTTTGTGAAATTTAGTACTTTTTTTGCAATTTATAACGTCTTAAAAAATTACTTTTAGGGGCTGTAAGGTATTTAGTAGTGCGATTGAGGTTTTGCTACTGATAAAGTGTTTATTTTATTTAACTGTTTATGCTTCGAAAAATACTCTTTGGTTTGCTTTGTGCAGGGTTCAGTCAGGTGTGTGCCGCCCAGAAAAAGGCAGTTACGGACCTGGGTGAAGAAGTGATTCTGTATGATGACCAGACGTGGAAATATGCCGACAAGTCCCAGGCAGCGGAAACCGAGATTACGACCAATCCGGCCGTTTTCAAAAAGAGCGAGCAGGCCGCCTTCCTGCTGAAAAGCAGCAAGCTGAATGTGGGCTTCTGGCTGGACACGAAAAAGTGGAAGTTTGCCAAAGCCACCCGCAATCCGTCTGCCGAATACGAGATACGGCTGATAGACAAGGATTTGTACGGAATGATTATCGTCGAGAGGCTGGAGATACCCCTGTTGACCCTGCGCAACATTGCCATCCAGAACGCGCAGAAAATAGCGCCCGATACGCGCGTCATGCAGGAAGAATACCGCACCGTCAATGGCCAGAAAGTCTTGTTCCTGCAAATGGATGGCACCACGCAGGGGATAAAATTTTCGTACTACGGCTACTATTACTCAAGCCCCAACGGGGTTGTGCAGTTTGTGACCTACACGGCCCAGAACCTCATCAAGACCTACCAGAAAGAGATTGACGAACTGCTAAACGGATTCGTAGAAGTAAACTGATGCCAGCAACGCAAACGAGTGACTTGACCGCGCGGAGGATGGCCGCCACGCTAGGTTTGGATAGCCTCAGGGTTTTCTGCCTGGGAATTGCAGTTCTTTGCAGCACAGCTGTCATGGGGCAGCAGACATGGCTGCAGGAAGGCATGGCGTTGCGCAAAACGTTGGAAGCGCAACATTACAGCCAGCGTACCATGGATGACAAACTGTCGGAACAGATTCTGTTCCAGATGGTGGAGGCGCTGGATCCGCGCCGGGTACTGTTTCAGCAGTCCGACTGGAACGAACTTGCCGCCTATCGCCATCAGATTGATGACGAACTGGGCGGGACTTCCTGGAAGTTCCTGCCGTTGGTCACCTCCCTGTACAAACAACGGTTGCTGCAAGCCGACAAGCGGCTGGACGAACTGACCCAAAAACCCTTTGTTTTTTCAACAACAGAAACCGCGGTTTTTTCGCGACCGGCCACCGACAGCCTTTACTTTGTCGCCAATGACAAGGAGATGCAGCAACGCTGGATGCAACGGCTGAAGTACCAGGCCATTGACGAAATGACCGATAACATCGAAGAGGTCGTTGCCGGCAACATGGAAAAGATCAATGCCCGTGAACCCGCCGCCCGCCAGAAGGTACGGCTGGCCGAGAAACGTAAGATCAAGCGCATTCTGGAAAATCCGGCCGGCTTTGACGCCTTTGTGATGGGTGTCTTTTTCAATACCGTTGCCGAGTGTTTCGATCCGCATTCCAATTATTTCTCACAAACCAACAGCAAAAACTTTGAAGCTTCGCTGGCCACCGAAGGCTTGTCGTTTGGCATCGATCTGGACGAAAACGACAACGGCGATGTCATCATTTCCCGTTTGGTGCCGGGCGGTCCGGCCTGGAAATCGAACGAGTTGCACAAAGGAGATGTGTTGCTGGAATTGCAGTGGGAAGGCAAGAATGCCGTTGACCTGACCGGTGCCGAAGCTGATGAAGTGGAAGAACTGCTGACCGAATCGGCTACCAACAAACTGCAACTGACCGTCCGGAAGGAAAACGGCGAAGAAAAGAAAGTAACGCTGGTGCGTGAGAAAATCCGCGAAGACGAAAACATTGTCAAGAGTTATATCCTGAAAGGGGAGAAGCTGGTCGGGTACATTGCCTTGCCCGGGTTTTACACCGAAACCGAAGATGCCTCGTCACTGGGATGTGCCAATGACGTAGCCAAGGCAATCCTCAGGCTGAAGGAAGCGAAGGTGGAAGGCATCATTCTGGACATCCGTTACAACGGCGGCGGTTCGCTGCAGGAAGGGCTTAACCTGGCGGGAATCTTCATTGACGAGGGGCCGTTGGGAATCATGCAGCGCAGTGACCGGAAGCCCACCACTATGAAAGACATGAACCGGGGAACGGTATATGACGGGCCGCTGGTGTTGATGGTCAACGGGCAAAGCGCCTCTGCTTCCGAATTGCTGGCGGCCACCTTGCAGGACTACAACCGCGCGGTTATCGTGGGCAATACCACATATGGCAAAGCTACCGGACAGATTGTGTTGCCACTGAGCGTCAACGCCAATCCGATGGCCATGAAAGAAGCTCGTTCCAACTGGGGTTCGGTGAAAGTCACCGTGAGTAAATTGTACCGGGTCTCTGGCAAAAGCGCGCAGCTGGCCGGTGTGAAACCCAACATTTACCAACCCGACATCTATGAATCGCTGGACTACCGGGAACTAACCAAGCCGTATGCCCTGGTATCGGATTCGGTGAGCAAAAAAGTATATTTCAATCCGTTGAAACCTCTCCCCATCGCGGCACTCAACCAGAAAAGTGAGCAGCGGATGGCGGCACATCCGGCCTTTCAGGCCATCTGGAAGATGAGCGAAAGCCTGCGCAACCAACGGGCCCAACTGCGTCACACCATCGTGTTGCATCCGGCGGCTGTCCGAACCACCGTTCTGGAAACCTACCAACGCCTGCAGGCTTTTCAGAAGGTGGTGGAAAAGCCAACGTCTGTTTTCAAAGTGGAAAATACCGGTTTCGACAGTGAATTGATGAAACTGGATTCGTACAGCAAAGATGTGAACCAATCGCTGATCTCAACCATTCAGCAGGATTTTTACATCGAGGAGGCTTACCAGGTCATCAAGGATTTGATTGTATTCACAACCCATAAATAATATATGCACAAACAACTACGCACGTTTCTGTTCTGTTCTCTGTTTTCTATTCCTTTCGGGGCGCTGCACGCACAGGAGTACAATCCCAACGATGCCGGATCGTACATCAGTTACATCAGCAGCCAGCACCGGGAAATCACCAAGGATTTTCTCAGTTACACCAGTGCCGTCGGGCACGGCAAGAGTGCCCGCAAGATCGAAAACCGCCGCAAGGAACTTCTCAAGACTGTCAATGATGCCCGTCAGAAAGTAGGGAGCATGCCCGCGTTTTCGGGCGACAAGGCCTTGCGCGACTCAACGGCCAAGTATTACCTGATCACGTACCATGTGTTGAATGAGGATTACGGCAAGATCGTGAACCTGGAGGATGTGGCCGAGCAGTCGTACGATGCCATGGAAGCGTATTTGCTGGCCCAGGATCTGGCGGGTGAGAAAATCGACCAGGCCAATGACCGCCTTAACGAAACCGAAAAAGCATTTGCGGCCACGCACAAGGTGCGGCTGATCGAAAGCAAGGACGAACTGACTGACAAAGCGATAAAAGCCGGAAAGGTAACCGATTACCACCGGGTTGTCTACCTGATTTTCTTCAAAAGCTACAAACAGGAGATGTACCTGACCGACGCCGTGTCCAAGAAAGACGTGAATGCGATAGAGCAAAACAAAAACACGTTGATTAAATACAGTGAGGAAGGCATTGAAAAGCTGAAAGCGACCCCTGCTTTGTTTGGTGACAATTCACTGGAAGCCGGTTGCCGGCAGGCATTGGAGTTTTACCTGCAGGAGTGCAAGACACAGATTCCGGTCATGACAAACTTTTACCTGAAAGACGAAAATTTCCAGAAGGTCAAGAAAGCCTTTGATGCCAAGCGGGAAAAAGACCGGACCAAAGAGGACGTGGCCCAGTTCAACCAGGCGGTCAACGAGCTGAACAACGCGATCAACGAGTACAACAACGCCATCAATCAGGTGAACAACGCCCGCAAGAAGGCAATCGACAACTGGAACAAGGCTTCTGAGAAGTTTCTGGATACCCACACGCCCAAGTATAAATAGAGCGAGGTTTTGGCAGGATACTATTTTAACGTGAACTATGGGGAATGTCAAATATAAAATTTTGATTTTCAGTATCTAAGGCAAAGTGCGCAGCACGAGCCAGTAAAAAAGCGGGCTGGCCCAAAAACCCCGCGGGCCAAGAGATGGCTTTGCGGGGCGAAGCTTTGGGAATTTTTGCCCTTTTTTGCCTGCTCTGAGCACAGATCTGGCCCAAAACTCTCGTTTTGTCCTGGACAAGCAAAAAAGTAGGACACGTTGCAAATAGAGAAATCTCGGTTGACTAAACCTTATAGTTTACGTTATTTGAGGTATACATAGCAGAGTCGGCTGGCAACGGCCGACTCTGTGCTTTTCTACGGTTTATTCTTTCAGCCACTTGTTCAGGTCCGGATTGAGAAGCTCCTTGACAGCGGCGTCATTCAGCGTTTCTTTGGTAATGAGCATTACTCCTGTGTCGATACGTTTTTCGTAGGATTGTTTGTTGAGAGCGGCAACGGCCGTCTTTACCCCTTCGTAGCCCATCCGGAACGGATCCTGCACGGCCAGGCCGTGAAGCTGCCCTTTTTCCAATGCTTCCAGCAGCGTGGCATTGGAGTCAAAACCCACAAATTTGACCTTGCCGGCTTTGCCGCTCATCTGCAACGCCCGCAGCATTCCCTGTGTAGACACCTCCGTAGGGGTAAAAATGCCATCCACCTGAGGGTAGAGGTTGAGCAGGTTCTGCGCTGTCTGAAAGGCTTTTTCAATGGTTACGCCCGCGTACTGATTCGATGAAATCAGCTCGACGTTGGGTCCGTATTCCTTGAGTCCTTCCAGGAATCCGTTTTCACGGGCGGTGGCACTGGCCGATCCCTCGTTGTAACGCATCAGAACTACCTTACCGCGTCCGTTCAGTTGTTCGCACAGGCGTTTGGCGCTGAGCTTGCCTGCCAGTTTGTTATCGGTTGCGATGAACGAAAGGTAGGCATCGGATTGCAGGTCGGAGTCGATGATGATCACAGGAATCTGACGTTTGCGGGCAGCGGCCACGGGAGGCACCAGTGCCCGTTCGTCCAGTGGCGCCAGTACGATGGCATTGATCCCTTGCGAAACAAAGTTCTGTACCGTCTGGATCTGCATTTGCCGGTCGTCTTCTTTCTGCGGTCCCTGCCAGATGATTTCTACGCCGAGCTCCTGGCCGGCTTTTTCAGCTCCGGCATGCAGCGATTTCCAGTACGAGTGGGTGGTGCCTTTGGGAATGACTGCAATTCGCAAAACGGATTCGGATGCTGCCGGCGTTGTGCCTGCGGCATTTTCTTTCATGGTTTTGTCAAAAGAACCGCATCCGGTCAGCAGCAGACAGACAGACATGACCGACAATGTGAACAGGCTGTAGTTAGGGAACATCATGAGTGGAGAGGTGTCTGTGTTACCAAAAAGGCAGGCTTTGGGCCTGCCTTTTTGGTTCGTGAGCAAAAGAAATCAATACTCAATTCGGTTACATGGACCCGCCGGGAGCAGCCAGTTCGGTCGCTTCGGCATGGGCTGGCTTGCGGTTGCGCATCCAGAAGAATAGAATCGTAAAGGCAACGATCAGGATGATCGGGAATGTTGTCATTTTGAGCAGCGTGGCCTGTCCGGCAGCTAGTTCCAGTGCATCACCTGTCAAACCGGTGGCGGTTTTTTCAGCTCTTTCGCCGTCAATCCAACGACCGATGATCGGCTGGAAAATAGAAGTGGAGAACATACCCACACCACCAATGATCGACATACCCAGGGCTCCACTTAATGGAATCCGTTCGGCGACAAAACCCACCATCGTAGGCCAGAAATAACATACACCGATGGCAAAGAAAACAGCAGCGACATAGGCCATGGCTCCGGTCTGTGTGCTAAACAGGAAGATACCAATCAGAGCAAATACCGCACCGCCCAGCAATACACCAGTCTGGTCGAGACGGTGAATGATCGGGCCGCCAAAGTAACGGCCTACGGCCATGATACCGGTGGTAAGGGCCAGAATCAGCATGGGACTGGCACCGCTTTTGCCCATAATTAGGCCTACCCACTGTTGTGGACCAAATTCGGAGATGGCGGTTAATGCCATGCAACAGAACATGAACAGATAGATAGGGGAAAGCATGGCCTGGAAGTTTTTCGCCAGGGAAGTAACGCCTTCCACTTTTGGTTTTGGAAACACTTGTCCGAAAAACAGGAATGCATAAATCACCGTTGGGATCATGATCACCCAGATCTGGGCCTGCCAGGGCAAACCGGCATCGGTCATGAATTTTGAAATCAGGCTTCCGATCACAATTCCGCCGGGAAACCACATGTGGAATCGGTTCAGCATCTTGTTCATGGTGACGCCTGAATACATATCCGCGATCAGTGGGTTACAGGCTGCTTCGGTACAACCATTGCCAATACCAATCAACAAGGTAGAAATGAGCAGTGTAGTATAACCGCCGGCATAAATAGTCAATAAAATACCCAGGGTGTGGGCCACGAAGGCAACCATCATGATCAGTTTAGGGCCTACGGAGTGATAAACCAAACCACCGATAATCATAGATATAGGGAAGCCCACAAACCACATGGAGTTGATGAATCCCAGTTGCTCGGCTGACAATCCGAAATCCGTGCCCAACTGCGGCAGGATGCCCGCCCGGATACTGAAGGAAAATGCCGTGGTGATCAAAGCAAAGCAACTTGCCAGAAACAGCCGATTCTGATTAATCGTTGTGTTCATGATTGTAAATGTTTGAGTATGATTTAGGGTGAGAGAATGAAACGCTATGAAGTGTCAATAATACGGCATTTATTGGAAAGACGCCATTTTTTTGTTATTTTTTCTATAAAAAATGATATTTTCTGTACAGAATAATAAAAAGAATCGATTAACTGTTTGGTACAGAGAAGGGTGGTTTCGCTTCGGATTTACTTCAAATGGTACATGACTGGTTTTTCAGGCGTTTTTGAAATAACTCCCGTGGTTACATTTTCGTATTCTGCGTAGTTTTTCTTCCGAAAGGGTACAGAAACCACCCTCTAACCATTGAATGAACCAGTTATGCCATCATTATCTCCCGTTTCAGGAGCGTTAGGAGTCGGCCGTGCGCAACATTTGCTCAAGCGGCTGACCTTTGGTTTTAATCCGCAGCAGATCAATGCATTGGCAGGCATGAATGTCGGCACCGCCCTGAACCAGTTATTCGATTTTACCCTTCCGGCTCCCCCCAATTATGCCGGAGACGTATGGGTGCAACGCCCGCCCCTGAGCAAAGAGCCCGAAGCGTTGATGAACAGTGGCGCTGAAAACCTGCTCAAGCGGTGGTGGCTGGGCAAGATGTTGCTCGACACGACGGCACTGGAAAAAACGACCTTCTTTCTGCACACCATCATTACCATGCAACTCGACAAGAGCCAGGGCAGCCGGGGCGCGTATTACCAGCACCACCTGTTCCAGCAGTTTCTGGTCAATGATTTCAAAGGCTCCAATCCGGCCTATAACTATAAATTGTTTATCCGCAAGATTGCCATTGACAATGCCATGCTGGTGTTTTTGGATGGCAACCAGAACATTGCGGGTCGGCCCAACGAAAATTTTGCCCGGGAATTCCTGGAGTTGTTCACCATTGGCAAAGGCCAGACCGTCGGGGAAGGCAACTACACCAATTACACCGAAGAGGATATCAAGCAGATTGCCAAGGTGTTTACGGGCTGGACTACTTCCGGCTTTGACAAAGCCGAAACGTACCAGATGGTAGATATAGAAACTGGTTTACCCTTGGCCAGCGGAAAAGTGAATGTGGACAAGAATGGCAACGCGGCCAACCACGACAACAAGCCCAAGCAACTGACCGCGGTACTAAGCAGTGCGGCCTATCCCAACCCGGTGATTACGCCATCCGTTGACCCTCCTACGCAAGTCAGTATGATTGACGAACTGGATCAACTGGTCAGTATCATTTATGCCAAAGAAGCCGCCGCTCGTTACCTGATGCGTCGCCTGCACCGGTTTTATGTGCATTGGAACATTACCGACGAGATTGAAGACCAGATCATCGGGCCGTTGGCGCAAACCTTCATCAACAGTGGCTTTCGGTTGCGTCCGGTGTTTGATCAGTTGTTTGGCAGCCAATATTTCTTTGAATCTGCGCCGGGCGTCAGCGACGATAAATTTGGTGCCATGATCAAATCGCCCATGGACCTCTTCTTTGGCACGTTGCGCTACTTTAACATACAACTGGATGCGCTGAATACCAGCGGTTTCAATACGCAGATGGCCATCATCGAGCAGGCACTGATGAGTACCGGCATCGAATTCTGGCAACCGTATGATGTGGCCGGTTACGATCCGTATCACCAGGCACCGGGGTACAACCGGAACTGGATTTCGGTCACCTCGCTGGCCTACCGGTATGAGTTTATTGACAATCTTCTGAAAGACAACAACCGTTGGGGATTTTACCTGGATGTGATGGCCTGGGCCAATGATCCGGCCAGTGGTTTGACTGCTGTGGCAACTCTGCCTACTACCATCAATGGCAAGCAATATGCCATTGATCTGGTGAAAACAGTGGTGAGCAAATTGCTGCCCTTGTCTGCGCCGGATACGGAAATCACGCAGGAACGCCTCAATTATTTTGCGCAGTATCACCTGGATGTGTATTCGTTCAGCGACTGGGTCAATTACTGGAACAACCGCACAGGTTTTGGAAAACCGTATGTGGAAGAAATGCTCAAGCGGCTACTCAATGCCATCATGCAGTCACCTGAGTACCAATTGTTTTAGCCCTTCCGTCAGCTGAAGCAGACGGCAAAACAGGCCAAGTCCCTTGAAAGGGACTCTCCAACAGTTTATTCAAACAGACTCTGTACACTCGCTATCTTATATGTCTTTTGTGCGTTTGTGGGTTCATGTGGTTTTTGCTACCAAAAACCGGGAACCCGTACTGAAGAAAGAGATTCGGCATTTGCTTTATGAGCATATTCAGGAACAAGCCAGGCTGAAGTCTATTATGCTCGATTGTATCAACGGCTATGAAGATCACGTGCATTGCTTAGTTGCTTTACATGCCAATCAAACCACTGCGAAAGTCGTTCAGGCTATCAAAGGTGAATCGTCGCACTGGCTTAACCGAAGTACACTGTTAGAGGCAAGATTTGAGTGGCAGGACGATTATTATGCGGTTTCGGTAAGTGAAGCCCATGTGCAAAAGGTGAGGCGATACATTGCTGGACAGGAAGAACATCACCAATATGTATCCTATTGGGAAGAAGCCGAACGATTCGCTAAAAAGTATGGAATTACCTTGGGTATCCAACCCTCTTGAGTGGGAAGAATATAAACTACAGTCGGTTTCAACCGACTTTCAACGTTTTGCCGTCTGCTTTAGCTGACGGAATCATTAACCCAAACCAGATATGCACCGTCGGAAATTTCTACAAAACATTTCTCTTTTTGCCGGAAGCCAGTTTGTACTCAATGGAGTGGCGTTTCAGACACTTCAGGGACAGCCACGCCTGACCAAAATGGCGCAAAACAGCACGAATGACAAAGTATTGGTCATCATTCAGATGCACGGAGGCAACGATGGCCTCAATGCGGTGATTCCCATTCCGCAGTACAATCTGTATTACAACATGCGGCCCAACCTGGCCATTCCGGATTCGGGCACCCGCAAATACATTCGTCTGGATGGCACCCTGAAAGACGAGCAACTCGTGGGCCTGCACCCGGATATGGTGGGCATGAAGTCGCTCTATGACGAAGGCAAGCTGGCCATTTTGCAGAATGTGGGCTATGAAAACATGAACGGCTCGCATTTCAAGGGTCGCGACATCTGGTTTGGAGGCACTGGTGCTGCCGACCGCATTACATCCGGCTGGCTGGGACGGTTTCTGGAAAATGAATTTGAGGGCACCGGAGGCACCTCGCCGCAATATCCGCTGGAGTTTCCCAATCCGGAGATGCCCGATCCGCTGGGGTTGGAATTTGCCACCGATGTTTCGTTGGGTTTTCACACCGAAGATACCATTCCGGCCGCCATTTCCATTCCCAATCCGGCAACCTTCTTTGATGACGTAAAGGAACTGGCCGGATTCAACGAAGAAATCAAAGTCGATCCACGTGGGTTTCCACCGGCTACCAATACCATTCCGGATCTGTATCGCCAGGAATTGCAGTGGATTCTCGACATTGAAAAAGGGACCGACAAGTATGCCGAACGGTTACAGAAAGTATACAAACAGGGAGCGGCCACCACCGTAACCTATCCGCAAACGTACGCCTTCAACAATTCCAAAAATCCGATTGCCGACAAGCTGGCCATCATTGCCCGGCTGGTGCACGGCGGCTGTAAAACGAAAGTGTACTTGGTGCGTATCGGTGGGTTTGATACCCATATCAATCAGGTAGAGTCGTATGACAACACGCTGGGCCATCATGCGGCGTTGATGTATCACATTTCGTCGGCGATGAATGCATTCCAGGATGATCTGAAAGCCCGCGGTATTGAAGACCGGTTGCTGACTCTCACCGTGTCGGAATTCGGCCGGCGGGCCGTTTCCAACAACAATTACGGCAGCGACCACGGCACAGTGGCGCCCATGTTTGTGTTTGGCAGTCAGGTAAATCCCGGCGTGATCGGCAAGAATCCCGACCTGGCCAAGGTGAGCCAGAACTACGGCAACCTGTCGGATAACGTGGAAGATATCACCGATTTTCGGGTAGTGTTCAATACCATTCTGCAGGATTGGTTTCAGGTGAGTACCGATGACATCCGTAACCGCATCCTGCCCAGCCTGAACAAGTCGGCGTCTGCCGGTTGGGGCGATCCCGACATTGGTGACAAAGTACCCCTGCTGCGCAGCAACCAGGTAACTGCGATTGATGCGTTTATGAACCGCCGCTTCCGGCTCGATGATGTGTATCCCAATCCGGTGCGTGATCTGGCTACGTTCTCTTTTTATATAGATAATCCGGCCAAAGTTCAGTTGGGTCTGTACGACAACCAGGGGCGTCTGGTGCGGATGCTGCTCAATGAAAACCGCCAGGCAGGCAAACACGAAGTGCCCGTCCAACTGTCCGAGTTAAGGTCGGGTATGTACGTGTATCGCATCAATGCTGGCATGCTCAAAGGCTCCAAGAAATTAGTAAAGCTTTGATCGTGTGCGTAACGCCGTTTTTTGATTTTCAAAAGATATAATTTTCAACTACGTGTTATGAAATACATTCTTACCCTTTTGCTGCTGAGTGTGACAATGGCCGGGTGGGCACAGCGGAACAGCCGCCTGAGCAAAAAGCACCAGCCTTCGTCGGCTTATTTAAAGCAAAAACAGAAAGAACGTAAAAATCCGGGAGCCCCCATGCCCTTTGCCGATTCGCAGATGTGGCTTGGCCTCAAAGGGGGCGTGAATACAGCCAAGGTAGTTCCTTCCAAACGCTATGCTGTGTTTGAATCCACGCAGTCGGCCGAGGCCAACAAGGATTTTAACAAAGAATACGATTCGTTCGGGCAACTGAATTTTCAGTTCGGGCTGGTGGCAACCTACAGTTTCAATCGCTTTTTATCACTGAGCCTGCAACCCACGTATTCCAACCTGTATTTTGTGTACCGGAACCAATACAAATGGGCCGGGCAAGCCAATAATTATGTCGAACTGAAACAGAATCATCGCTTTCAACTGACGTACCTCGAAGTGCCGTTGCTGGTTAAAATTGATCTGCTGCATTCGCGTTTTCGGCCCTATATTCAGGGCGGTGCGTTTTATGGCCGCATGATCAAAGCCGAGAAGTTTATCACCACCACCAGCCTCGACAATGCGTCCGGCGCGGTCAATCCCCTGGAAAACACCACGCCCAATATCGGTGCCCGCGACTTGTTTATCCGTTCCAACTGGGGCTGGCTGGGCGGAGCCGGGTTTAGTTATGACATTGGCAATGTGCGGGTGAGTCTGGAAGGGATTTACAAGATGGGCCAGAATAACATCACCAATGAAAAGAATCGCTACACCGTTGACCAGCTTACCAGCGTAGGCGATGTGATGGACAGCATGAAACTGCGGAACATCGAGTGTTATGTGACGGTGCTTTTCCCGATGAAGTTCCTGCAAAAAAGCGGCTTTAACAAAGTAGACCCTTGATCGGAAGGGTTTTCCGTTTTTGAGAGATACTATTTGTCCGGGTCAAAACAGGATAAAAGATCTCTACCAACGACTGACTGACTACTAACGACTACATACTTATATTATACGTACATGAACCGGGTTTTGCCAATACTAGGGATACTATTTCTGGCGGTGCTGCTGCCTGCGTGTGACATCAAAGAAAACACAGCCGAGCCGCTGAATGCATTTGTCCGCATTTACGAAAGCGGCCAGTTTGAAACGTCCATATTTCCGACCGACATCCGGCCGACGTCGGACAGTGGCTTTGTGATCCTGGGCCATACGCCTTCGCAGAATTCAAGCTTTCACAGCGTGTATCTGATGAAAATTGCCAAAGACGGCAGTTTTCAGTGGGAGCATGTATCGGATCAGTACGTCAATCCGGTTTCTGAGCTGATGCCTGCCAATGGTGGCTGGCAGTTTTTCTGCATGGACGAAAAGCAATTCGGCACGCATCTGGTACAGGTTGGCCAGACGCCCCAGTCCGTAGCCCGTATCGCGGCCGATTCGCTCAAGTTTCCGGTAGCCGCCGGAGCCGTGTCGGGGGGATACTTGCTGCAAGTGGTTGATGATGAATACAAGAATACCAAACTGCTGAGGCTCAATGGCAGCGGCGGCATTAGCTGGACACAAAACTTCGAGATCTTTGAAGAAGTGGAAGAAAAGCTGGTCGACCACCTGACGTATCAGCGTCGGCTGTTTCCGTTTTTCGTCGGCGAAACGCTGAATGGCAACAGCTACTTCAACGGATTCAGCAATTTCACCCTGTCGCTGAATTTTGTCGCTTCCGGCAACGGCCGCGTGACCGGAGCCGTGATCAACGGGGAGCGGTACGATGCCGGTATCAGCAACGCGGTAGCCATCAATGGCTCGCAAATGGCCATGGCGCGGTACAATGCCGATGGTGCCCTGGTGTTTGTGCCCCGCTTTGCCGTCAATACCAATGCGGATGCCTTGCAGGCAGCCAAAGATATCGTAGGAAACCAGTTGCCCGAACTGAATCCGTTTGCACGGGTATTGGTGCGACGGGCCACGATCGGAGGCAAGAACGTGGTTCTGTACGGATCGGACACCAAAAACGGGCAGATCGCCTTGTTTGCGTATGATGAGGCTACGGGCAATTTGCTGGGCACAAGATACTTGGGTGCATCCAACGGGTTTGAGATTGGTGGGTTCACATTGGCGCAGGATGGGGGCATGGCCGTCGCAGGGCGGACATATGTCGCAGGTCGGTTTCCGAGACTGGTGGTATTTAAACTCTCGCCACAGGATGTTACTCAACTTGTCAGCCAGATCTCACCGCGTACGGAATAGAGGTTTTTTGCAATTTGTGTATACTATTTTTCCGGCCCCAAGCAGTTGGATACGATTGCCTTGCCCAAAGGTAACCGCCTCATCTGTACGATTTTACTGGATATCTTACACTCTGTAAGAAGCGGATCAATTCACAGATTGCCTGCCAAAGGTTTTTTCTGTAAGTTTACAAACGGTATTCTTTTCGGTATAAAGGGATTGAAGACCGCTTTAAACTATGAAACACTTCTTCCTGTCCTGCTTCTTTTTTGCCTATTTTATTGCACAGAGCCAGGTTCTGACCCCAAAATATAGCAACGAATTTCTGGCGATTGGTGTAGGAGCACGGGCATTGGGCATGGGCCGCACGCAAACCGCTGCCGTCAATGATGTGACGGCAGGCTACTGGAACCCAGCCGCTTTGCTGGACATACGGACCAAATACGAGGTGTCGCTGATGCACGCCGAATATTTTGCCGGTATCGCCAAGTACGATTACGCCGCTTTTGCCACTCCCATCGATTCGGTGAGCCACCTAGCCGTGTCCGTTATCCGGTTCGGTGTAGACGATATTCCCGATACCCGCTTCCTGTTTGATGCCAACGGCGCCATTAATTACAATAATATTACATTCTTCTCCGCGGCCGATTACGCCTTTTTATTGTCGTATGCCCGTAAGTTTCCTGCCCTCAAAGGTTTGAAGCTTGGGGGCAATGTGAAAATCATCCACCGGACGGTGGGTCCGTTTGCCAACGCCTGGGGATTCGGGTTTGATGTGGGGGCATTGTGGGAACGCAAGAACTGGCGCATTGGCGTCACTGCTCGCGATGTTACCAGCACCTTCAACACGTGGTCTGTCAATACAGCTCTGCTTGAAGAAGCCTATGCCAAAACCAACAATACCCTGCGGGGCAATTACACCGAGCTTACCCTGCCCAAGCTATCCGCCGGAATTGCCCGCAGTTGGCGCATCCGGGAAAAGTTTGGCATTCTGGCGACGGCGGATGCCGACTTCACATTCGATGGCAAACGAAACGTGCTGATCAAATCCGGCTTTTCGTCCATTGACCCCCGGATTGGGATAGAATTGGACTACAAGAAGCTCGTTTTCCTGCGCGGCGGTGCCGGGGATGTGCAACAAATCAAGAATTACGACAGCTCAACATTCACCACATTCCAGCCTAACATGGGTGTGGGTATACGAATCAACAAGTTTCAGATCGACTATGCTCTTACCGACATTGGGGACCAGTCGCAGTCACTGTACTCCAATGTGTTTTCGATCAAAGCAGGATTTTAAGTGTTTCCGGACAGGTGTCTTCCTAACAAATCAAGTATTTACGCAACTTTGGTAAGCCGTGATTAACTTCGCCGAATTACTCTTTCAAAATAGTATCTTTCCGAACGCAAAAAAAACCGCAGTTCTGGTTGCCGCCAGGCCCCGGTTGGTTTCTGTATGGCTGCCGCTGGCCTTGTGCCTTGTGGCAGTGCTTTCCGTGTCCGCGCAAAATTATGGGAATGAGTGGATCAACTACGCCCAGCAGTATTATAAGATTCCAGTTACCCAACGGGGCATCTACCGGCTTACGTATCAGGAACTTCAGCAGGCCGGATTGCCTCTGGCCACTATCGATCCCCGCCGGATCCAGATTTTTCACCGGGGAGTGGAGCAGTCCATTGTAGTGGCAGGCGAAGGTGATGCCTTTTTCAATGAGACCGATTACATTGAATTTTACGGTCAAGGCAACGATGGCACACTTGATGCCGAACTGTACCGTCCGGCAGAAGCCCAGCCCCACAAGTATTTCAGTTTGTTTTCAGATACGACCTACTATTATATCACCTGGCGACTGGACAATGGCCTGGGAAAACGGATGCTTACCGTAACCGAAGCCAATACGAACAACCTGCCCGCCGAGTCGTTCCATTGGGAAGAGAAATTACTGGTGCTCACCAACGAATACGATGCCGGAAAGCATTACCCCGAATATCTTTCCACCGCGGAAGGCGAACATAGCTTCTATGATTACGGCGAAGGCTGGACAGGCGCGCGCAAAAACAAATTTGAAAGCGTGGATTATGCATTGAGTGGCCTGAGCAATGTCGCCACGGGAGGACCAAAACCCAAACTGGAAGTGTTGGTGGCCGGGCGAAACAACTATCCGCACAATGTGGAAATCTTTGCCGGAGCTACGACCAGTTCGTTACGGTCATTGGGCAACCTCACCTTTCAGAAACATGGCAACAGCAAACTGACTACGACCATCGACTTGGCCGATATCACCTTGGGCAGCTTAGCTGTGCGAATGCGCGTCAATGGCCTGGCCGATGCCAATCCCGATGCCGCTTCGGTTTCATTGGTTCGGTTGCTGTATCCGCAGCAGTGGAACATGGAAGGAAACACACTGAAATTGTTCGGTTTGGATGCGCCAGCTGCCGGGCAGCGTTACTTTGAAATTGCAAATCCTGTTACGGGAACGGTATTGTATGATATTACCAACGAAAACGCGCCCCGCCGGATTACCGCTTCGCTGACCAATGGACGGTTGGCAGCTACTGTTTCCAATGCAACGGCTATCCTGGCCAATGCCGGTTTTGCCTCTGTCAAAGGTACTATTTCGAAAGTGAGCTTCCGGAATTTCAGCGCGCTACGCCCTACCTACCTGATTGTTTCGCATCCCATGCTGCGCAAGCCTGCGGGCGACGTAAGTGATCCGGTGCAGGCCTATGCCGCGTACCGCGCATCGGCAGAAGGCGGAAACTATGACACGTTGATTGTCAATATTGATCAGCTTTACAATCAGTTCAGTTATGGCGAATACACTCCGTTGGCTATCACGCGGTTTGTGCGCTGGATGTTCAAATCGGCCAAGCCGGAATACCTGTTCCTGATCGGACGGGGCATTTCACCGGAGTATGTCCGGTTCGGTGCCGACCGCAGTACAACCTGGGTAGGCGGCCGCGAAGGGGTTTCGGCACCAACTGACAAGATATACGACCTGGTTCCTGCCATCGGCAGACCGGGCTCCGATTTCCTCTATTCCGACGCTGTCAGTGGACAGGAACTGGTGCCGGCCCTGGCAACCGGGCGCATCAGTGCCCTGACCCCGCAGCAGGTGGTCAATTACCTTGCCAAAGTGAAGGAGCACGAACAAGTGAGTCCGGATGCACCGTGGCGAAAAAATATACTCCATCTGTCCGGTGGAAAGACTTCCTATGAGGTATCCACTTTCAAAACCTATATAGATATTTACAAAGCCACGGTAACCGGAAAGTATTTTGGAGGAAGCGTGCAGTCGGTATCCAAAGCAACCGGTGATGAGGTTGAAAAAATCAACATCTCGCAACAGTTGAATGAGGGCGTGGCCCTGACCACCATGTTCGGTCATTCGGGACGCAACGTCAACGATATTGAAATCGGGTATGTATCCACCGAATACCTGAATTACCAGAACAAAGGCAAGTATCCGTTTATTGTTGTCAATGGTTGCCAGTCAGGCGATGTGTTCAACCTGGAGTATACCTATGCCGAAGACTGGATCATGCGTAAGCCCGACAAGGGGGCAGTGGCCTGGATTGCCCATGCCTCCGCCGGATATGACCGCGAACTGCACGCCTATAGTGATATATTATACAGGATTATGTTTTCGGATAGCACCATGCTGGGCAAGCCTTTTGGAAAAGTGCAGCAGCAGACCATCCGGGAGTATGTTGACTTGATGAAGGATAATCCGTTGGGACTGATCCATGCCGAACAGATCATATTGCAGGGGGATCCGGCGGTGACACTGGTGCCCTTTACCAAGCCTGATTATGCGGTGAACCAAACCAGCATTTTTGCCAAATCGTTCGGGGCTGAGCCGCTGACCGCCGCGCTGGATTCGTTTCAACTGGGAATCATCGTCGCGAATTACGGCAAGTTGCTCAACAAACGATTTGCCTTAACCGTTACCCGCCGGTTTGGCGACGGAAGCGTCCAGACAATGGATACTCTGTATTATCCACCAGTTTTGTACCGTGATACGCTTTATTTCACCATCCGTAACACCCAGCGGTACATTGGCGGTGCGCAGACGTTTACGGTGTTTATTGATGCCAGCAATGATATTGACGAATTCAACGAGCAGAACAACCAGACCTCCCGGGAAATCGACATTCCGGCAGTGGGAGCCATCCCGCTGTTTCCGCGAGAATACAGCATTGTAAGTACCCAACCCGTGCGTTTCGTTGCCCAATCGACCGTTACACCGTTGGAAAACCGTTCGTACAAGATCGAGCTGGATACAACGAATACCTTTGACAGTCCGGCCAAACGCGAAACAACCGTAAGTGGCAGCCTGCTGGTCAACTGGGAAACCAGTCTGCTGAGCAATGCTGCCGACAGTACCGTGTATTACTGGCGCATCAGCCTGGCCGACCGTCCCATCGACAAGGACAACAGTTGGGTCGAAAGCTCCTTCATTTACATCAACAGCAGTCCGGAAGGCTGGTCGCAAACTCGTTTTCCGCAGTTTTCCAAGGCAGGTCTTTCCAACATTGCCCGCAACACAACCACCGAACGGTGGGAGTTCACAGGGAATGCCACGACGGTAGATGTGCAAACCTACGGGTCTCAGAACCAAGCCGATGCCTACAAGCAGGTTGTATTGTCACTGAATGGTGGAGTAGTGGTAACCGGCGGGCGATGCAATTTTGCGGATCCCAATGCCCTGGTTGCCGTAGCCTTCCGGCGTACTACGGTACAGTCGTACTTTGTGGATGCATCGCTGAGTTGCGGGAGCGAGCCTTTTGCGGTCCATTACCTGACCAATGCCTCCCTGAACGGTGGCGGACTGGCGAGTTTCCTTACAAAAGTAGGTGCCAATGACTACGTCTTGTTATTCACCACAGGTTCTACCGACTTTTCCAGCTGGTCGGCGGCAACCAAGCAATTGCTGGTGTCCATTGGTGCCGATCCGGCGAAGATTGCCAACTTGAAAACAGGTGATCCGTATATCATTGTCGGGCAGAAAGGCGCACTGGCGGGCAAGGCCACCGAGGTTTATCCGGATTATTCAGGTGCAGTTCCTGCCAACAAACAGGCTCTGGTATTGAAACATACATTGCAGGGAAGCTCGGATAATGGAGTCATTACTTCTTCGCTGATCGGACCGGCTTCCCGTTGGGGTGCAGTCTATCATGGCATCCGCTCATTGGACACGCCGGTTACCGATCAATGGCGACTTGATATTGTAGGCGTCGATTTGCAAGGCAACGAAACAACCGTGTATAATGACGTGAGAAACAGCCCGTTGGCGGCTGATTTCATCAGTGCGCAACAGTTTCCGTATCTGAAATTACGTTTGCAGGGCAAAGACGCTATCAATCTCACCCCGCCGCAGTTGAAAAAATGGCAGGTCATCTACGATGGAGTGCCGGAAGGCCTGATCAATACCAGCCTGGTGGATGCCAATGCGTACAAGATTCCGGAGCAGCCCGAGGGAAGCACTTTCACTGTACCGGTGGTGTTTCAGAATATTTCTCCCCGCGCCTTTACCGATTCGCTTACCATAGAGTATACTATCCTGAATGCCGAGAGCCGCAAGGCCACCAAGAAAACTTTCAAGGTGCGGCCGCTGGCAGCCAGCGGAGATACCGTGCGGTTGAGCATTCCGGTAACAACCGCATCCTTGAGCGGAGCCAACGAATTGCAGGTGTTTGTAAACCCGCGCATACAACCCGAACAAAGCTACTCCAACAATGTGCTGACCGTTCCGTTCTCGGTCAATATGGATAAGCTTAACCCTATCATGGACGTGACCTTTGACGGTCAGCGGATTATGGATGGAGAAATTGTGTCGCCGGCGCCACTGGTGGTCATTCGGCTGAAGGATGAAAACAAAGTGCTGATCCGGAAAGATACTACCGGTATATTGTTGTACTGGCAACGTCCGGGCAGTTCGTCACTGACTCCGATCAGGCCCGGGGATGGGGTGCTGCGCTGGGTACCCGCCGGCCCGGACAATGACTTCCGTCTGGAATGGCAGGCGCCTAAACTGGAAGATGGAGTGTATACGCTGGAAGTACGTGCCTCCGACCTGTCGAACAACCAGGCCGGTTCGCAACCGTACCGGATCAGCTTTAAAGTGGTGAATGAATCCACCATTACGCACTTCTATCCGTACCCGAATCCATTCTCAACCGGGACCCGGTTTGTGTTCACGCTGACCGGTGCCGCCGTACCCGATCAGATCAAAATTCAGATCATGACCGTATCGGGCAAAGTGGTACGCGAAATCACCCAGGACGAACTGGGCCCGATCCGGATTGGCAACAACATCAGTACCTTTACCTGGGATGGCTCCGATGAGTTTGGCGACAAGCTGGCCAACGGTGTGTACCTTTACCGGGTGTTTACCCGCATCAACGGCCAGGATATCGAACGCCGCACCACTTCTGCCGACAAAGCGTTCAAAAAAGAGTTTGGCAAGATGTATATTCTCCGATAGAAAAATAGTATCCGTGAAAAACGCAAAACCCCGGTATTTGTGTACCGGGGTTTTGCGTTTTTCACGGATATATTCTTGACCTTTCCGAATGCTAAAAGCTGTCTGGTCCGTTTCATTCTTTGAACAGAGTTCTGGTCACTTTTCTGCATGAGCAGCAGTTGAATAGAAAAAACTTTTGGCGGGAAGTGAGCATAATTCTGTTCGCTTTGGGTTTTGACCATCCTGCTGTTCACTTTTGTGTTTGACCACTATACTGTTCACTTTTACCAATGAACAGTATAGTGGTCAGATTGAGCAGTGACCAGAACTCTGTTCAGTTTTTGTGATGAACAGAGTTCTGGTCATACATCAGTACATGCGTATCAACTCTGCCGCAGGCTTCCTCGCATACACTTCAAAGTAGTAGGATTCTAAAATCAAAAACCCTGACATGTGTTATATCAGGGTTTCGCTGGATACATTGACGGAACTGTAGTTGGACAATGAATTAGAACCGGGGACAAGGCAGGCGCCGGACATTCCGGGGAACACGTTTCTTTGGCTTGGCCGGCGGGAATTCATAACTCAACGACACTTCGTGTGCACCACCGGTAGAGGTGCCCAGGCTGGAAATTGTCAGGTCGTAGCTGTAACCGACGGACAGCCCTTCTTGCTTGAAACCGGCCAGGAAAATCAGCGCATCGTTGTTATTGATGCCCACCTCGTAGCGTTTGATCGGCAAGCCACGGTACCACAAGCCGAACACCACTGGCTCATAGGTCAGGTACATGCCCACATCAAACTGATCGAACTTGCCCTGGGCTTTGTAAATGAATGCGGGGGTGATGCTGCGTTCGGGAGCTGTTTTGCTTTCGGCCAGTCCCGCGCGGGTATTGTCATCCATTGGAATCTTGATACCGCCATGTACCGTAAAACGGGAGGGCAGGGGACTGTTGGTGCCTACAAACGATTGATTGGGACGGTTGATGTTATGAGCCGAGAGGCCTAACCAAGCCCTGCGGGTATAGAGCAGGCCGCCCGCCGATACATTCAGGTAATTCAAGGAAGCAGGATTGGGATTATTTGCTAGATCATCTTCGGAAATACCCGTAAACTGCCGGGTCGTCGGATCAAACTGGTCGCCAAAGGTAAGGCCGAAATAATTGATGCTACGGTTGACATAGGCAAACTGAATGCCCGCCCGTATGGCTATGCGTTCGCTGAGCTGAAGCATGTACGAGTACTGCCCGCCGATATCAATGGTGTTGTAGCGCGCAAATGCCTGCTGGTCGCGCAGGATGATCAGGCCTATACCACTGTTGATGCTCGGAAAATATGTATCAACGGATGCCGAATAGGTAATGTAATTGGCGTTCAGCGCAGGCCACTGGTGCCGGTAGTTGAGGCCAACGCGCGTGGCGAGGGCACCGCCTGCCATGGCCGGGTTGAGGTAAAGGGGATTGGCATAAAACTGTGAAAACTGAGGATCTTGTGCCCAGGCCACAGCATTGCAAAATACTAGTAAAACTATAGTGAAAACCTTCCGCATCGATATGTGTTTATAATTTACCGTCCTTATTGGTATTGAATCAACGAATAGTGGTCTGTCGAATGTATGTTTCCAACGCTAAAAATAGAAAAAAATTGGAGCATCCTCAAAAATCATTTTCTTGACGGTACAGGGCTCCTCGATAGTAGTTCATAGTCAGCAGGTTGTCAAAGGACCAACATTTTGTCCGTAATCCACGTCCTGATAGAGACGTTTTACAGACGTTTGTCTTCGCCTGGCCGGAAACAGATTCGTGTAAGAAACATGCGGAAAATCGGTTTTTTACCCTTATTTTGCTGCGAGCTATACACAAACAAACGTTGCTCTTTCTCTGACGAAAGCGGATCGCTGGGCAAGATGGAAAGGCAACACCCGGGAACTGTATCCCGTTCAGGCATTTCATTCCGCGCCGCCCGTTATTCTTTGCACAAGGTGCAAAGAATAAGTTGTTGACGGATAGGCGATTGTGTTTTTCCTGGTCGGGGGTATGTTCGCTTGCTGACAAATCATTGCCAGATGACAACCGGAAGTCAACGTTGTCAAAAAAACGAATTGCTGATTGATGTAAAATGTTTTGTATTCTTTTGCGTTATTTCTGCACATAATGAATTTCTGTGAAAAAGCTGATTTTGTATTTTGCTAGCATCTCTACTTTATTTCTGACCACTATGGTTTTTGCCCGTAAAAAGATACTATTTTATCTGAGCACGGTTGGTTTGCTGCTTGTCAGTATGCTTTCCGGTACTACGGTTCAGGCACAGTGTCCCACAGTGACAATCCCTACCCCGGTCTGTGCCGGAGGAAACTGCGGTGCCGGAACACCCCTGACCGTAAGTGGCGACACGGCCGGAATTACAAATTATGAATGGGTGATTACCGGAGGCGGGGCAACCGATACGGTTCGGGGAAAAGACCCGGTGTATTCGTTTGCCAATCCGGGTTCATACCAGATTTCGCTGCGCATTACCCGCAACGGCGTGGTAAGTACCTGTCCGGTGCCTCCCGTAAATGTCCAGGGCTTCGGTGAATTCACCATCGGTCCCGATAATAACCTGGGTCCTGAAAGGGAAGAGATCTGCAAAGGCACTTCCATTACGCTGGAAGCGGTGTTTCAACAAGGCGGCCCCCCGCCCGGTGCTACCTATCTGTGGTCGCGCGGCGAGACTACCCCCACTATTACCACCGATTCGGCAGGCTGCTATTCGGTAACCATTACCGATCCGGCTACAGGTTGTTCGCGCAGTGCCAAGGTGGATGTGACGGTATACAAACCCGATCCCAACCAGCCGCCGCCTCCCAGAGAAGAATCGCGGTGGTATTTTGGCAATGGCTCCGGGATAAAGTTTGTGGGTGGACAACCGCAACCCATTACCGGCAATGCCAATACACCCGAAGGAACCTCCAGTATCTCGGATGCTTCGGGAAATTTCCTGTTCTACACCGATGGTCGCAATGTATTTGACAAGAATGGCAACCCGATGAAAGACCGCAATGGCAACAATGTAACCATTGCTGCCAACAATGCGCTGAACGGCGGGCCCAATTCAACACAATCGGTATTGATCATTGCCCAACCCGGCTGCAATGACTGCGAACCAGTATATTATGTATTTACAACTACCGACATTGGCGCAGGCGGCTCCAGGCTGGAGTACAGTGTTGTCGATATGCGGCTTAATGGCGGGCTGGGGCAGGTAACCCAAAAGAACGTGCCGCTTTTTGATACCAGTACCGAACGGCTGGCCACCATTGAAGCCACTCCGGATAGCACCAACCCGCAACGGCCGGCAACAACCTGGATTGTGACCCATGATTTTAACAGCAATACCTTCCGGGTTTATCCGCTGACAGCACGGGGCGTCGGCTCCCCCAAAACCTACAGTGTAGGCAACACACACGGTTCTGCCACCGATAATGGCGAAGGTTACCTGAAAGTATATGATGACAAAGTAGTGGTGGTGATCCCCGGAGCTGCCGGACAGGACAATATCGTACAGGTTTTTGACTTTGATGCGGCTACGGGCGAAATCACAGGCCCGCCCAATACAATTAATCTGGGTACTTCGCCACCCAAGGCCTACGGGGTGGAAATTGTCGGTGACAGTACCTTGTATGTGTCTCTGGCGGGTAGTGGTGCCGATAGTTCACGAATACTTGGCTTTAACCTGAGTTCGGGAGTCGACAGCACCATTCAGAAAAGCCGGAGGTCTATTTTTGCGACAACTCAATTTACCATCGGCGCGCTGCAACTGGACCCGAACGGGCAACGTTTGTTTGTGGCCCAGCAGAACCGGAGTGCGCTGGGAGAAATCACTAGCCCAGGCACACTGGCATCCGCAGGTTACAATACGCAGGGCGTGGCTCTGAATGCTCCGGCACAATTGGGACTGCCTAGCTCCAAGCCGCCTAACAATCAGAGTACCGGGCAAGGATTTGCCTTTTCCCCACCACAATGTACCGCCATTGGTGATTCAAGCATCATCCGGTTTCAGGCACAACCTGACCGGGCTGGCGGCGATTCGCTGAAATCGGCCTACCAATGGCGTTTTTTCAATGCCAGTAATACGTTTACCCAAGAGTTTGCCAGGGGGAACGGAACTACTCCCGGTTACGGAATCAACTACAGTGTGTCGGTAACATTTCCGGGTCCAGGAACCTATACTGCGGAGCTGACCATTTACAACGATTGTACCGACCTGAATACACCTGGTGGTGCCCGTCCCGAAACTTTCCGGCAACAGGTCATTATTCCGGTACAGCCTCCCAAGCCAACGGCACGGGATACGTCCAACTGTTTGAATACTCGGATCCAACTGGATCCCTATCCGGGACTGCCAGGACCGGCCGGGGTAACCTACCGGTGGGTAACTCCTGCCAACGACACCATTCCCGGACGGAACATACAGGCGGTACAACCGGGACTGTACACGGTTATCATTCAGTCTTCGGAAGTAAATGGCCAGGGACAGTTTTGTGTCGAGACGGGTTCGGTTCGGGTTAACTATACGGCACCTACGGTTAACCTGGGCAGAGACACAGTGCTTTGCAGCAACAGTACGCTGGTACTAAACGCGGGTATTCCTGGCGCAAGGTACGAATGGTTCAATCCGGCCAACCAATCACTGGGAACCGGCCAGACGCTGACAGTTACACCTGCCTCTTCCACCTTCTACCGTGTCAGGGTGACCGATCTGCTGACGGGGTGTTCGGACGAGGATACATTGTTGGTGACTGTGAGCCGCCGCCCGCGCATCACACCTACGGTAGTGCATGCAAACAGCTGCGCCGTTGGTGATCCGGGGTCACGGGGTACCGTTACCCTGACTACTTCCGACGCGGATGCCAGTACCTTCGTATACCGCTGGATCGGCGATGGCGGTGAAATACCCGTAGCTCCCAGTACTACCTCCCTGCTTTTGGCACCAGGCATTTACCGGATACTGGTATTGAAACCGGGTGGATGCGACACAACCCTGACGGTTGCTGTTGAAAATCGCGCCCCTGACGCCCCCCAGTTCAGCAGCAATGCTCCCATTGAGCTGGGATGCAATGAAACGGAAGGCACACTGACGCTCACCCGTACGGATGGCACACCCGGAAACCGTGTTCCGACAACCCTGTACAGACTTGTAGACCAGAACGGGCAGTTTCCTTTGAAAAACGGACAGATTATTCCAGGGACTTCCGGAACTGCCATTCCGGATAATTTAACCATTGCCGGTCTGTTGCCCGGTGTGTATCGCCTGGAAGGGACCTACAGTTCCAATTGCAGGTTTGCATTTACGTACGAGATCCAATCACCACCCAACAAGCCAGTAATTCAGGCAGCTTCCGCGATTACCGGTTGCCAGACGGCAGTGCTGTCCGTAGCAGGGAATACAGCCAATGCTTCCATCAAATGGCGTTTGCAAGGCGGAGGAGAATTGCAACCCGCTCCGGATGGTAGCGTAACAGTTACCCAGTCGGGCGTTTACATCGTAACGGCCACCAGCACATTGCCGCCCAATTGTGCCACGGAAGATACTGTGACCATCACCTTCCCGCCCATCAGCCAGGTGGCCGTGAAGCCGTCTCCCTCCAGTTGCGTGGGACAAGAAATACTCTTGGAAGCCGAGGTAACCACTGCTTTTGATAGCTACGCATGGATTCGTCCGGATGGAAGTGTCTTTGCCGGCACATCCATTGTGGCAACCCAGGCTCTTCCGTACAGGCTGGTCGGGCGGAATACCCAAACCGGTTGCGCCGATACACTGGCAGTTACACCTAACTTTGTTCCGACACCAGAAGCACCGGTAGTGGCACCGCCTACCTCCATTTGCAAAGGTAGCGAACCGCCTACCCTTGTCTTGTCGGGAAGCAATTTCCGGTGGTATGATAATCCGCAACTGACAGGAACTCCAATCAGTACTTCGCCTGGGTTCAAGCCACCGATCAATACACGTAATCTGGGAACCTATACCTATTACGTTACCCAATCTACGGATGGCGGCTGTGAGGGTCCGGCTACTGCAGTTACCTTCCGGGTCGTTGATGCTCCGGTACTGAACCTCGGTCCCGATCGGCAGGCATGTCCGAGCGACAGCGTGGTGTTGAATGCAACGGTTACCAATCCGGGAGCTACCTACAGCTGGAACACCGGACAAACAACACCTATACTGACGGTTACGCGTGCCGGAACCTATGTCGTTTCGGTAAGTGCCGGAACCTGTGTTACGCGTGATACCATTGTGATTACGTATCTGCCTGCTCCGACGGTCAATTTGCAACGCCGCGAAGTCCCGCTGTGTTTTGCTGATGGAGCAGCCACCGCTACGCTGGACGCAGGTCCGGGAAGTAACTACACGTACGAGTGGCGGGAAGCGGGTAATCCGGTGGTCATTGGCGCCCAGCGTACATTAATTGTCAACAACCTGGGTGTGTTCACCGTAACTGTAAGCAATGGCAGTACCTGTAAAGGGATTGACACTGTACGGGTAGTCAACAAGTGTGAGCCACGAGTATCGATTCCGGATGCGTTTACACCAAATGATGATGGCAGCAATGATCAGCTGGATGTCTTTCATGCGTATGTGGTTGATTTCAAACTATTGATTTTCAACCGGTGGGGCGAAGTAATATTTGCTTCCGATTCTCCTGAGATTCGCTGGGATGGTACTTATAAAGGACAACAAGTGCCACCGGGTACGTATACATGGAAGGTAGTTTACAAAGCAGAATATTATCGGGAACGACCGGAAATAGAAGTCAGAGGAGCCGTATTACTCTTGCGGTAACAATTTCGTAACAACAGCCTTTGCGAAAAACCACGCCCGTTAACTCAGGCGTGGTTTTTTTATACATATGTAAGAAACTATTGCATTTAATGTTAATTTATTGTTAACTTAATGTTAAATTTGTTAAAAGCGTTCTTACTTTCTATGTCAGGTTATTTTCCGAGTGAAGACGGTTGTATACATATGGACTTTAGCACTATGGGCAAGCTTTTCCACAGGCTTGCGTGCACAGTCATTATCCTGGCAATCTGCATTTGAGAAGAACACCTTCGAAGCATCCTCTGATTCTTCCGCACACCTACTGGCTTTGTTGGTAGCTTCGGATGCGACAGTTACTGACAGCAGTTTTGCAAAATGGCACAAAGAATTGTTGGCTTTTGGCCAGCAACTTTCCAAGAAACGTAAAAAGTTTCTTTCCGAATCGCATTTTCTGTACTATGTATTCAAGCAGGTACAACAGCGGTATCTGCATCAGTACCAACCGTATCCGTTGTTTACTGGCTTGCAGGATAGCACCTACAATTGTGTCAGCGGAACTGCCCTGTATGCATGGTTGCTGAATCAATTGGGATTTTCTACACAGATACGCGAGACGAATGTACACGTGTACTTGCGGGTGCGTACTGTCAAAAGCGAATACCTCATCGACGCAACCGATCCGGAGAACGGTTTTGTTTCGGATGACGAAACACTCATCGCCCGCCGGGAGATGTGGTATGCTTCCAATGAGGTGATGCGTGGAAAACCTTACAACAAAGCCGTAACATTGACAGAACTGGCAGGTTTGCAGTACTTCAATGAAGCTGTCAAGGCATTTAACCGGCGATCTTACGAGAAATGCATGCAACATCTTGCGAAAGCTGACAGATTATATGCAGGCTCGGTGAAAGTTGCAAATCTTCGCAGCATGGCGCAACCGCACGTGCAACCGGTATGGACGGCAGCCAACTGAGCCGTAAAAAGTAGTATCCCGTATAAAGCAAAAACCCCGCTGCTGAAGCGGGGTTTTTGCTTTTCGGAATGTTCGCCTTGCGCCAGATAATCCCTGTCTTGTTTCGTTCATTTCATGGAAAGATCGGCAGTGGGGGCCTTCTGAAAGGCATCCAAACCTTTGTCCAGAAAGTTGACGAAGTTATTCACATCCAAATCATAAGCGGTGGGCGGTACAGGCAGGGGATTTCCTTCCGTATCCAGCAACACGTACAACGGTTGTGCATTGTAATTGAACTTGGTGATCTGGTAATCGAAATTTTGGGAGCCGATGGTTTTCTTCTGCTTGCCGTCACGGGTGGAGGTATACCACTCGGCTTCGGGCAATTCGGTTTTGTCATCCACATACAGCGAAACCAGCACATAATCCTTCGACAAGCGGTTCATTACGCCCGGTTCGGGCCATACGCGAGCCTCCATTTCGCGACAATTGACACAGCCGTGTCCGGTAAAATCGATAAATACGGGCTTGTTTACCTTTTTGGCATAAGCCAATCCTTCTTTCAGGTCGAAAAAGCCGGGAAGATTGTGCGGCGTTTTCAAAAACTCGGCATACTTGCGCTTGGGCAGATTGGTGTCCTGCGATGTAAGCAAAGTTGGTGTTTCGTTCAGGTTGAAGTCCTGGGTGGTTTGCGGCGGCAGCAGGCCGGCCAGTGGTTTCAGGGGTGCTCCAAACAACCCAGGAATCAGGTAAATGGTAAAGGCGAGTACCAGCAAAGCAACCATCAGGCGCGGCACGCCCACGCTTTCGGTTTTCTCATCGTGTGCCAATGAAAGCTTGCCAAGCAGGTACAAGCCGAGCAAACCGAAAATCACAATCCAGAAAGCCAGAAAGACATCCCGGTCCAGCAATCCCCAATGGTACACCTGGTCGGCATTGCTCAAAAACTTGAATGCCAGTGCCAGTTCCAAAAAACCCAGCGTTACCTTGACTGTATTCATCCAACCGCCCGACTTGGGCATATTCTTAAGCCACGTCGGGAAGATAGCGAACAGGGCGAATGGGATGGCGAAGGCCGCGGAATAAGCAACCATTCCCAGGACAGACTTCACACTGATGCCTTCGGAGGCTAGTATCAGCAAGCTTCCGGCGATGGGACCTGTGCAGGAAAACGAAACCAACGCCAGCGTAAAAGCCATGAAAAATATTCCATAAAGTCCTCCTTTGTCTGCTTCTTTGTCCACCCGATTGACCAGGGAACTGGGCAACACGATTTCAAACAGACCCAGAAACGATAGGCCAAAAATGACGAAGACGGCAAAAAACAACAGGTTGGGCAGCCAGTGGGTACTCAAGGCATTGGCGCTGTCGCTGCCGAAAATCAACGAGAAGATGCTACCGATGAGCGTATAGATAACAATAATGGACAAACCGTAAATGACAGCATTCAGGATGCCTCTCTGGCGCGAACCACCCTGGTTCGTAAAGAACGAAACTGTCATCGGAATCAGTGGATAGACGCACGGCATTGCCAGGGCGATGAAGCCGGACAGAAATGCCAGCAGCAGGAATCCTCCCAAAGATTCCTCTTTTCCCGAACCTGCTACCGGCATGGAACTTACCGTCGCTGGCGGTGCCGGGGTTTTGGCTGTTGAAGCTATACTATTTTCAGAAGCCTGGGAAGTTGCGTCATCCGGTCCGTTTGTGACGGATGCCTCGGTGCCGGCTCGGGTTGTATCCAGTTTGGTTACCGCATTCTGACCGGTTGCGGGGGCATCGCTAGCCGCGGTCAGTTTGATCTGGTTGAATGCAAAATCTTCGTTGCCAGGAATGCATTTGCCATCCACTTCCGAACATACCTGGTACTCAATGCTGCCTTCAATCCTGGGGTTGGCCTTCAATACCTTGATCGTCTGGCGGAATTCGCCTTTGCCGACAAAATAGGTGTATTCGCCGTCCCAGATTTCTTTGTCATATTTCTTTTTGGGGTTGGTAGGTTTGATTTTTCCAACCAACTGGTAGGTATCGTTCGGTTTGAAGGCAAACGTAGTCACCTGCGGCCCCAGATCCGGGTCAAAATCAGACGAATACAGATACCAGTTGTCAATGATGGAAGCTGTGAAGATCAGATCAATCTGCTCGCCGGCTTTTACTTCCTTCTTCGAAACAGTGTAATTCCACTTGGCTGGAGTAAGAATTTGAGCGGCCACTGTCAGGTGCAGGAACACCGTCAACAGCAGAAAAGAAGCCAGGTTTTTCATTTTTGAAAGATACTATTTTGAAATGGATGATGGCCCGAGCGGATAACCTCCGGCCACGTTTACAACACAATATTACTTAAAAAAGTCCCCTCCCGTCAGAGTTTTTACATATTTACGATTGCCGATGGTAACCGGATCATACCGGGCGGTTTTGTAGCAACCGGGTCATTTTGATTGTTCTCCACGCCGAACTTACGAAAATATGCCACTCCCTTACATTCGCTTTGCTGACAATTGTTTCGTTTGCGGGGTTTTTGCACCAATCCGGATACTATTTTCTGTACAAAAAGTGCCGAAATATTAGCTGTGCATCTAATTGACAGTTTGTAACCAGCACCGTGCATTCGTATCTATTAATATTGCAAAGGTAATCGACAAAATAAGTGTTAAACAGAATAAAAAAGTTCTGAGTGCATCGTTCCCGGTTCATCGTTTCGTTTTGTACGACTCATGAGCACCGAACACTGGACAAGAACTTTGACCCGCGAACGTAGAACAAAACAAACGTATGAATCAACGACTGCATACACTAGCTGCTTTGCTCATTTCCGGAGCGTTACTGGCCGTACATACCGACGGCTGGGCTCAGACTAAAAGTCCTGAAGTAGAGAAGAAGGTCAAAAAAGCGGATGCATTGCTGGCCACCAAGGAATACAAGCAGGCAATTCCGGTGTATCTGGAGCTGGACAAGCTGACACCAAACGACCCTGCCAACCATTATGCGTTGGGGCTGTGCTACACGCAGGTAGGGGAGCCGCAGAAAGCATTGCCTTACCTGAAGTCGGCCATTGAAAGCAAGAGCCAGGATGTGCCCAACAAAGTGCATTTCTGGTATGGCAAGTCGCTGCACCTGAGTGGCAAGTTTGACGAAGCCATTGCCGCATTGAACAACTTCCGGCAGAGTGACAACAACGTGGAAATGGTAACCGAAGCGGGCAAGCTGGTGATGCAATGCAATGTGGCCAAAGCCCTGACCAGCAAACCGGAAGACGTTTTCATCCAGAGTGTCGATGCAGTCAATACCCAGGCCACCGAATACGGTCCGGTGATTTCTGCCGACGAGTCGGTGCTGATTTATACAACAATCAAGAAAAATGCAGCAACGGGCACTGCCACGGCTGTCAAGGAATATGAAGATGTGATGATCACCCGCAAAAGTGGCAGCGAATGGAGTGTGCCCCAAAGCGCCGGCATTCCGACGCCGGTAACCAATGGGGTGCGCAGCAACATCGGTTCGGTAGGCTTGTCACCCGACGGACAGAAACTGCTGGTGTACATCGGAACTACTGCCAACAGCGCCGATATTTATTCGTCGTTGTTGCAAGGTGACAAATGGGCGGCTCCCTCCAAATTGGGCCGTGAGGTGAACTCCACTTACCAGGAGAGCAGCGCCAGCTTTACACCTGACGAAAAGGTGGTGTACTTCGCCAGCAACCGCCCCGGCGGCCTGGGAGGGCTTGACATTTACAAGGCGGAAAAGCAGGCCGACGGAAGTTGGGGAGCCCCCATAAACCTGGGCCCGACGGTCAACTCCAAGTATGACGAAGAAGCGCCGTTTATCCATCCGGACAAGAAAACGCTTTACTTTACTTCCAATGGACCCACTTCCATGGGTGGAACAGATATCTTTAAAACCGTGAATGAAAAAGGCAAGTGGACCACACCTGCCAATTTGGGAAGCCCCATAAACTCTGTGTACAACGACAGTTACTTTGCCTTGTCTGCCGATGGCAAGAAGGGATATTTCTCTTCCGATCGGCCCGGTGGCAAAGGTGGCAGTGATATCTACTTCCTGGGTATTCCCGAAGAACTGGGTGTCGTAGCCCTGACGATGATGAAGGGCCGTATCCTGGCCGGCGATCCGCCCAAGCCTGTAAAGACACAGATCAAGATCGTGGACAAAGTGACCAGCGAGGTAATCAAAGGCGTATACAATCCGAACAGCAAGACCGGCGATTATCTGATCATCTTCCCGCCCAACCGTCAGTACGACATGATCATTGAAGCGGAAGGCTTCAAACCGTATCTGGTTAACATTTATGTGCCGAATCAGGATTATTTCTATGAATTGTACCAGGAGATCGTGATGATGCCGGTAATGAAAGACGGCAAAGTGGTAGGGCAGGGCATTGCGGTGAAAAACGCCTTCGAAGACGTAGACAAAGGACAGAACAAGTCGAACAATGACAATGTATACGCCCTGATGGGAAAAATCCTGACGGCAGAAGATTCGCTGGCCCTGGGAGCCCTGCTTGAATCTGTCTATTCAGATCCAACGGATGTCAGCAGTGTGACCAAGAATGAAAAGGCGGCCGAAGCCAAGTACATGTACAACGACGCCAGCGGTAAAATGCAGGCTACCAAAGTAGGCAACGAGACCGTCTACACCATGGCTGCGCTGGATACCAAAGCCGCTACGGCAGCTGCCAATGCCAAGAAAGAAGTCATTACCCAGTCGACAGTGCTGAAGCCCAACCAGGTATATATCGTATACTTCGATACCGATAAAGCGGATCTTAAGGCGGATGCCAAACCTGAACTGGACAAGGTGTTCGAATTTTTGAAAAAGAACCCGTCTTATGGCGTCAAAATTGCCGGACACACGGATAACTCAGGTACTCCCGAACGCAACATCACCATTTCCGAAAGTCGCGCCAAAGCCGTGGTAGGGTATCTGACAGCCAAAGGAATCGTGTCCAAGCGGGCATTTGCCAAAGGATACGGCCAGTCGGAACCACTGAATGGTAATACCAGCGAAGAAGAGAAGAAGAAAAACCGTCGGGTAGAGATCACGCTTCTGGAAATGACCCAGGGAACGTTGAGTAATGCAGGAACGAATGAATAAGCTTCCAAGAGCTTTAACGATACATAAATAGGTGGTTATGGATAATTACTGAAGAACCGTAGCGGTTTCCGCTGCGGTTCTTTTCTTTTGTCCCAGGCCCTCCGCCGCCGAAAGCATGTCACCGGTTTTTAGATGTTCAAGGTCGGGGTTTTCAACCTGTGGAATGAAAATCAACGGGTGTCCGGCATTAAAAAAGTTTGGTTTTTTATTTTTTTTTAGATACTATTTTTCTTCAATTTTACACCGTGCAAGCTGTCCATGGAAGGCAGTGGTCAGATTTTGGTCCCCGGTATGCGCGGGCTGCAACGATGCGATTTTCCCATGCGTGCGTGTGATATTCCGCAAACCTTGCCAAGTTATAATAAAGCCTATTTTACGAGGTTTCTGATCGTTGCTCTGAAACCAGGATGGCAACAAAATGAAGTAAAAAAAGCCGTAAACAAGGCAGAAAGTCTATTTGACAGGAAACCAAAGGTAACCTTAAAACCATGCCTGTTGGTGCACAGGCGCCTGCCTGGTAGTAAAGGCGGGGACTAAAGCGGTGTATTTGCAGTAAATTCGTTCGAGAAAAATGAAAAACTTACATGAGCCGCTCAGTGTCAGCGGGCATGGTGTTTGTGATTTGAGCTGATAATTGTTAATTTCAGGTCATCTTTCGACAAAACAGGTATATGAAACAATGAAGCGGGCATTTTGCTCGATTTATTTAATGGGTTGGTTACCAATCTTTGTTATTTAGTATTAAATCTTAGCACTGCTTCACAATGAGGGATAGTGAAATCCTTGAAAAAATACGAAAAGGTGATGAGAGTGCGCTGGATTACCTTTATAAAAAAAACTTCAAGATGATGACCAAACTGGTCATCAACAACAATGGAACAGAAGACGAAGCCAAAGACATCTATCAGGAGGCTTTGATCGTATTCTGGCAAAAGGTAACCAGTGGCAATCTTACACTTTCTTCCAAAATCAGTACGTTCCTGTACAGCATATGCCAGAACCTCTGGCGTAAGGAACTGGAGCGTAAGAGCAGGATGAGCAATGAAGAAAAAGATACCGAGGAAGAACTGGATTTTGACCAGCAGGAGCGTATCGAAGTAATCAATCGTTGCATCAGCCAATTGGGAGAAACGTGCCGTCGGATCCTGACGTACTATTATTTTGACAGCTTGTCCATGCATGACATTGCCGATCTTCTCGGGTTTGCCAATGCGGACACTGCTAAGACCAAAAAGTATAAGTGCAAAAAAGAACTGGATGAGCTGATCAAAGCCAAATACAAAGCCAGTGATTTTATGGATTAACCATCGAACTTGAACCAGCTAGCTTTTTGTACCACCCATACGTTAACTATTACTCATGAACAAAGAGTACCAACATTCGGAGATGATCGAAGCTTACCTGCGGAACGAATTATCCGCCGCGGAGAAAGCCGATTTTGAGCAGCTCGTAAGGCAGGACCCTCTGTTGTACAACGAATTTTTATTGCAGAAAGAAATTGTGTCGGGTCTGCAAAGCTACCGGAAGGCGCAACTCAAGAACCGGCTCAATCAGGTGGATGTAAGCAATACAAGTTCATGGAGTGGAGCCGGATCCGCTACGGCATGGATTGGTGGGCTGGTACTGGTGGGCCTGTTAAGCTGGTTTGGATACAGCTACCTGAACAACAAGGCGGAAGATACCATGGCTGTGGCGGAGACGAATGTTCCGGTTACGGCTAACGCCAATACCCATGAGACACCTGCTGTTGCAGAAAATCCGGTGGAAAGCGCTACTACTCAAAACGCTGAAAGTTCCGTATCATCCGCTGCCACAAGCGAAATGACCGTAAGCACAAAGCCGGCCAAAGCCAGTGTGAAAGCTTCCCGCACAAAACCGCAAGCTTCGGATAACATAGCACACGTGATACCTGCCAATGAAATGGCTCCCGGTTCGCAGGAAGAAAGCCTGAAAAAAGCAGACGCTGAACCGGTAACTGACAAACTGCCCGTGTATGGAAATACTTCTCCGGCTGCAAACCGGTTGAATGTGATTGACAATACGAACGAAAGCCTGAAATTGCACTACTACTATCGGAACGGACGAATCGCGTTGCTGGGTTTTGAAAAGCCTTATACGTTCCTGGATATGCCTTCTGAGAATATTACCTACCTCTATTACGAAGGCAACTATTACAAGTTGAATGTAAGTCAGATCCAGCCAGCCCCCATCCAGAATGTTCTCGTTACGGACCAGGCCCTGATCGATTCCCTGAATAAGATGCTGACCGAACGGAAATAAAAAACAATCTTCAAAAGCAAAACCCTTCTGATCAAACCGGAAGGGTTTTCGCTTTTTGGCAGATACTATTTTCCTGAGCCATTGTCACTTGGCAAGATTTTCTTTTGAAGTATAAATCGTGGGAGTTGAAAAGATTTACGCTAAATTCCTACCTTTGTGGTGTTCAGAAGAATAATCGCTAAATCCATCCGCAACCCGTTGAAGAAATACCGAACATCCCGGCGTTTTGGCAGCTACCCGTACATTACGGTAATTTTGAGCATTACCTTTGCCTTGTTTGTGCTGGGCCTGAGCGGATTGCTGGCATTACAGGCCTTTCGGCTATCCGATTCGATCAAGGACAATGTGGAAGTGTATGTATACCTGAACAAATACATGGACACTGACGAAGTACGGCAGGTAGGCCAGAAAATGCGCCGCAAGGAGTATATCTCGGTAAAAGAAAACCGCCCGCAGATACGATTTGTGTCAAAGGACGAAGCCGCCCGAAAGTTTATCAAGGAAACACACGAAGATTTTGTAGCATTGCTCGGCGAAAACCCGTTACGGGATGCCTATGTGATCCGCGTCAAACCTGAACTGTACCAGAAGGAGCAAATGCGCCAGATCAAAAGTGACCTGGAATCAATCAAAGGCGTGTTTGAGGCCGTATACCTGGAGCAACAAGTGGAAGAGGCCAACCGAAACATCTACAAGATCACGTGGGTACTGCTATCGTTTGCTATTATTTTGTTTGTTGCCGTTTTCATCCTGATCAACAATACGCTCCGGCTGGCAATGTATTCGCAACGGTTCCTGATTCGGAGCATGCAACTGGTAGGTGCGACAAAAGCATTCATTCAAAAACCGTTTTTGTTGCGAGCTGTCTTCTATGGTTTGCTGAGCGGTGCGATTGCCTCGGCTGGCTTGTACGGATTGTTGTATTACGCTAGCACCCAGCTGGAAATATTAACCTTGGTGCAGGACCCGCGCGCACTGATGATGTTCTTTGCCGGATTGTGTACGTTGGGCATTCTGGTAAGCATGGGAAGTTCGTATCGGGCCTTGAACAAATACCTGAACATGTCGCTGGATGAATTGTACTGAAGCCCGTCGGGCAGCTGGTGAAGGCATACCAATGGCTGGTTTTTAACGTTTGAAACAGAGTATTCTTAAAACTTTCAATACAATAACATATGGAAAATAAAAACAGACTGGCATTTGGCAAGCAAAACTATCTGCTTATGCTGGCAGGTATTGTCTTGATTACCATTGGATTCATTGTCATGTCAATGGACAAAGAACCGTTTGGCTTTGGTCCGTTGGGACTTACCATTGGTCCGCTGATCGTAATGGCTGGTTTTGTGGTTGAGTTTTTTGCGATCCTGCGCAAGCCCAAAGAAGGGAATTAATACAGCGGTTCGTGTTTCCCGAAACCTGTCTGCCGACAGGCAATAATACTTTTTCAAACCCGCAGCCTTAGACTTGCTTGCGGGTTTTGTCTGCTTGCTCTTTCTATCACTTGTACATACGATGAACATTTTACACGCCATCATACTGGCTATTGTGGAAGGCCTTACCGAATTTTTGCCGGTTTCTTCCACCGGTCACATGATCATTACTGCTGCCCTGTTTGGTATCCAATCCAATGATTTTACCAAAGTCTTTATTGTCTCCATTCAATTCGGGGCCATTCTGTCGGTGGTGGTGTTGTATTTCAAGCGGTTTTTTCGGGATCTGGATTTTTACCTCAAACTTTTCGCCGCATTCCTGCCCACGGCCATTCTGGGATTTTTGCTCAAGTCAAAGGTAGATGCATTGCTCGAAAACGTGACTGTTGTGGCGGTCACGTTGCTGGTAGGGGGCATAATCCTGCTTTTCGTAGACAAATGGTTTGCTAAAAACGAATTGCATCCGGCCGAAAATGATGCGATCAGTTACCGGACCGCTTTCGTGATCGGACTCTTCCAGTCAATGGCAATGGTACCGGGAGTGAGCCGTTCGGCCGCTACTATCATCGGTGGTCTGACGCAAAAGCTGACACGCAAGACCGCCGCTGAGTTTTCATTTTTCCTGGCTGTGCCCACCATGTTTGCCGCCACTGCCAAGAGCCTCTGGGATGACCAGGAGTTGCTGCTGGCCCAACGGGACAATTGGGGCATTCTGCTGCTGGGCAATGTGGTGGCATTTGTGGTTGCCATGGCTGCAATCAAATTTTTTATCGGTTTTCTGACCAAATACGGTTTCCGGGCATTCGGTTACTACCGCATCATTGTAGGCGCCATCCTGCTGATTCTGATTTATCTGAATGTAAACCTGAGCATAGTGGATTAACCCCAACCGGCTTTTTGGTTTTGGAAAGATACTATTTGATCGGGGATCCCGTCACTGTAAAATCTGCCGGAGTCGTTCGATGGCGGCCTGATTGCGGGGATCGTAAATGGCAGTTTTCAGGTTTTCCTTCTCCCGTTCGGTCAATCGCCAGCTCAACGAAACCCGTTCATAATTCTGCCGGTGTACACTGTCTGCTGTAGGGGTAAGCGTTGTGTCTGCCATGGCATTCAGGTAAGTGGAATAACTGATCTCTACCTGATGGATCGGCAGTTTGGGTAACATCTGTCGGCTGTATTCAATCACGTTGTCATTGTTGATGTCTTGCAGGTGAGACCAGTTGCGGTACAAACTGCTGACAGGTGTGAATAAGCGGTTGAACAAAGACCGGTCCGCGTTTTTCTCGATGATGTGTTCCTTGGGCGAGTCCCGTACCGACAAAAAGACCACGCCGGAGGTATTTTTGGCAATCCATTCCCTGAAAATATACATAAACCGCACGGCATCCGAAATACCAAAGTTATCCGAAATGCCCGCATCCATGATTTCCATCGAGGGTTCGCTGGGCAATACCACGTTGGGTGTGATGTACGGGAACGTTGCACTCATGCGCAAGGCACTGAGAAAACGCAGCTGGTGGGCATCCTGTTTCTCAAAGAACCGCAGGAACTCCACCCCTTTTAGCTTGGGTATCAGATACCTGGGAGTCAGGTGGTCGGCTTCCGTCATGTATGAGATGTACTGGGGCGAGATGTACAGCTTCCGGCCGTCATTGATAATGGTGGGAGCCAGCAGAAGCATCGGGACTTGAGCCTGGCGTTCGGGTTCGCGGTAGTCCATCAGAGTCTTGTTCATCAGCCCCGCTGTGTTCTTGTTGAGTTGTTGCTCGAAAGCGTATCCGCGGTCTTTGTAATACCAGTGCCCCTTGTAGTTGAATTGCTGAAACTTGAAAAACAAGTCGCTGACAACCAGCGAAAAAGCGATGGCATTCAGGTTGTCCCGGGCAATGTTGTGCAAGTATTGTTGGTCATATAAGTTCAATGTTGTGTCGGTTTGGCGACGCAGGTACAACTCCCGGAAATAACTGGCTCCGACCAAGCCGCCCGAAGCACCGGTGATGAGAAAGGTATGCGGCATGAGCCGGCCATGCAAGGCACTGTCGGTTGCCTGCAATACCCGCATGGTCCAGAGTGCGGCCCGTTGCCCGCCACCGCTCACGCATAAAAAGACAAGCTTGGGCTTTTTGCTCCGGGAAGGTGGTGCCAGCGAAGCGGGCGGAGGAAAAACTTTGGTTTTCCAGCGTTCCAGAATGGCAATCGTGGAATCCTTGTCAGTCTGGTAATGTTCGGCGTTGCTCAGGCTGTCGAGCTGGGCAATCGAATAGTCGGCTTTCGGCACGGTATAATCAAGTCCGAAAGCTTCGTAATCCGTTTGTATCAGTTGGTTTTTGATCAGTTCGTTGTAGCCCAGCAGTACCAGCACAAAGACCGGCACCGCCCACTTGCCCAGCCAGAAGGTCATGCCGCCCACAAACAGGATGGCAAGCGTGAACAGCAAAAGGATGCTGGCTCCGGCGGGGATTTGGAAGCCTGGCAAATCCCGGAAAACCCCCAGCCCAATGACAATCAGAAAGACAAAAACCTGAATGATAAATGCATTGAGGTGATTCTGACGCAGGACTTTCAGTGCCGCTGGCAAGTCAATCAACTGGCTTTCCGCAGGCTGAATGCGTAACCGGGCATCCAGGAAAGACTCTACGTGCATGCCATAGCGACGCACGCTGTCCACCTTTTTTCGCATCACATTGACACGGGTTACTTTGCGTTTGGGTTGAAGGGGAGAAGCGGCACTGGCGGCCAGCACTTTGAATATGTCTTTGTTGGTGCTGGTAAAGTACAGGAACAAAAGTGCCAGCGTCACGCTGAAGCCCAGCAGCAAACCCAACAACTCCCAGACAATGTCTGAAAATGAGACCTGTTCCTTGCTTTGGAACAGGTAAAAACGCGTCAGATACGTGAGCAGGAAAACAAGTGGAACCAGACTGTTGTTTATACTGAACTTGCGAAACGGATCTTTTTCATTGCCCAGAAACCCGCAGCGATGGGCGTCGAGTATGTAACATGTGATGTGAAAGGCCATCGTAAATCCCCCCAGCGCGATCCCTATGATGAAAAGGCTGGCAATACTTACCTGGTGGTTGTATTCGGGATCGAGAAACAGGTAGGGCAGGCCGAACAGTGTTCCGAACTCCTGGAGCACAACGCCGAATAGTATGATCCAGAATGCCAAAAGCCACTGGTTTTTTTTCAGGTGCAATACCAGCAACTGAACCGGAAAAAAGTACCAGGCAGCGGAAACGATTTTGGCGAGGCGGCTATACATTGGCGGCTTGTGCAGTAAGGGTGCGTTAGGTTGGACGATCTACATCATCGTTTCGTGATGGAAACGAAAATAACTACGAAAAGAAGATAACTCAACCATTTCCAGTGGGATTTATTACACCTGAGGTTTTTGTTTTTCGAAAGATACTATTTTCCAAATGCGTTTCGGTCGGAAATTTATTGCTAATTTTGTAGTCAGATACATTTGGTGCTACCTGCTTGAGAAAGAGGAGTGCCCGATCGTAAACTCAGAACTTTAGAACCCCTATATTTAATGGAGAACATCCGCAATTTTTGCATCATTGCTCATATTGACCACGGCAAAAGTACCCTTGCCGACCGGTTGCTGGAATTTACACAAACGGTTTCCAAGCGTGAAATGCAGGCACAGCTGCTTGACGACATGGACCTGGAACGCGAACGGGGCATTACCATCAAGAGTCACGCCATTCAGATGAACTATGTGTATCAGGGCAAACCATATGTGTTCAACCTGATCGATACGCCCGGCCACGTTGACTTTTCGTACGAAGTATCCCGGTCCATTGCCGCCTGTGAAGGGGCTTTGCTTTTGATTGATGCATCGCAAGGGATTGAAGCACAGACGATATCCAACTTCTTCCTGGCCTGGGGCAACAACCTAACCATCATCCCGGTACTCAACAAAGTGGATTTGCCCGGTGCAATGGTCGAGGAAGTGAAAGACGAAGTGGTGGATCTGGTCGGGTGCGACCGTGACGACATCATTCATGCCAGTGGCAAAGAAGGCATTGGAATTGAAGACATCCTGAACGCAGTGGTGGAGCGGATTCCGGCCCCGAAAGGTGATCCAAAGGCTCCGTTACAAGCACTGATCTTTGATTCGGTGTTTAATTCGTTCCGGGGCATTGAGGTTATCTTCCGGATCAAGAACGGCACCTTGCGCAAAGGTGACAAAGTAAAGTTCATAGCAACCGGCAAAGAATACAATGCTGATGAAATCGGCATTCTGCGGCTCGACAAAGAACCGCGGGAAATTGTCAATACCGGTGATGTTGGCTACCTGATTTCGGGCATCAAGCAAGCCAAGGAGGTAAAAGTGGGCGACACCATTACCCATGTCGACCGTCCGGCAACGGAGGAAATCAAAGGATTTGAAGATGTGAAGCCCATGGTGTTTGCCGGGATCTATCCTGTCGAGACGTCGGAATACGAAGACCTGCGCGATGCCATGGAGAAGCTCCAGCTCAACGACGCCTCGCTGGTATGGGAGCCCGAAACATCCGCAGCTCTGGGTTTCGGTTTCCGGTGCGGTTTCCTGGGCATGCTGCACATGGAAATCGTACAGGAGCGTCTCGAACGCGAATTTGACATGACGGTGATCACGACTGTGCCGTCCGTTCAGTTCACGTGCTTCATGACCAAAGGCGACCCGATTTCCATCCATGCACCGGCAGAAATGCCCGACCCCAACGCAATCGACCATATCGAAGAGCCGTTCATCAAGGCGCAGATCATTACCAAAACCGAATACGTAGGTCCGGTGATTGCCCTGTGTATGGACAAACGCGGCATTATCAAAAACCAGAACTACATCACCGCCGAACGGGTAGAGATGACGTTTGAAATTCCGCTTTCGGAAGTGGTTTTCGATTTCTTTGACCGCCTGAAAACCATCTCCCGTGGCTACGCGTCACTGGATTACGAACTGATCGGCTACCGGGAATCAGCGATGGTGAAACTCGACATCATGCTCAACGGTGACAAAGTGGATGCCTTATCGGCCATTGTGCACCGCGACAAAGCGTACGAGTGGGGAAAACGGCTGTGCGAAAAGCTTCGGGAATTGCTGCCCCGCCAGATGTTCGAAATTGCCATCCAGGCATCCATTGGACAGAAGATCATTGCCCGTGAAACCATCAAAGCCCTTCGCAAAAACGTATTGGCCAAGTGTTACGGTGGCGATATCAGCCGGAAGCGGAAACTGTTGGAAAAACAGAAAAAAGGTAAAAAACGGATGCGCCAGGTAGGCAACGTGGAAATTCCACAGGAAGCCTTCATGGCCGTGCTGAAGCTGGAATCGTAGGTGTGAAATAGTATCCCGCACAGCATCAAAACCTCCGCAGGAAAGTGAAACCAGAAGCCCGGTCTTTTATTGAGTCCGGGCTTCTGGTTTTGTGGCCGATGGCACGATTATTTGCATTCTGCTGCTAGTGACCCTATCGTTCATCTAACAGTTACTGCCATGTACACCACGCATTCGTATTCTGATTCGGCATCTGCCAGCCTGGGAAAACGGGTTGTTGCGTTCCTAATAGACTTGTTTATTCTTTCCATTCCGATTACGGTAGTAATGGTTTGGTTTGGGGTTGGTTTTGGAGTGCTTGAAGCAAAGCCGGCACCCGGCTATCCCGATGACATGTCGGCGGATGTATACAAGGACGCTACCGGCACGGGCACCGTCTATTTTCTATACAGCCTGATCCCTTTGTTTTCCATTGCCTACTTTTCCATTTTTGAAAGTTCACCCAAGCAGGCAACCCTTGGCAAGCAACTGATGGGTATCAAGGTGGTCAATGAAAAAGGCGAAGACATGACGTTAATAAATGCGTTGAAACGATCCCTGATCAAGTTTTTCATCAGCGGGATCTTTTTTGTCGGGTACATCATGGCTTTCTTCAACTCCCGGCACCAGGCCCTGCACGACAAATGGTCGGGGACGTTTGTCGTGACAAAATAACCACCAGAAATTATGTACCACTGTGTTGACAAGCCTGCCCAACTCATGGACAGGTTTTGTGTTTTATGTCGAAAAAGGTACATTTTGGTAAGATAATAGGCCAAATAATAATTGGTTTTGTGCCGGAAAAAAAAGTATTATTGTGTATTGTCCACTCAAACACTATACTTTATGCAGACCGATCCCAATTATCTTAACCCAAACTCCGGAGTGCCCGCTTACGCCGATTTTGGCAGAAGACTTGTCGCTTATTTGATTGATGTGATCATTGTGGGTATTCCTATCGGAATTATTTATGGTATACTCATCACAGTACTGGTTGGTTCTGCCGCCACAGGTATTGATCCGAATACGGGTGAGATGAGTGCCGGAGCAGGAATGGCCATGGGAGGTACATTCTTCCTGATATACATTGTTTCTCCAATCATTGTTATTTTGTATTTCGCTTATTTCGAAAGTTCTGAAAAGCAGGCAACCATAGGCAAGAACGTAATGGGAATAAAAGTTGTGAGCCTGGACGGTCAACGAATCAGTTTTATGAACGCGATTGGCCGCAATGCAGGGCGCATCCTGAGTGGTATGGTTTGCGCCATTGGCTACATTATGGCTGCTTTCACGGAGAAGAAGCAAGCTTTGCATGACATGATTGCCAGTACATTGGTTGTAAACAAGTAAATGCTCGACTCTATTCGCAAAGGAATTGCCAATTATCTGCTGCTGGTGCTGGTTCCTGCACTGGCAGCATTTTTTTATATCTACGACCCTGCCGATTCCTCCAATCAGCATCTGTTTCTGACCTGCCTTTTTCACAAAACTACCGGATTGTATTGTCCGGGTTGTGGAGGCCAGCGGGCGGTGCATCAGTTGCTCCATGGCAATATCCATCAGGCGGCGCATTACAACTTGCTTCTGGTGCTTTCACTGCCTCTGCTGGTTTGGAGTGGGGTGTTGTATATCCGTAACGCCTTCGCTCGTGAAAAAAGACAGATGCTTTTCCTCTACTATCCCCTTACTACCCGTTTTCTGCTGGCTGTCATTCTGTTGTTCTGGATTCTGCGCAATATCCCTTTCTCTCCTTTCGATCAGCTGGCTCCCTGAGAAATTGTACTATTTAAACAATAATATTGATTGTAAGTGCAATTTTTTGTTTTTGCCTTCAATTGTACTTATCTTTGTTGTCATAGGGGGCTGATGTGCTATTTGGCTCCAATGTTTCACTTAAATATATTGATTATGAGTGTATTAATCAATGTGAGAGAGTGGGTCAAGCAAGAGTTAGGAAAGTTGGTGTTGGCATTTAAGTCATTTTACAATCTTCCATGATTTTCATGTGAAATTGAAATAGTGCAAAATAACTTAGCATTTAAACGTTTATAATACTATTTGCTAGTATCAACAACTAAAAACCCACAAAAATCCCATGGCCATCTGGCTATGGGATTTTTTATTTGGTGCCTGCCTATGGCAAACCGGGTTTTTTATTTTTCAGAGATACTATTTGGTTAACTGCCTGCAAATACCTTCCCATCCATATACACAGAGACGCTACAGAATACGTGCTTGCTACAAAGGGTTGTTTGTGCGTATTTTGTTGTTGTCAGTAAGAACCAAAAACGAAAAGCCCTGGAGAGTCGTGTTATCCGGACAGATTGCCTTAATTTTCGGCACGGTTGCGAATCTCAAATAGTTTCGCAAAATTATACGGGCGGTAGGTTACCGACGGGTGGTTTTCTCATAGACCTGTACGGTTCAGCATTTTACATAACTTCGGCAAATACATCACTTTTATGTCGTCTCAGGAACAACTACAAACTTTGATTCGGGCGTTGATTACCAACGGTACGCTAACCGACGTGCAAAAAAGCATCATCTTGTCGCATGCCGAGTTGCAGGGCATATCGGCAGAAGAAACCGAACGCCTGATCCAGGAAGCGTTGCAACAGCCGCCACCCCTGCCGCCTACAGCCGATCAGTCGGGATTTATCACGAACGAACCCTCGGATACCTCTTCCGGTACAGATGCCGGATCAACGTTTGTCGGTGATGCGTCGGCATCGCAACAGAATACATCGCAGAGCAACGCTTCGCAGGCCAACTACTCAGGCGTTGTGTTCGGGCCGGGAAAAGGCTTCACCGATGTCCAGCCGCTCGGGCAGCAGGGCGCCATGAGCCTGACTCAGAAAGCCCGCCTGGATGGCCGTTGGGTAGTGGTCAAGCGGTTGCCGCAAGCGTACAAATACAATCAAACCTACGCCGACCTGCTGTTCAAGGAATACTTCAATGGCCGTGACCTGGAGCATCCGCACATTGTCAACATTTACGGCAGGGGAGAGGATACCGAAGGGCCGTTTTTTTACATGGAATACGTGGATGGCCAGCCGCTGGGCAAACGAATTCCGGAAGGCGGCAGCCGTGATCAGCGTTTCATACGGAAGGTGGCGATTGAGATTCTGGATGCATTGAGCTATGCGCACAAGAAACAGATTTACCACCGCGACCTCAAGCCTGACAACATTCTGATCACCAACAAGGGCGACAATGTAAAAATCATCGACTTTGGCCTGGCTGCGGCGGACAAGTTTGAAGATCCGGCGGGGGCTACCTTCATGGGGACCCAGAAATACGCTGCTCCCGAACAGTCGTCTGCCTTGAATCAGGTGGATGGCCGGACTGATTTGTACGCTTTCGGACTTATTTTGCTGGAAATATTTACGGGTACTCCCAATCCGGCTAACCTCAAGCAACTGCCACTGGGCTATTGGCGCAGCATCATTTCGCAATGCTTGCAGCCCAATCCCGCCGACCGGTTTCAGAATGCGTCGGAGATACTGGATGTGATCAACAGTTACCAGAGTTCGGTAAGCCAGCCAACCCCGCCAACCACTCCGTCTCCCATATCCAATACGCAGACGCCCGTTAACCCGCGTCCTCCTGTAATGCAGCCACCTGTGAACCAGCCTGTTTTCACGGGTACGGGTATGAAACTGCAAAAACTGCCAAACGATGTGGCTATATTGGTGTTAGGTATTTTGTCCATTGTGGCTTGCTGCCTGGGTTTTGTGTTTGGCGTCATTGCGCTGGTGCTGGCCAACCAGAGCGAAACTGCCTACAATCAGAATCCCAGCGCGTACGATCCCAATTCACGGCAATTGGTGAAAGCGGGTAAAATTTGTGCTATTATCGGCCTGATCATCAGTGCACTGTCAACCATGGGATGGTTGGGGGATATTTTCTCGTGATCCGATAGGTTTTTTCTTTTCAAAAGATACTATTTTTGTCCGGCCTTCCCAAAATCTGATTTTGGGAAGGTCTTTTTATCTTACAATCACTATGCGCAAGGAATTGGATCTGGAAGGCTGGAACCGCAAGGAGCATTTTCAGTTTTTTTCGTCGTTTGATGAACCGTTTTTTGGCATTGTAGCCAATCTGGATTGTACCACGGCCTACCAGCAAGCCAAAAAGCTGGAAACCTCTTTTTTTCTCTATTACCTGCACAAAACGCTGCAAGTGGTAAACGCCATCGAAGAAATGCGTTACCGGATTGAAGACGGCAAGGTGTATGTCTACGACTGGATTCACGCATCGCCTACGCTGAGTCGTGCCGACCATACCTTTGCGTTTGGATTCATTACCTACCATCCTTTGTTTGAGATATTTGCAGCCAATGCCAACGCCGAAATGGAAGCGGTGCAGGCATCCAGCGGCTTGCAGCTGAATGACCAGACGGGTCGCATCGATACGATTCATTTTTCGGCCGTTCCCTGGGTTAGCTTTACGGGCTTATCTCATGCCCGTCATTTTGCGTACAAAGACAGTGTGCCGAAGATTTCGGTAGGGAAATATTTCATGCAGGACGGAAAAATGCAACTGCCAATTTCGGTGCACGCACACCACGGACTGATGGATGGCTACCACGTGGGACAGTTTTTTGCAGAGTTGCAGCGTTTATTTGACGAAGCCTAGGTGGTTTTTCGTTTGTAGAACATACTATTTTTTAAAAATAAGCGATGACGAAAATAAAAGTAATTGCGTTTGATGCCGATGATACTTTATGGGTAAACGAACCGATCTTTACGAAAACGCAGGAGCAGTTCAAACGTTTGCTGGAACCGTACTTGTCCGGCCCGGAGGTGGACGAGAAGCTCTACCAGGCCGAAATCCGTAACCTCCGTTTGTTTGGTTACGGAATCAAAGGGTTTACCCTTTCGATGATTGAGACAGCCATTGAACTTACCGATAGCCGAATAAAAGGTAGCGAAATTCAGCAGATCATCGACATGGGCAAGTTTATGCTGGATCACCCGATTGAAATACTGCCCAACGTCGAAGATACCATCAAACAGCTCGATGCCGACTACGAACTGATGGTGATTACCAAAGGCGACTTATTTGATCAGGAAAGTAAAATTGCCCGGTCGGGGTTGGGGATTTATTTTGATAAGATGGAGATTGTTAGCGAAAAAGACGTGCAAACCTACCAGAATATCCTGCGCAAGAACAGCATCGCTGCCGACGAATTCCTGATGGTAGGCAATTCGCTCAAGTCAGACATCCTGCCGGTAAGCAAGATCGGCGGCCATGCCGTACACATTCCGTTCCATACCACCTGGGCACACGAAATCGTGGAAATTAAACCATCGGATGGCGTTGCCTACCAGGAACTGGCCGATATCAGTTTGCTGCCCGAATACCTGGAACAGTTGCAAAACGGCTAGGGCTAAACAGTCACGCACCCGGCAGGTTTTGCACAGTTGAAAGATACTATTTCTGACGGCGATGCGTATGACTGAACAGCATCAGGTCTTTCAGCAGTTGTTTGTCCGGATTAAACTTTTCCAGTTGCAACACCACTTTCGGATTGACAGGCAGGTGGGCCACGGCAATTTCGTAAGCCATATCCCGCACCGGTTGCTGAAGATCCGTGTGCTTGGCATATTCGTGTTCCAGAATCTGCAAAAACATTTCCCGGTTGGTTTCCTGCACCTCGGTCTGATACACGGTTTCGATGGATTGTTGCAAGTGTTTGATATCCTGAATGTTGGCAAAGTAGTTGTTCAGGCAGTTGAACGCATCTTTTTCGAGCCGCCAGCCTTCCAGCAACAGTTCCTGCGCATCGGTATGGTTATCCATTTTGTGCCGGTATACCAGTGAGGCTTTTACATACTGATGGTTGGTTTTTAATTTTCCAATGGCTTGCTCATAGTAATAATACGCTTCTTTTTTGTTCCCTAACGCCTTGTACAAATCGCCTGCCTTTTCGTTTTCATCCAGTTCTTTGTACAGCTCAATTGCCTCCAGCGGCATGTTCCCTTTTTCGTAGCATTCGGCAGCTTTGCGTTTGTCTTTCAGGTAGTTGAGATAGATGGCAGCGGCTTCCTGGTAATACCGCCCAGCTTCCAGTGCCTGTGCCGCAGCCGGGTAGTTTTTGAGCAGCTTCATGTATATAAAGGCCGCTTTCTGATACTCTTTTTGTTCCAATAGCCGTTTGGCTGTTTCCTGGTATTGGCGCTGAAGTTCGTAGTACTGGTCTCCAATGGAAACAGAGCCACCCGAGCCAGCGCCGGAACCGCCACCGCCAAACAGCGAAAAATCAAACCATCGCATCGACCAGTCCATGGCTCCGGCTTGTGACGAGCCGCGACTCATGCCGGTGTCATCCAGTGGAATGGCGTATTTCAATGCTTCCAGCGGATTTTTCTGGAGCATATCCATCAGTTTATTGACAAACTTCTGATTGCGTTTTTCCAGGTCTTCAAAATCCTGCTGAACTGATTGCATCCATTTCGGCGTGCCGGACTGCATTTGTGAGAATAATTTATTCCAAAATGTCCCCATCCGGCCTGATTTTCCTGCCCCGGCAGCCGCAAAGGGTAGGCCACCCACCAGGAGCAACCGGTAAAAAAACAGTTTTATCTTTTCCCACCACGAAAGCGGCTTGTCCTGGAATGCTTCTTTTTGGGGCACCACCGCCGCTTCCAGCTTCTGTAGTGTCTCTTCCAGCGAAACGGGCTGAATGCGAAAGCTCCGGATGCGCTGAGGTGCCACTACCGAAGCCTGGGGTTTTGTAATATCCAGGGATACTATTCTGGGTGCCTGTAACAGGTTCTCAAACGCTATTTTCTCAGTCAGTTCCGCAAAGCCAAACTCCGGGTGGATCACGTGTACACGGGCACCAAACAGGCGTTCCAGTTCGGTATCGGTTAGCGTGGGGTGCAAAACCGAGTTTTCGGCAAGGTATACATTCGGGTGCATTTGCTGGCACCATTCATGCCTGCCTGCCTCCAGTGTGGTGCGGTTTTCGTGCAATACTACCAGGCACCCCCAGACACTGTTGGGCGTGAGTCCGGGAACCGGATACACATCTACCTGCCGCAGGCTTAGCTGCAGGCGTTGCAGTTCGTGCACCCAGTCAATCACACGGCTGCCCCGGATAAGCAGGGCCTTGAGCGGATAGGTATTTTTCGGATGCGGTTTAAGCGTGAGTTCCATGGGTTTGTATGTGTTTGACAAATGCTTCGATGTGCTGTCGGTAAAACGTGGCAGGGGATATCTTTTTCAATTCATTTCCCTGGGTTCGCGTACTGACTTCCACTGTCGCACCGTCAAGTTCTAGGTCTTTCTTTAACTGGTAAGCTTTGGCTTCGGGCATGTTTGACGAAATAATGCTTGTGTAAGTATCAATTATCTCTTTGCATTCTTTCAATCCCAGTTGCGTATGATTTTTGATGGTTTTGACAACCTTTAGTTTGTTGTTTCCCGCGGCAATCAGCTTTACTTCGCACAGGGCATCTTTGTAGTAATAGTCATTTCCGGCAAATTCGTGCGGGGTGGCTACGCCCAGCGAGGCATCCAGCACCGTAGGGATGTAAATAACCGGAATGTTGGGATTGCTGCTGCGCAAGAGTGCCATACCCGCCTGATGGATTTCGACCTGGCTGCCATCTGAAAATGTAAACAACCCGGGTGAGGTTCGTGACGCTTCTATCATTCGTTTCTGAGCGTTGGTAAAATCCAGTTTGATGTGCTGGCCCTGCTGAAGATGCAATTCGTGTTTGTTGAACACCAGATGGTGGGCTTCGTTAATATAGAGATGCGGGATGTTTTTCAATACATTGTTCGAATCATAAATCTGTTTCTTTGCCTCTTCTTGCTGTTCGGCGTGTGTTTTCCATAAGTCCTCGGTTGGCAAAGTAACCTTAGCCACCTTCCCTTCCGTGTCAATACTCCAGCAGCCATGCATGTTCTTGTGGTAGAACAAAGACGTTGCTTCCGAGAAGGCAAAGCTGGCAAACGATGTCGCTTTCCAGTTGGGAAGCTGGAATGTTACGTGTTTTTGAGTGAACAGATTGAACAATACCCCTTCTTTGGGATTGGCATTAAACAGCAACAATACATATTCTCCATTTCGGGTAACACCTATTTCCGAATTGCTGAACCCGAACGGCAACGATTCATGCAACAGTTCCCAACCTTTGGTTCTTGTGTCAGTATGATACCGTTTCAGCAACGCTTTTTCACTGGTGGTGACCAGAAGGTCGCCGGTGTGTGTACACAATAGTTTTTTGAATGCCGATGGCGTCCGGAACAGAATCGGAAAACCAGTGGGTTTGGGCGTTGTGGCCGGTACTATTTCCTTTTTCGGTTTTTTCCAGAGTTCGTCCAGTGGAAGCCGCAGCGTTTGCAGGTGTTTGCGGCCCGTGCGCTGGTTTTTATAAACATCGATCGAGCCTGAGGCATCCGTAAAGATACAATAAGCCAACCGGTGGCGGTTTTCGTGCAGGGCTTTGGCCATTGCCGGATGGTTTCTGGCTTCGGCCGAACCAATCCAGAAAATCTCGTCGGACGACTGTGCCGAATGCTGCCCCAGAAAGGCTTCCAGCCCTGTAGCTGCGTGAAGGCTGCCGTTCAGCTGCAACAGCCCTTCCATAACCTGCGGCAAACTTTCCAGTCCTACGGTTGCATACGCATGGCCAACGGCATACGCTTCGCCGGAAAGGGTCGTTTTGGGATGTCGCGCAATGGCTAACGCAGTGGCAAAGGCAACCTGCTTGGGTGTGCCCCAGTTTTTGATGGAAGTATCGATCAGGAAAATGCGTTTTTGCTCCGGATGGCTCGGTGGGATTTCCCGGTGCAAATACAGTGCTTCGTTGTTGGCTAGTCGCGACAGAAATACCAGGTCATCGTTGGCAAATTCAGATACCAGCAACTTGTCAAAGTCGCCTTTGTTGGTCACATCCGAAATGCCACCCAACGGCTGCTGACTGGGCAGTGAACTATGCACCGGAATCTGCAATCCGCTCCACAACTGCCGGATCAACGCCCCTACCTGGAACGTACTCGGATTTTCGATCAGTTCCTCTACAAAGTCCTGGTGAGGTCGGGGTGAACCTGTTTCTTCCTCAATCGGTAACTCTTCCACAGGAAGCTCGGGCAAGCCTGCCATTTTGCTTACAATCTCATCCACGCTGCGGAACTTGTTGTTTAGCAACGCGAAAGCCCGCAAGTCTTTCATGAGAAGGTTCTCCACAGTATCTTGGGAGCGAATGATCTTTTTGATAAAATCATTGCCCTGAAAATCTTCCTTACTGATGTATTGGGAATATTTGATTGACAGGCAGTTGTGACAGTTCTGAAAAATCGTTTGCAGCAATAGCAGCCGATGGTTGCCAATTTTGTAATTCTGCGGAACCAGCGACAGCCGGGTCAGAAAACTAAGTGTATTGCTGATTAAATCGTATTGCGTGTGTTGATAGGGTTTCAGAATTCGTTCCACTTGCTGGATGGCCTCTTTAGCTCCCGGATTGGTGGCGATAATGGCGAGTAGCAACGAACCCAACGGTGGCAGTCCTTGTGGCAACAGGCTGGTTAGGGTTTCTTTTACAAAACTCCGGTACGCAATGGTATTGCCACCCGGAATGGCCAGAACTTCGGCATTGTCTTCCCACTGCCAGAAATACGGGTGATACGACTGAAAATAATCCTGCGATGTCATAGCGAAAAATTAAACGGTCAAGGCTTGCTGGGTACGGCGAAACGAACTCAGCGACAAGGGCATGCAATCGGTTTTGGGAATAAGCGAATACGTTTGGTCGGCATGCCAGAGAATCCAGTGTGCTTTACCCGGGTTCAGAAGCATTTGCACGGCATCCGACAGCAGGTGCAGCTCAAAATCGTAGCCGGTAGGCAGTAAAAACGAATCCCTTTGCCAGAACGACTGTCCGGGAATGGGTAGCAATGGCACTCCTATGATCAACGCCTGGTGCGTATTGAGTATACACCACTGCAAGCCTTGCAACCGGATTGCGGCGCAGGTTTGCAGGTAGCTGTCCAGATCGGATACCGAAACGCACAGGGCATGGGCAGGCTTTTCGTTTTCAGAAGGTATTAATTGAACGGGAATCTTCTGGTCTATTCCAAAGAAGTTGTGATTAAACGAAGGCAATGTGACGGTGAGTACCCGTTCCAGCGGCGTCCACAGTAGTGACGGCACGGACCGCTCCGGCAACAGGCTCTGAACCGGGTAAAGCTTGCCCTGTTTTTCGGTATAGATACGCTTGAAAGGCAGTTGCTGCACTTCAGGCGAATGCATCTGAGCGTAGGTAAAATCCTTGATCCAGATGTGATGATCTTCCGCACCCGCTTTCAAGCCCGGCCAAAGCCGGATAGCCGCCAGGCTGTCTTTGTACGCTTCGTCAATGCAGAGATAATGGTTTATAGTTTCTGTAGCATCTTGTGCCATAGCGATTCGATTTGGGTATGCAGGTGTTGCTTGTGTTCCGCATTTTTGATCCAGTTGGTGCGGGTTTGCACGTACCGGAGTTTGTCTTTGATCACATTCTGTTCTTCAAACGACAATCCGTCGGCTTCCCATCGGGTGGTCAGCATGACCACTTCTTTGGCGAGTTCTTCGGCATTGGGAGCTTTGTTGGTCAGTGCCTGCGGGTGGGTTTGTGCATCCGGATTTTTCTCAATGATGCCATCAATGATCCCGGCCAGTATCTCGATTTGCTCTTCGGTGTCCCAGATGTATTTGAGTACCCACAGATCGGAAGTCACCGCATGGGTGCGATTGCAGATCAAGGCGCTGGCTGCCAGTAAGTTTTGCACTTTTACGGCCCGCCGGTCCGATACCTTGACGCCGGTGTTGCGCAGGTTATGCACCAGGTCGACGTACGTTTTGCGAATGGGCGACAAATCGACCTGTCGGCAGCGTTGTTGCAATTCCTGTATTTCGGTTGGCGTAATGGTTGGTTTTTCCTCCGGTAGCCGGTTTTCCAGTTTCCAGCCTGCCAGCAACACTTCTTCCAACAGATCGGTATCTACGTAGTCGCACTTGGCGCGAATCAGAAAACGGTCGAGCAGGGCGGCCAGGGCTTCGTCTTCAGGCAAGGCGTTGCTGGCTCCCACAAACATCAGGGCCGGGAGCTTGCGGGTTTCTTTGCCGCGGCGGAATATCTTTTCGTTCAGTGCCATCAGCAAGCTGTTCAGGATGGCACTGTTGGCATTGAAAATCTCATCCAGAAATACCATCGAGGCTTCGGGCATCATGCCTTCGGTATTGGTTACCAGCTCGCCTTCTTTCAGTTTCCGGATGTCAAACGGGCCGAAGATCTCGTTGGGTTCCGTAAAGCGGGTAAGCAGGTATTCAAAGTTTTTGCCGTCCACAATACAATCGGATAACAGACGTACAATGGCACTTTTGGCCGTACCGGGAGGGCCGAGCAAAAAGGTATTTTCGCGTGCCAGTAGGCTGATGCCCAGCAGGTCAATGATTTCGTCTTTGCCGATAAACGACTGTTTAACGTAGTGTAAAACACGGTTGAGTTTTTCAATGCTTGTCATGCGTACGTATGGTAAAAAGAATGATTCGGTTCGAATGGGAAAGCTGTAAAACTTAGGATGCAGTTGCGGATGGTTGGCTCCGAAGCAGGCTTAGTTCACTCCAGAACGCGTCTATGTGATCACCGAGGCTCGCCAGTACCTGCGATACAAATGCCGGATGACTGGCAAGTGATATTTTCTTGTATTGGATGATTCGGTTTGTATATAACTGATGAAGACAGTTATCTGCGGTGATGTAACGAAAATCTAGTTTTTCCAACGGAAGTTTGGCTGTAATACCTGAATAATGCCATTGAATCAACTTATTTCCCAGTAAAGGAATAACCGCATCTTCCGGGTCGAGGTATTGGGCCTGGCTCAGCATGTCTGGCAAAAAACGCAACGTCAGATCTGCCGACAAAATGCGGGACGGAGTCGGATCAAGCAGGCAGTCGGGCAGCAATGCGGGCAGGTCGGCTACGTTGTGCTGGCGGTACAACAGGATTTGGGCCGTTGTATAAACCGTCTGAGCCGCCCACAAAGCCGCTTCCGCATCAAATTCAGGTGCCTGAAAGGGATAGTCTAAGGCTTCGGTCTGGTATTCCTCCCTGAGAAAGGCAACGGTGGCTTGCTTGTCCGGTTCATCGATTTCGAACAGATTGCCGAATAGCAGAACTTCTTCCTGCTGGCGCAGGTGCCGAATGGTATTTACTAAAAATTTCATAGTTGCATGGGCAAGGCATCGGGGTTTTCACCCTTTGAAAGATACTATTTTTTTGCCTTGGCTCAAACAGGTTCTTTCAATGAACGGCGTAAGATCGAATGACAAAATTCGATTATCGGGAATCGAACTTTGTCATTCGGCACTACGCATGAGTCGTTTCAGCGGGTGGTTAGTCAGGACAGGCTTTCGATCACTCTCAACGAATGGCATTCGGTCAGATCCGGAAATTCAAACCGCTCAAACATGTTCCGGATTTTGTTGTCCGGTACGCGTGCCGCGTCTTCGCGGCGGGCATTGTCAGCCAGCACCCGGTTGATGGGTTTGTGCACATGAATGATGTGAATCTTGGGTTTGTAGGGTAGCCACATACTGATCAGCGTTGACCGAATTTTGCTGTTGATGTTCGTGGCGTTCCAGACAAACGACTGCCGCTTGCGACAAAACTCCTTGCTCCGTTCACGGCTCACTTGTATGATTTGACCCTGGTTGTCCGTCGGATCAATGTCCAACTCTTCCCGAATAGCATCCAGATGTACACTTGGCAAGTCGCCTAGGTGCTTGCGTACGTAGGTGTCTTTTCCGGCAGCCGGTAACCCACACATCAGGTAAATATCCAATGCGTAGTCAGGGTATAATTGTGTATCCGGATAGCTGTCGTCTACATTAAAATAATGGAAACGGTCATAATCCGAAGTGAAGGTTTTGGCTTGTCCGAAGATACTGTTTTCCAGGCAGTACTCCTGGAACAGCTCCAGGTTATACAGCATATCGTCATGGGTGCTGCAAATGCGACCTAACAAGTCTGCCTTCGCAAAAATATACAGCAGCTTATTGTCCGAAAGCACACTCATTCGAATGGCATCACGCAACGGGTTAGGCCGGTTGAGTACCCAGAACGGATAGCCATGCAGCCGTACCAGTTGGGTGACTTTGCTGATAAAATCAAACGGTTCGTTTTCTTTGTCCAGAATCTGCCGCGTCAGAATCGAGCCTTTCAAGGCATGCCGTGGATTGGAAATGCGTCCTTCCTCCCCCGGCCATACTTCCATCGTATCCGGCTTGCAGATGTCGTGCAGTATGGCAGTATAGGTGAGCAGACGCTGTTCGTAGGGTGTCAGCTCCTGGAACTCACGTAGTCCCAGCAAAGCATTGAGCACCATCTCGGTATGCGTATACACATCTCCTTCCTGGTGATGCACCGAATCCTGTGGGGTGCGTTTCATCCAGTCGAACCGTTCCTGATATTTCCGGACAATATCGTACTCGGTAAGGCTTTTTTGTAATACTTCCATCGTCTTTACCCGTTAATGATAGAGATTTGCTTACAATGAGGAAGGTTTCGTATCTGAGTCCAGTATTCTTCCCGTATATCCTCATCTATTTCAATCGGTAACCGTTCACCGTATAGTCGGTCTGCACCATCTTTGCGGCAGCCGGAAATCCAGTATTCTTCGTCTGTATTGGTACTGAAATAATTGGCTTTGAAACCGTATCCCTTTAAACTTTGGAACATTTGACCTTGGTAATAGATCGATTTACCGGTTTTTGAAAAGGTGACTTTTCCAATGCGGGCACTACCGGTAAGATTTCCGGTTTTACGTTCAATATACATAATTCTTGCTTTCATAGCATTTATTCAAATTAGTCCGTTTTAAAAGTTATATTCTTTAAGTATCAAAACTTCTATCTTAACCGATCTATCGAAATTGCTAAAGTTCTATATACGTCAACTGGCTGTTAGCAGGCCGTTGAGGCCATGAGTCAAATCGTTGAAGAAACTCTTCCACAACCAGCCGTTGCCTGTACTTGTCTGCTAAGTCTGGTGAAATCCAACCAATAAATAGGGTTGCAACGGTTGCATTTATTGCAAAGCCAGGATAAGGCCTGATCGTTACATTTGCTTTTTCCAGATTGATTAGTAATGCTACCAGATTACCTTCAATCCAGCCGCAAACTTCCGATACATCCTCTGCGTTCGTACAAACCACTTGTAGTTCCAGTAGCAGGTGACCAGGTATCAGCAGTTCTTCAAATACAGTCTCCCAGTCAGATGGCATCAATTGACAAGCACGGTCCAATTCGCTTTGAATGATATGAAACGTAGATCGTGTGAGATTTCTCGCACTATTGAAATGTGGTTTCACCGAAGTAATCACTGGCATCCAATCGCGTTGCTTGCGCACAAGGTAGTGTTTTCCTTCATCGGTTAACGAAACGGGTTGCGACCAGTCGTGTGCATGCAAGGTGCGGAAGAAATGTTCCAGCAGTGCCAGGAGGGTACCGGGCTTTTGCTTTTTGGACACCAATGTACAACTCCAGGCGGCGAGCAATGTCCAGGAAAAATTGCCCGGATACCCCCATCCATTGCCGCTGATGCGCCGCTTTCGGGCCCACAGCCGAACCGTCCGGACCAACTGCCGGAATTCTTCCGGTGACACATGATTTTCTACGATTTGGGCTATCTTATCCGCTTCCAGGCAACCACTCACCGCTTGCCAACTCTTGTCATCAAAATTCCGCCAATCTTCTTCCTGAACCTGTTCCAGTCCACCCGGAAAAAAGGAATGGTTGGCACAAAGCAAGTCGACACGCTGTCCATCTAGTTGCAGGCGAAGCGTAGGTACCTGTACATCAGTAGCCAAACGAGCCGTTTGGTAAATACCCTCCAGGTGTTTTTGTACCTTCGAAAGAAAATCCGTAGGGACAATTCCCGTCGGAATTAAACAAACCACATCTGTGTCACTTCCCTTCGTTTGAACTCCCAGCCGGGCTGATCCCAGCAAATGCAGCGTGCTTGGGTAACCCAGCACTTCGGTACATGCCTCTTCGATTACCGAAAGAACCAACTTTTGGGTTTCTTTTTCTGAGCTGCTTAATTCGGGCATCTGCTCCTGCAAAAAGGCCGAAAAACTATATTCGCCCGCTTTCTCAATATGGCCGGTACCCAGGGCAATGCGATACCGAACCGCAAACGGTTCCTCTCCCTTCCGACTGATCAGCGCTACATACGTTACTGGAAACCGAACCGGTTTCCAGGCAGGGAGCAATTTTCTGGCATTTGATTCGTCCGGAAATTGTCCTACACTCAGGTGAGGCGTAAAGCCGTTTGCCCGGTTGCTTTGTTCATTGCATTGTGGAAACAATAATTGCAGCGCTTTCTGAAGCGTTTGCCAGGCCTGCAATGGTTCTGCTTCCGGTTTCAGCCAGGCCGTGGTACTGCTGCGGTGCGCAAACGTCTGAAATTCCGTTAAGGTAACATCAAAAGGCTCTAATGACTGCAATACCTGAGAAATAACATCTGCTGCCTTTGCAAAATGGTCTTCTGCAACGAATCCATAAATCAGGGTGACATGCGGCATCCAGCGCTTTGCCTTGCTGTCATGCACCTGCCGAATGGCCTGAATGGGCGGCCAGACTTCTTCCGGTGGAATGACCACAATGGCACTCTGGTAAGTCGGTTTCAGCGATTGCACCTCCGTTTGCAAACTCACTTTTGTTTGAGTAGAATGCCATTCCATACGTGTACAGATGCCAAAGTGATCCGATGGAAAAAGTCTACCATCGGTATCTGGAACCGGCTCATTTCCAAAGATGTGCATGTGGCGTGGCACCCAGTGCTGTCCCAGAGATCGTATCAGCACGCGATCCAGCCGGCCCGGCTCACCGGTCAGTGTATGCTGCCTGGCCAGTGGATTGGTCTTCGGATCAAAGGTGTAGCCCTCCGCATCGGGATGCAGCAGTTCCCAGCAATCCATCCAGTTGTTTGCCCGCAGTACATTTAATTCCTCTTTGTCGCGGATATTAAAATCACCCGCGAGTACGGCATCCCCCGCCAGCGCATGGAGGTAGGTGGATACAACTGAAATCTGCTCCTGTCGCGATTGCATGGCATTGGTTCCGCGATTACTTGTCAAATGTACCACCCCTACGTGCAAGTCCTGCTGATTGATCCGGAACGAGCCTACCAGACAATTCTTCTGTGCTGAAAACGAATGCTCGGTTATGGAAAATGGCAAGACAGATACTAGCAGCAATCCTTGATCCGCGTTGAATGTCCGGGTGTTTGCTGAAACATAGTACGGCGCAACCCAGGGTTGTGCCAGCAACTGTTCTAAAAACAAAGCCGTCACCTCTTGTAAACAGATAACAGAGGCTTGGCAAAGCCTCAACTGTTTAAGAATGGCCGGAATGCGGATGGCCGCATCCTCAGGATCGGTTTCGTACCGATCACTGAGCACGTTATAACTGGCAAGGGTTACTTGGGCTACGGATGCCTGCGCAGTCGCTTCGGTTACCGAAACCCACTCACCTGACTGGTGGCGAAATACCGGTTTTGGTGTAAACACAGCCTGTGGCTTGCCCGAACGGGAAGATTCCTTTTGCCAGGCACCGGTCGGCAATTGATCAGTGGCAAACCGGTCGAGGCGTTGTTCACGATCCCAGACTACCTCTTCCCCGCACCGGATGTACCGGATGCGGTGCCACGGAATGTCCCCGTTTTCATCCCATTCCGTCAAGGGTTTTTCGCGCAGACCCGTTGGCGAGAGCCTGTCAAGGAAGCCAATGGTGAATGCTTTCGGATTCAGCCGGTTGTCCCACAGAATCCGGTTGATTGTTTCGTGACCAGTAGTCAGTTTTTCTTTGAGCTGACCTTTTTTATCTGTTTTCATAGTCGTTTCTCCTCTGTCAAATAGTTTTTCAGCAACTCCTCCAGGGCGGCCTGCCAGTGTTGCGTGACCGTTTCTTTTTCCGCATGCGTAAGCTTGGTCAGGGCTTTGGCAAACTGTTGCTGAATTTCGTGTTCCATATCTTCCTGAAAGTATCGCTTTACCTGGGCTATTTTCTGTACATCGCCCGCCCGGATGCGACCAACTTTGGAAGCGGCATTCGTCAGGCGGTTCTGATTAACCAGGCGCAGCACATCCCGGATCAGCCGCGTCACTTTGCCTTTCGGCTCAAACGCATTCCATTTTTCCGATTGGTGAAACTGCACTTCCGAAAACTCGCGGATTTTGTGTTTGAGCAAAGGCCGGAAGCTTTCTTTCGCGGTTGTCAGCCTCAACTCACGCGCAGGCTTGATGACCACCCCTTCGGCCAGATTCGGGAAAGGCAACCTGGGTAAGCCTAGCATTGCGGGCAAGGTGCTTTCGAAGCGAATGTCAAAATGCAGCGCCTCATCATAATTCCCGATGAACAAGGCATGGGTGTACAGTAGACCCGCTTTTGTGCAAACGTCAGATACAATCGAGTAATCCAGATAGGTTTTGTTCAACTCAGGTGTATGAATGGCAATGTCAAATACACAAAACTCCACATTCGGTGAATAATAAATGCCCGACTGGATCAGGTCTACCAGCGGATCCGGTTCCACTTCCGGATGCGGATAGCCGCCTCCGCACAGTTCACCATACAGCAAGATAGTATCCTGCACAGAAGCAAAACTCTCTGCATGCAACCACTGCTGCACTTCCCGGAATCCAGGCTCTAGCGGCCTGACAACCGCCTGATAGCCAAAGAAATCGTCTTCTTCCGAAAGAATCTCCTTGCGTTTGGCATAGCGTAGTTGTTGTGAGTCCAGAATGACACAGAAGTTGGCACCGTGAATTTTTTCGGTCACCACCCAATCGGTTTTCTGAATGAGTCTATAATGTTCCTGGGTCAAGCCACGCCCCAGGAATCCTTCATCTATTTTTTCGTATGAACTAAACATAGGCCTCCCCCCTCCGGAGGGGACTTTTCAATGTTGAATTTTGAATGGTGAATACATACTATTTTCTTGCGAGCCTTGACGACACAAGAAAATAGTAGTTGTAAAAATGTAAACTTTGTCCTAAAGGGCAGAGTTTACATTACTCCCCCTCCACGGGAGGAGGTTAGGGAAGACCATAAGTCCACGCCTGCGGCCAGCCGGTTGGGAATGATAGGCCTATCGAGCCAGTGCGTTACCGAATCCAGAATGCTGGTCAGAAAGTCGGCCCGGACAAACTTGAAACGATCCTCCACAATGCCGGCAGTTTCGCTTTCCTGCTTGATGTACAGCCCTTCCATGATGCTGCTCGGATTGGTTTCTTTCAGCGCGATATCGTACCGCAATCCCAGTTTCTCACAATCCTCACGCAGGCATTCCAGGTGCCTGTCGTTGACAAAATACGATTGTGTGATAAAATCATGGAATTGCTCCTTCCGTTGCAGCAGACCTTCGTACAATACCTTGACCGATTTCATAAATGGCATGAACTCCAGCAATTCCCGCCGCCGAGCGGTACTCAGGAACACCTCTTGCTCCTTGTCATAGATATCAAACTCAAGGAAATAATGCTCCAGATCGGTGTAAAACACCGTATGTTTGGCATACATCCATTCGCCGTAAATGATGTACCGGTCGCCAATAATCTCATACATCTGAGGCGCATAGGTATTGGCCCATGTCTTCAACAAGTCAAAATGGCGTTCCCGGTAGCCGCCCGTCAGGTAATGGCCCCGGCTTTGCAGCAAAAGCTCGCCGGTTTCGGAAAAGCTGATACCGGCGTTGGCTCCGTCCATCTTTTCTTCGATGACCAGAAACTTGCCTTTGATTGCTTCAAACGGAACGCTTTTCAGGTCTTCGTCGCCTTTTTGCAACCGCGAACCTTCGATGTGCTGGGTTCGCGGGTATTTTTTTATCGTAATCATACAAGAATCGTTGTTGGCGTGTGGCATACCGCACAGGACAAGCAAATCAGTATCCGCGCCAAGGCAAAAACCGGCCTTCGGTAACGCAAACACTTGGCTGTTGCCTGTGTGAGTAAATGCTAAAATTTAGGAAATGAACTAACAGCACAGATGTTTTGGGTACATCTGTTAACCTGGAAACCAGGCAATCGGGTGATATGAGGATTAGAAGACACGCACCGTTTGAAGGGTGAAACATGTGAGTTTACATCTATTGATTCCGTTTCGGGCCAAAAGTAACCATGCATCCGGTAATTTTTTCAGCGAAGGCCTTTGGCGGTTGCAAATAAAATCAGGCTATCCATTCGGTTTTATAGATTAATTTACTTTTTTTGTTCATCGACCAGTAACTAACCTCATTCTCGTTCTCATGAACAAAACAGTTCTCATCACCGGTGCCGCAGGCAATCTGGGTAGTGCCGTAACCGAAAAATTCTTAGCAATGGGCTATCAGGTTGTCGCAGTGGTAGAGCCCCGTACGCGCCACCATTTTCCTGAAAATCCGAACCTGGAAGTAAAAGAAGCGAATCTGTTTGATGAAGATGCGGCGCGTATTGTCGTGCAACAGACGTATGATAAATTTCCCGCATTACAGGCTGCCGTGTTATTGGTAGGTGGTTTTTCGATGGGCAACCTGGTGCGCACAAGTTACCACGAAATTGAGCAGATGTTGGAATTGAATTTCAAATCGACCTACAATGTGGCTCGTCCGGTTTTCCTGCGAATGCAGTCGCAAGGAACTGGCGGACGTATGGTGATGATTGGTGCCCGACCCGCGCTGGAGGCTGACAGTGGTTCGGATATGATCGGTTATGCCTTGTCCAAGTCTTTGGTATTCAAGCTTTCGGAAGTGCTCAATGCAGCGGGTGCGCCGAAAAATATCATCACCTCGGTGGTGGTTCCCAGTGTTATTGACACGCCTAACAACCGCGCTTCGATGCCCAATGCCGACTTTGCGACCTGGGTGAAGCCGGAAGAGCTTGCCCAACAAATAGAGAACGCTTGCCAACTTGACAAGCGTCCTTCGGAAACAGTCATTAAAGTATATGGAAAGCTGTAAGGCTAACCGGGTTTTCTTCTCCTTTCAGATACTATATTGATCCATTATCTTCTGTTAGAAATTCTGGTAATACCGTCGTAGGGTGTTGGTTGCCTGTGTATAAATGGGTTTGCTGAATTCAATGAACAAATCCTGAGGCAAAGGAGGCTGGGCCTCACGTAGCTGGGTAAGCTTGAGCTGCTTGTCGGTCAGGGCACGCTCATCTCCTTTGTAACTGGCCCATTCCGAACGCCACACAAATTCGCCCGGCATCTTTTCCTGAAAAAGCACCCGCTTGGTGTGGGCATCCATCACCTGCAAATCCATCAAGCCGCGGGAACTTACCGTTTTCTGGAAGGTGATAAACTTGGCTTTCACCGTGCCATACACGTTTTTGTTGCCAGACTCGGTTTTTACCTGTCCCACAATGACACTGTCGCGTGAGATTTCTTCACTGTTTTCTTTCATGTATACCTGCCCAACCACAAAATCATCGAATTGCATTACCACAAAGTGATCCGGATCTTTTAAACCTACTTTCTGAGCTTCGCCGGGTGTGTAGAACCGTACAAATTCATTCATACGTTCGCTGCTTACAAACTGATTGATTTTGTTCTGGAAGAACTCGTTGCTCAGGCCGTAGGTACGTGAGTGGACGGGAATCTGCTCGAATACTACTTTCAGCGTAGCCTCAAACTTGGCCTGTTGCATCCGTTGTGCCACATCTTTGTAGTTTGGTACCAGCTCGGAGGCACGCAGGAAATGGAAATAGGCTTCCTTGGCGCTTTCACGGGTATTGTCGCGGTCAAAAGCTGCAATGCCGGCATTGTAACGGTCGTTGGCGGCCAGTTGTCTGGTGTCGCCGATTTCGCTCATATATCCCCGTGAGTTGGAAACTTCTTCGCGGCACGCTGGACAACGCTGGATTTCATTGTGCAGTTGGGTCAGCGTTTCGTACGAAGCCAGTATGCCTTCGTATTTGAAAGGTTCGCTGGAGTTGCGCAGGTTGCTGATGCGGCTCAGGTGATATTCCAGGGTGAGAGGATAGCCGTCACGTAAGGTTTCCCGTGCTTTGTCATTTTTTGGACTGCTGCGTAACCGATTGATAGCCTTGATGATGGCATCTTCGTAATTCCCTTTTTGCAAAGAGCGTTTGCCTGAAGTACAAGCAGCAAGCAGAATGAATCCGATAAGTAAAATTCGTGTCATACAATAAAAAGAGGACGGTAGTTTGTGTTAAGTACCCGCTACAATACTAAGCAAGAGTTCTGATTGTCTCCAACGAAATATCGTGCCATTTTTCATCCATGACAGAAAATTCGCGAAAGTGCAAAATATTGAAACTCAGACGACTTGTTAGTCGTCACCGGAATGGTTCCGTAAACACGCGTTTTTGAAAATACTATGTTTTGAAAGTTACAAAGCGGCAGACGTGCACCTTGGCAATTGCAGGAAACCGGGGAGCCGAACGGGGAATAAACAATTATTCGGGGATATTCTTGCTTTCGTGGCGGGAAAATGAGGAAAGGATTTTGAAAAGTACCCGGGAAAGGGCCGAGAAAAACCAGACAATGCCCGTGAACAGAATCGAGAATGTTAGTAAAAATGGATAAAACACCACAAACAGAATGTTCCAGGCGTAATGTACCCATGATTTGGGCTTTTGTTCGTCTTCCATATAAACAGATGCGTTAAGGATTATTTGAAAATCAGAATGTCTATTTTAGAACAACACTTTGGCCCAAAACGTTTATCTCCGTGCTTGTTGTGTTCAAATTTGGCTGATGCACAACGAGCACGGAGATAAGAAAATGAACTAGTATCCGGCCCGGCGCAAAAACCGGGCTAATATGAGTTTATTGAGGCATGTACGAAACCTGTACCCGGAAACGCTTGTCTACTGCGGCCAGCCGTTCGTACGCTCTCTTGGAAATCTTTACGATCACCTTGTCGTTGTCGCCGGTATCGGGTAGTTTGCCCACTACTTTTACAAACACACTCTGATCATTCATTTCATTGCGGATCTGCATGATGGTTCCGACGGGGGCCGTCCGGTGCAACGCCAGGAATAAATCACTATTGGAGCCTTCGGTAATGGCCTCGGCCATGCCGCTTTCTACCGTTTTTACATAGCCGCTGTTGTTGATAACCAACGGAGCCGGTTTTTCCGCCGCCCTTTCTTCTTCCTTGTTGCCGATGCTGTCAGGTGATTTGGTGGCTGCCGGGGACACCATAGCCGTGGCTGTTGCATCCACCGCATTGGGTTTGGATTCGACAACGGTCGTTACTTTCTCGGTCGTCTTTTCCGTTGGCGTGGTTTTTACGGGTTCGGCCCTGGCAATGGCAGGTGCCGGTTGTTCCTCCTGGGGTGCGGCTACAATCAGTTCCTGCCCAAAGGTGATGTTATCCGAACGAAGATCGTTCCATTCGCGCAGCTTCTGGACCGAAGTTTTGTATTTGCGGGCAATGCTGTAGAGTCCTTCTCCATTCGCAACCACGTGCGTCTTGCCACCCGCGGCCGGTGCGGTCTTTTCGGCAACGGGTGTAGAGGCAACCGTAGTCTCAGTCATTTTCTCCGGGGCTCCGCCACTGCTGACAATCAACTCCTGGCCAATCCGCAGGTTGTCCGATGAGAGGTGATTCCATTTGCGCAGATTGCTGGCCGAAATGTTATACTTGCGGGCAATGCTGTACAAGCCTTCCCCATTGGCGACCACATGCGTTTTTCCTCCTGAAACCGCTCCTGAGCTGGCAGTGGCTTCGGTTGTTTCGGTGTTGCCGCCCGAAAACGGCACTTTTACAATTTGACCCGTACGCAAGGCATCGGCCATACCCGGATTCTGACCTTTGATCTTGCTGACAGACGCATGGTATCGCCGGGCCAGTGAATACAGCGTTTCGCCGGATTCCACTTTGTGCAGCACCAGTACATTTTTTCCTTTCCGTTCAACGCCTATCGAATCTTTCGGCGTGAAAGCGGTTGCAAAAGCCGAAGAACCTGCCACCAGGCAAGCCAACACTAGGAGAGTGGTTTTAAATTTCATAGCTCAGAAGGAGGGATTGCTCTTTTACGAAAATTAAATACTGATCAAAAATGAAATATGTATCTTTTCCGATACCCGTGCGTTGGGTTGCTAGTTTTTCGTGCAAGAGCGGCACTCGGGAATGGGTATCAAAAGCGACCAGATAGTTTTCTGTCTGGTTATCGACGTAAATATAATAAGAAATCAATATGCAATGCGGAGTTTCTGCATAATCAAACGCATTTTTTGGCGAAATTTTGAGAATTTGCTGCAAAAAGGTAGCAATAGTTTGGAAATAAGTATCATTCGACGTGTAATGAACGGGGAACTGCAGGCGATCCACAATTGGAGACGCCGGGTTTTCGGCAACAGGGTGCGAACCGGTTGTCAGAACATCCCCGGAGGTAGCAGCCAGCGTATAGTACGTGGGTTCGGCGGCAGTAAGCATGCGGGCCAGCACGCGGTTTTCGGAAAGCAGCTGGATGAATTGCATTCCGGGTTGTTGCCAGAGAATTTTCTGAGAGGCGATCTCAACGGCTATGATCCCGTGAGGGTCGGGATTGTGGCCTTCCGGAAATATCTGTAAAAATAGTATCCCGTCGTGTGCCAAAACCCCGCTGCTCCACCAAGTGTCGGGAGGACGAAACTGCTCCCACAAACGCTGGCGCCCAGACACGTCAACGGCTGCGAACGAAACGGTATGATTGGCATGCCGGATCTCCAGAATCAGGTGAGCCCTGGGCACGTCTGTCAGAACCTGCCAGATGATGCCATCAAATGCAAAAGAAAAATACGGATGCAAGTCTGCTTGAGCTAAATCCACACAGGGGTAAAAACAAAAACCGCGTTTGACGCGGCCGAAAGAGCCTCCTGCCGGACTCGAACCGGCGACCTATTCATTACGAATGAATTGCTCTACCAACTGAGCTAAGGAGGCGTAACCGGGAGGGATAGCACGCAAATATAGCCGGACGGATGGTTTTAAACAATTTTGTGATAATTTTAATCAAATTTTAATCTCGTATTATTTTTATATTGTTTATTTTTTTTCGCATTTTTGTGATAAAATAATCTGTCTACACTCTTAAAACTCTACCTACCCCAACGCATCATGGAAAAAGATCAACCCACCCATCCCGGCGTCTTGCTGAAGAAGCAGTTGCAATCCGCCAACATCAAGGCAAAATTTGTTGCTGAAAAAATTCATGTATCCAATTCCCAGTTCGGCGATATATTAAATGGCAAACGGCGCATAACTCCGAAAATTGCTTTGTTGCTGGAAAAAGAGTTTGGCTACCGGGCCAAAGATTGGGTTCGCTTACAGGCCGATTACGAGCTTGAGCTTGAACGGATCGAACTGATCAATGAGGTGCCTTCGGATCCTGCCTGATTTTCGTTACTGTATTTGCTTCGGACCTCTTTTCTGGCTCATGGTTTCACAAGCCCTTATTTATCCTCAAAATACTCAGTTTTGAGGATTTTTTATTGCCAGAGTAGTATGGTATCATGGCCGGTTTTTTCAAAAATGTTGTTTTTCTCCGTTTTTACTCCCAACGGCAACATTTTGCGCAGCCGTGCGCATCCCAAAACAGTATCCCAAACAAAGCAAAAAAATAGCACCAGAACGGTTGTAACGCTAGCGCATCATGCAGGAAATGGAGGCAATGGGAATCAAATTCTGAAAAGTAAACTTGCGATCATATACGGTGCGAACAGCGTAGCTGATCATCACATTGCGGCTAAACCGCCAGTCACCACCATAGGCGATGGTCAGGGCATTGAGCTGAAAAGGCGCCTGATTGCTTTGATTAAGCGCCTCGACGAAGAAATTGAACCTCGGACTGCCATAGCGCACATTGAGTCCCAACAGGTATTGTTTCGCCGGTCGGGCGTTCAGGAGTGTATCGGCAGCGAACTCCGTATAGCGTGCCAATCCTGTTACCAACAGTCGTTTCCCTATGCCAACACTGCCATTGGCCCACACCGACCACCCGCTGGTGGTCAGGCGTAAACTATCCAGTACCGGGTTCTGAAACGTATACGCTTTGCCTGCGGCCACATCCAGAAACGATGCATTCCAGTTGTCTTTCACAAACAACGTGGCCAGCTCCTGAATGCGTTGCCGCTGTCCTTTGTCCATTGCAATCATCTGTTGCTGCAGGGATGTAATCTGTTCCTGAATCTGAAGCCGGGTGGTGAGCATGTCGGGATCTTTGGGCACGTGAGACAGCGAGTCCTGCAACAGTTTCATGTTTTTCTCGGTTTCGAGGCGTTGCTGAAAAAATTCTTCCGTAAGGTTGTTATACAACTCAGGCTGGTCGAGCGGATCCTTGCTGCGCAACAGGGTGATTTTTGCCGCCATTGCCAGGCGTCGGTTTTGGTTTTCGTCCTCCACGGTGCCAAACGACAAATCAAGGGTCGAAAGCATTTTGGAAAACTTGCTGGCTCGCTGGTAGCGCGTCAGGTGCGGGCGATTGTAGAATATCTCCCAGATGGGTTGTGCCTGAATGGCAATGTTAGGGCGTAACCGGTACGACCGGAACGACCAGTCAACCTTGATGTCACGGATATTACCTGGCTTCATCACCGATGACGGATTCACTCCCAGCAAATCAAATGCAGCCGATACCGGTATGCTGAATTCCAGCGGTTTTTCGGCCGTGTTGTTTATGGGTTGAGGTGGCTCTATTGCCGCTTCCTGAGCAACGGCCCATACGCTGCAAAAACTGAAGACTGACAGTAGGATAAACCTTTTCATGGTCCGGCACATCTTTTTAAAGTTGGAAGAAAAAATGCTGTCTCACCCGCGTCCCAATGGAAATGTGTTGAAACCTCAGTGAGACAGCAATTAAAGCAGTTTAGACATTGCAAAAGATACTATCTGGCCAGTTGCTATTCACCTACACAACCCAATGCACACAGAAAGATACAACTGCCACAGCCGGTGGCGGTACAGGTAAAGAGCACCGCTGCGCCAAATCCTCCGGCGGCAATCAGTACCGGTAATGTAATGCCGCCTGTACCAGCCGTCAGAGCACCGGCACCGACGATAGCAATGGCGGTACCTGCTGCCAATGTGCTGCATGTCAGGGCACTGGCAAAGCAAAGCCCAGGACAGCTGACGGTAATCGAAGTGTTTCCTACATTGATACGGCTTCTGTCCTTGCTCAATTCTGTTTCGACATTAGGTACCGGAACTCCCCGCTGCACACATCTGCGGAAACACCGTCCCCAACTGTTTGCTTTCTGGATTTTTGCCGAAGCATCCACATACCATTCCTGAGATGCCTCAAATTTTTTATCCAGATCGGTCACGCCTTCCGGAAACACCAGATAGGCTTTGTAACTTTTGTCACCTACTTTACTCCACACCATGGAGCACCCTTGTTTGGTGTTCTTGGGGTTTATAAAATCATAGGCACAAAAAAGCACTTCTGATTTATTGCCTTTTTCATCGGTAATGGTTCCTTTGAACCCCCAGGCCGCTTCCTTGTTGGCAATCCGGGAGAATTTTTTAGTACTGACTTCATTTTGTAATACTTGCCAGCCCTTGTCGGAAGAGAACTTTTTCCACATCTCATTCATTTCGTCGGGTGTGAAAATACTGATGTCCTTCGGCATCCGGTCTGTTTTGTCTTGTGCTTGCAAAACAGTAATAAACGCGAGCATAAAAAGCCCGATCAGCAGAAACAGGTTTTTGGTTTTCATGGGATTCGTAAATAAATTGGTGAATAAATGGATTAATTGAAGTCATCTTCTGTCTTGATCGAAAACTTGTCCTGAATAGGAGTGGGAAAGCTGGGTGGTTGTACTCTGACGGTTTTTCGGATTTCTTCGATAGCTGCATTTCTATTGACCCCAATCTTTTTCTCATACTTCAGTTTTACAGAGTGCAGCTTGCTGAAAACCGTTTGGGTACGGCTCACATTGGAAGTGTATCTTGCCAAATACGCTTGGCGGGCGGCTTGCTCTTTCGCTTTGTCTTTTGCTGCCTGAATAGCATCCAATAGCCTTTTGAGGTCCCATTTAAGCCTGATTTTGGTAACTGATGATTCAAGCGAATTATAAATGAATGGTTGATAAAGTTGCTTATGTCCTTCGGCATTGGGATGAAAGGTGCCCCGGTGGTCGAGTTGTTGTGCAAAAGAGCGGACTAATCCGTTAAAGTAGCCAGTACTGCAATCACAGATACCTCGATTTCCAGATGCGTTAAAAGGTCCTGCTACATATCTCCATCCTAATTCTTGTGCAGATGCCTTTATGCGGTTATTTGTAGGAGCCAGAACCTTGTCCTGGGCGTACTGAAATTCCTCTTTGGTATTCTGGGCTTCCAGTGGCCCCCAACAATTGCCGTAACCGACATTCCCGCCACAAATGCCACCAGGACCACGTAACGGATTGGGATACTCGGTAATCAGAATTTCATCGACCAGAAAGTTGCCGCGGATATAGTTATTCAATTGGCGGTAGGCCTCAGGTAATTGCACCTGAATAATATCATCAATATCATCTTGCATTTCGGTGTCTTTGTGTAACTCGGGTCCAGGCGTAAACAAATAGTCGGTCACCATGCCCACCATGCCTACATCGTTCCCTCCAACTGACATCACCAGAATATCGAGGCGTTCAAAGTTGTTGGTTTGTAACCAGTTTTTAATTTCCACCAGTTGGATGGGTGCTGTGCCATTGGAGACATTTTGTCTTTTTTCAAACAATTCGTCAATCTCGGCACCTGAGCATGAACGGTGTTTGTAGGCAATGGCGAGTTCGGGATGGGCTTCCTTTACTTGTTTTACTGCCCGCACCTGACCGCTGCGCATGGACCGATGGCAAGGGTCGTTGGTCCACATATTAGTGTTGTTGTCATCTGCCGGATCATCCGGAGCTCCTTCTCCACTGCCATACGAATCGCCTATCAGACCAATGGTGAGCTTGTCGGGCATGATAAAGTCGCGGGTTTCATCGCGAAAATCCTCGTTGGCAGCGTTTCTGACACGCTTCAGGACCCGGTAAAATACTTTCTTTCCGGAGCCGATGGAAGTCGCGTTACGATCCTGGGCATTGGGCGAGGGTGCATCGGTGTGTGGAAAAATGAAGGTATATTCAAGTTTTCCATTGCCTGCGTCACGCAAAGTGGCTCGTCCATGGGGCAGTCCGTTTCCTACGGATACGCTGGATAAGCTGGTGCTATTTTCACTGTAAAAGACATACACCTCGGTTGCGTTGACCGGACTGTTGTCTTTGGGCAGATAGCCTTTGAGCTGCCGGTGGCCAGAACCAAAGGGCGGCAACGGAACGCCGGAGAAAGGATTGCTTTGGGAAAAACCGCTCCCATAAATGCTTGTCCATAGGACAAGACTGATAATCCATGTTTTCATAAGCGACAGATGGGAAAAAGAGTAAGGATTAGGAAAGCAAACAGCCCACAAGTGATAAAATACTGGTTTTGGCACACCCTGTGCAGTTTGAAGAGGCGTAGGTCCTGAACAGACACTGAATCTTTAGATTCAAAGACTGTGGGGAAAGAATGCAGGTGCGGATTTGGGCCCGGCAGGTTTGGCAGGCAGCCGAACCTGACAGTTTGGAAAGTGCGCAACTGGCTACGTTCGTAACCGAGCTGGCGGCATACAGTACCCGTGTTCCACCGGGCTGCGCCTGAACCACGCTACCATCCGCAGCATCGGCGGCGGTAAGTACGGTCACTTTGCCTGCCTGCCGGAATTCCACGGTTGTTACTACTGCTTTCTTACCGTTCTGGACCAGCTCCTTGGCTACCACATCCATTTGAAATTCCCCTTCGCTGTCGGTTCCTTTATACGACTGGGCATCAATGGCATCACTTTCCTTAAAACCGGCTTTGGTAAAATATTGCCGTAACGACACATTGTCCTGCACCCGCAGTTTCTGGAGGGCTACCTCCCGGCTGAGTTTGACAGATTCGAGCTTCAGGGGTGCTTGAGCCATCAGCCTGCTGCCGAGGCTGATGGCAAGCCAGAACAGGCTGCATAGGATCGATGTTTTCATGCGAATGGAAGGGTTATGTATTCTGATTTACGATTCAAAGTTCCGGTATTCGCCTGCGGCAAACCTCCGTGAAAAAACGGATTTGCAAAAAATCAGGGAAAACCCTGAGAAAAAACACCGGTATGGATGGCCGAAAGAATCGTAAACTAGTTCCTTTTGAAACATAAAAGCCCCGCCCGCAGCATCCTTGGCAAAGAGGTGCTGCGGGCGGGGTAAAATAGTATCTTTCGAATGATAAAAACCCTGGAAGTCAGGTTTATACCAGTTCCAGGGCCATGGCTGCTTTGACGAGGCCGGCGGTGTTTTTGGCACCGAGTTTCTGGAGCAGGTTCATCCGGTGGGTTTCAACGGTTTTCAGGCTTACAAACAGCTTGTCGGCAATTTCGCTGGTGGTGCATTCGTTCACAATCAGTTGGAGCACTTCCTGTTCGCGGCGTGTCAGCCTGGGCACATACGCAACGTTTGCCGATGTCTTCCGCCGGTCCAGCAGGCTGTTCAGCATTCTCTGCTGCACCTGGCCGGAAAGATAGCGCTGGCCATTAAACGCCGTGTGCAAGGCTTCGGAGATTTCCGCATGCCCCGCGTTTTTGAGCAAATATCCTGAAGCCCCGTTTTGCAACGCAGCTTTGACAAATGTGGTTTCACAGTAGGAGGTGAGTATCAGAATATGCAGTTGAGGAAACTGCGCCTTCAACTGCTTGCACAACGCGATTCCGTTTTCATTTTCCAGATGGATATCCAGAAGCAGGGCGTCCACGGTTGCGGTTTGCAACTGGCGCCGGCATTCTTCTTCCGATGTTGCTCCCCACAAAAGGCAAAGTTGTTCTTCTCCCTGAAAAAGACTGCGGATTCCCTCCACTACCAGCGGGTGGTCGTCCAGAATGGCAAAGCGTATCATAGTTCGTGTGGTATATGTGTAAGTGAAAGTTCGATATGAATGGAAGTTCCCTTGTGGTCAGACTTAACCGACAGGCTGCCGCGCATGTATTTGACGCGGGCTTCAATGCTTTGCAGGCCGTTTCCGGTTTTGGGAAGCGATTTACGGGTGTCAAAGCCGCGGCCATCGTCTTCCACCGTGATCTGAATGATTTCTTCAAAACGGCTCAGTTGCACCAGCGCCTGGGTTGCCTTGGCGTGCTTGAGTATATTGTTTATCAGCTCCTGCACGATACGGTACAACCACAATTCCAGTGTTGGCGAAAGCCGCTCGCTTGCCCATCCCAACTGCTGGTAGTCGATGGTCAGCAAACCGGCTTGCTGCACATTGGTACAATATTCATGCAACGCCATGGCCAGGCCGTGCCGTTGCAATGCGTAGGGCATCAGGTTGTGCGAAATCCGGCGCACTTCCTGGCAGGCTTTGTCGAGCAGGCGGGTGGCGGGTGAGGCCACCAGCAAGTCCTCTTCCGGAAATTGCCGGAACGTGGCTTCCATCTGATGGCGGGCCGCCGACAGAAGCCCCGTGAGGCCGTCGTGTAGTTCGCGGGCAATCCGCACCCGCTCCTGCTCCTCGCCTTCAACCATTGCCCGGAGAGCTGCCATTTCTTGGGTTTGTTCCAGCGTCTCGATTTGTTGCCGTAATTGCCAGCTTTTCAGCCGTTGTTTCTGACGGAAGGCGTAGTAAAAAGCACCGAGGGTGACGGTTATCAGTGCGGCCAGTATGCCCAGGTAACGCAGGAATAACTGTTGCTGCCGCAGCCGGTTTTCCTGTTCTTTCTTTTCAAGGGTCAATTGTGTCATTCGCTTTTCACTGTCATAAAAGGCGGCCAGTACTGACAGGCGTTGTTTTTTTTCCTGCTGATTGATCTGCTGACTGATCTTGTCAAGTTTTTCCTGGTACTGCACCACATTGCGGTAGTCATTCAGTTGGCGGTATATCTCAATGATGGCCGTGTAAAACTCTTTCAGCGAGTTGGGTTTGATTCGTTGTGTTTCGCGTTGGGCCAGATCCAGGCCTTGCTGCAAGATATGGTGAGCCTTTTGCGCATTGCCCTGTTTCTGGTATACCTGAAACAAATGAGGATAGGCGATGATCGCAGCATCGATATCCTGGATGTGCTGGGCCTGTTGCAGGGAATGAAGGTAGTTCTCTTCGGCTTTCTTGTAATCGCCCCGGCTGTAAAAAATGTTGCCCAGTGTCCATGAGGCAATGGCCATGCCTCTGAACCCTTTTTGCCGTTTGGCTTCGTTGAGTGACGACAGGTTGTACCGGATAGCCGTAGGTATATCTTTGAGTTCCTGGTAGCACTGCGCCAGATTGGAAAGCAGGTGATACCGCTGGGTAAGCCCGTACGCGTGACGCGATTGGGAGGGCAGGTATTTGAGGCTCAGCTCAAAAAAACCGATGGCCTGCTGAAACTGCATCATTTCGGCGTACAGCAGGCCGAGCAGATTGTACTGGTTTGCCATCAGTTCCTTGTCCTTCAGTTGTTCGGCTTGCTGCAAGCCTTTCATGGCCGTCTGGATGCCCTGTTCGTACAAGGTGCTATACAAGAAGACCTCTGTCTGGTAGGCGGTCAGGAAGAACCCCTTGAGCGAATCTTTCACTGTCTCGTTGAGACGGACTCCTTCGTCGAGGTAAAGCTGTACCGAATCCAGTTGCGAAAAATCAAGGTAATATCCGATCAGTTCGAGACTGATGTGAAGGGCTTGGGCTGGAGGAAGTTCCTGTTCTGAAATCTTGAGCAGGCTATCCACCGCTTTCCGGGCATTTTCGTAAGAACCGGCCTGTGCCTGGAGTTGTGCTGAGCCTGTACACAAAAAGATGCACAGAAAGAGAGCATGAATTACTGATTTACGGGTGGGTTGCATCGGGTTTTTCTGGAGGTTTGTCTTCCGAAATTTACCGAATTCCTACGGAGAGCCACTTCACTGGTGTTGCAGATTACTGGATTTTTGTCGCATGCAGCCCCTGCTGCCTGTTTTTGTAGATCCTGCACGAGTGTGACGGAGGTTTTTGTTTTCGTGGGGATACTATTTGGAAAGGCTTCGTAACGATTCAGCACATGGCTTCCCAAGTGCCTGCGTAAAATAGTATCCTGGCAAACATAAAAACCCTCCGTGTGTTCAGGCGTCTGCGGCTTTTCGGTTTTCGCGGAACTGGGTGGGTTTGGTGCCCTCCGTTTCGGTAAAGACACGGGTGAAATAATGGGGATCGTCAAATCCGACGGCATAGGCTATTTCGGCAATGGTGAGGCGAGTGGTTTGCAACAGGGTGCGGGCTTTGGCTAGCCGGACCTGGCGGATGAAATGTACAGCGGAAAGGTCGGTGACGGCTTTTAGTTTGCGGTGCAGTTGCGAGCGGCTCAGGTGAATGGCATTCGCGAGTTGTTCTACCCCAAACGCACTGTCGTCCAGATGATCCTCAATTATTTCGCGCAGCCGGACCAGAAACGCATCGTGCAGTTGCAGGTCGTTAGTGGCGACGGTAGGGGTTTCCCATTCCTGCCGGTATTTTTCACGCAACCGGCGTCGCGACTCAATCAGTTTTTCGGACAAAAGCACCAGCTCCTGGCAATCAAATGGTTTGGTCAGGTACGCATCGGCCCCTTTGGACAGTCCTTCCATGCGATGTTCGTGTGCTGCTTTTGCCGTTAGCAGAATCACCGGCACATGGCTCAGCAACTCGTCGTTTTTCAGCTGCTCACACAGTTCGTAGCCATCTTTGTGCGGCATCATCACATCCGAAATCACCAGGTCGGGCACATGCTGGCGGGCCATTGCCAGGCCCGTCTGCCCGTTGCCGGCGGCAAGCAGTGTATAATAGGGCTGCAGGCAGAGCCGCAAATAATGCGCAACATCGGCATTGTCTTCGACCATCAGCAACACGGGCTGTTCGCTGACGGTCTCATCAGGCAGTGATTCGACCAGTTGCACTGTCCACTCTGCCTCCTGGGCGGACATGGAATCGGCGGGCAGCGGTACTTTTACTGTAAATACGCTTCCGCTTCCCCACTGGCTTTCTGCGGTGATCTGACCGCCCATGGAGTGCACGTACTCTTGTGCCAGCGCCAGCCCGATGCCCGTGCCGGGTGTGTGGCGAGGCTGATTGCTGGCCTGGAAATAGCGTTTAAAAATGTGCGGCAGGTCCTCACTGGGAATGCCCACGCCCGAATCGGAGACCTGCACTTGCAACACTGTTGTGGCAGGGATGGAAATATCTACCCGGATGGTACCGTTTTCACGACTGAATTTCAGGGCATTGGAAAGCAGGTTGTTCAGAATGCTTTTCCATTTTTCGGCATCATAGGCAAGTGTCAGACCCGGTACCGCAGAATGAAAAGACAAGGCAACCGATTTTGACTGGCTCAGGGGCCGGAACGATTCGATCAGGTAACGGAAATACCGGATGATATCGCCTGTTTGCCCATCAGTTGGCAGCTGCCTTGTTTCGGCTTTGGATAGCGCCAGCAGTTCGTTGACCAACAGGAGCAGTTGCTCTCCATTGCGTTTGATCAGCATTACCGATTCGGTCATTTTCTCGCGCGACTGGCCTGCCAACTGGTCACACAAACCCAGGATTACCGTCATCGGCGTGCGGAATTCATGGGTAATGTTGGTGTAAAACCGGGATTTGAATTCGTTCAGTTCTTTGATTTTTTCAGTTTCCTGCTGCTGTAGCTGCAGGTCGGTATACTCCTGGTTGAGTAACCGGCTCCGGTAAATCAATCCGACGTTGAAAAACAGAATTTCCAGCAATACACCTATCTGCATGAAAAAAAACGGGCTGTGCCAAACCTGTGCCGTAAGGTGAGGGGCTTGAATAAACTTTTCATGATAAGCTTTGATAAGCCCACCCAGTACAAAGCAGAGCGTTCCTGTGGCAAATACGCGAGCCAGTCGGTTGTCGGTCTGAAAGGCTTGGAAAATTAAAAAAAGGATGAAAAAGGCAAAGGAGAGCTTTACATAAAACCACACCTGTAAACTTAGGTCGGCCCGGCCTACTATATGTATGAGTATTCGGTCTATGCAAAAATACACCAGCAAAAACCAAGCTGACAGAGAAATTTTCCGAAAGATGGCGGTATTGAACTTCTGAAAAAAAACAAATTCGTTGGCAAAACGGAGGTAGAGATAAAATGGCAGTATATTGATCGGAACTGCAAACAAGTGGACGTAGGCTTTCCAGCCCGGAAAAAATAAAAGGGTGTATTCCAGTACTACTACATCAAGCAGAAAATACAGGAACATGCTCGTCAGATAGCCGCCATAAAACAAATAAGATTTATCGGAAGTGTACAAGTAATGCACAAAAGCCAGCAATGCCGCAAAAAGCAGAATGCTGAACACAAAAACGTTAAAAAAAAGGACGCTCTGGTAGGGGGTAAGATCGATGGATGACGGAGGCATTCTGACGTACAGAGTTAATGGACTTACCTATTAGTAGCATAGCCCGGTCAGTCGTAAGCATCGCTAAATATAGCGAAAACTTTCAAAAAATAGTATCCCTTGAAAAGCCAGAACCTCCGGTAGGATCACGCAGCCTCAGGAGGCCAGTGCGTTGGCACGTACCGGACGGTGAATCACTACCTTGGGAAGTTTGACGCCCGGCTTTTCGGCGGCTTCGAGAAAGTTGCGGTAGCTTTGGCGCAGCTTGTGCAATGCCACCGACAGGTTCCGTACCTTGTAGCCCAGCGAATAGCCTTTCTTGCGCGAATGTGTCCAGAGCCATACGCCGTCGGGTGTGACCTGCATGCGGGCAATGCGGCTGTCTTTGTAAACGATATACGACTCAAACACGGCATAGCCATGCCTGAAAAGCGTGCGGCGCAGTTCGGCCATTCCGACTTTATCGTTGCGCAGCTGCGACAGGAGCATCTGAAAAATCACCATAGCTGTAGAAGTTAACGTCCGGGTTTTTGATCACCGTGAGGCTGTCATTGCCCGAAACGTACTACCGGTTGCAGGCTTGCCTCGGGCAAAATAGTATCACTGGAAAGGCAAAAACCTGCCGGTTGCCAGCGGCCGGCCAATGCCGGAAAAATCGTTTGACTAAGGTATCTTCTCTTTCAGAAATAAGCGACTTGTAAACAAGTTAATCCATGCGCGGTAAGTTTTGTTGGCAAAAAGATCGTAATTTTGACAAGTTGAACTTTGAAATGCATTGTCTTCGTTCTCAGGGAGGAATCCCTTTTCTGGCTTCTATTTTTGTGAATCAGAAGGGGGTATGCGGAACAGGACCGATGGTAGGTATTTGTAACCTGCGTGCCGGAAAACGTAACTCCCCGCTCCGGAAAAAGCCGCTCGCGCGGAGGTAAGATCAATGTGTTTCAATGCATTACAAAACGTAGAATCCAAATTTTCAGAATAATTGTCCTATGCCTGTTTTCAGTCACTTACACTGCCATACCCAGTTTTCGCTGCTCGACGGAGCCGCCGACATATCCAAGCTGATGAAAAAGGCCAAAGCCGACGGTATGCCTGCCGTGGCGCTGACCGACCACGGCAACATGTTCGGAGCCTTCAAGTTTGTGGCCGAAGCTACCAAAAACGACATCAAGCCGATTGTGGGTTGTGAGTTTTACATGGTCGAAAACCGTCACAAGAAAGAGTTTACCAAAGAAGACAAAGATATCCGGGTGCACCAGCTGCTGCTAGCCAAAAATCAGGAAGGCTACAAGAACCTGGCAAAGCTGTGCTCGCTGGGCTACATGGAAGGGTTGTACAGCAAGTGGCCCCGCATTGACAAAGAGATACTTCTGAAATACCACACCGGCCTGATTGCCACTACCTGCTGCATTGGTGCCGAAGTGCCGCAGGCCATTCTGCACCAGAGTGAGGCTGTTGCCGAGGAAAAATTCAAATGGTGGCTCGATCTGTTTGGCGAGGATTACTATGTGGAGTTGCAGCGCCACAAGATGGCCGATCAGGACAAAGTGAACGCAGTGTTGCTGCGCTTCGCCGCGAAATACAATGTGAAAGTCATTGCTTCCAACGATTCGCACTACGTAAACCAGGACGATGCCAACGCCCACGACATTCTGTTGTGTGTAAACACCGGCGAGCTGCAGAGCAAACCTGTGTGGAAAGGCGATGGGTTTGGTGGGAAAGAATACCGGTTCGGCTTTCCCAACAACGAGTTCTTCTTTAAGAATACCACCGAGATGTCGGAGTTGTTCAAAGACCTGCCCCAGGCCATTGACAACACCAACGAGATTGTGGACAAGGTGGAAACGCTGAAGCTCAAGAAAGACATTCTGCTGCCCAACTTCCCGATTCCTCCCGGCTTTACCGACGGTGATGACTACCTGCGGCATTTGACTTACGAAGGAGCCCGCCGCCGCTACAACGGCTTGCCCCTGAATGCCGAAGTGAGATCCGACGAACACCTGCCGCTGCCGCAGGAGGTAGTCGAACGGCTGGATTTTGAACTGCATACCATCAAGACCATGGGGTTTGCCGGATACTTCCTTATCGTATCCGATTTCATCAAGGCAGGTCGCGAACTGGGCGTGATGATCGGGCCGGGCCGTGGCTCGGCAGCAGGTTCGGCGGTGGCGTATTGCATCGGCATTACCAATCTGGACCCGGTCAAGTACCAGTTGCTGTTCGAGAGGTTCCTTAACCCTGACCGGAAGTCGATGCCCGATATTGATACCGATTTTGACGACGAAGGCCGCCAGAAGGTGATTGACTATGTGGTTGAGAAATACGGTCGCAACCAGGTGGCCCAGATCATTACCTACGGTACCATGGCCACCAAATCGGCCATCAAGGACGTGGCGCGGGTAATGGAATTTCCGCTGGCCGAAACCAACCTGCTCACCAAACTGATTCCGGACAAGCCAACGTATGGCATCAACTTCCAGAAGCTGATCCACATGCCGCTCGACGAGTTGGGAGATATTGTAACGCCCGACGAACTGGAAAATGTGAAGAAGGTGCGGCAGATGTACCAAGGCAAAGACCTGGCCGCCACTGTGTTGAAAGAGGCCGAAAAGCTGGAAGGAACCGTACGGAATTCGGGTATTCACGCTGCCGGGATTATCATTGCGCCGAGTGACCTGACGGAAATCATTCCGGTGGCCACTTCCAAGGAAACGGATTTGCTCATCACGCAGTTTGACGGAAAGGTGATCGAGGATGCCGGTGTAATCAAGATGGACTTCCTGGGGCTGCGCAACCTGACCATCATACGCGACTGCCTGAACCTGATCAAGCGAAACCACGGCATTGAGATTGAAATAGACAACATTCCGCTTGACGACAAGCCGACCTACGAACTGTTCCAACGGGGCGAAACCAACGCGGTGTTCCAGTTTGAATCGGACGGGATGAAAAAATACATGAAGGACCTGAAGCCTGACCGTTTCGATGACCTCATTGCCATGAACGCTCTGTACCGGCCCGGTCCGATTGCCTACATCCCGAACTACGTAAACCGGAAGCACGGACGCGAAGACGTGAGCTACGATTTGCCGGAAATGGAAGAGTTCCTCAAAGATACCTACGGCATTACGGTGTATCAGGAACAGGTGATGTTGCTTTCGCAGAAACTGGCCGGCTTTACCAAAGGCGACGCCGACGTACTGCGGAAAGCGATGGGTAAAAAAGACCGGAAAACGCTGGACAAGCTTAAGCCTCAGTTTATCGAGAATGCGAAGGCCAAGGGCATGCCCGAAAAGAAACTTGAAAAAATCTGGACCGACTGGGAAGCGTTTGCCTCGTATGCATTCAATAAGTCGCACTCGACGTGCTATGCGTTTGTGGCCTACCAGACGGCTTACCTGAAGACGCACTACCCCGGCGAATACATGGCTGCCGTATTGACTTCGTCGCTGGGCAACATTGAAAAGATTACGTTCTTCCTCGAAGAATGCAAACGCATGGGCGTGCCCGTACTGGGGCCGGATGTGAACGAAAGTTCGATCATGTTTGATGTAAACAAAGCCGGACAGATTCGCTTCGGGTTGGGAGCCGTCAAAGGAGCCGGGGAAGCGGCCGTCGGCGATCTGATCCAGGAACGGGAAGCCAACGGACCTTACAAGGATATTTTTGACCTGACCAAACGGGTCAACCTGCGTACGGTAAACAAGAAAACGTTTGAAAGCCTGGCCTATGCCGGCGCGTTTGACGAATTTGGACTGCACCGGGCCCAGTATTTCCACGAAGACAGCAGCGGCGGCACACTCATTGAGAAGGCGATTAAATACGGCAACCAGATTCAGTCGGAAAAAGGCAAGATACAGGTGAGCCTGTTTGGCAGCGCCGACGGCGGAAGCGACCTGCCGCCGCCGCGCGTGCAACCCTGCGAGCAATGGACCGAGATCGAACGGCTGAAATTCGAAAAAGATGTGGTCGGGTTTTACATTTCCGGCCATCCGCTGGACCAGTATCGCATCGAGATGTCGCAGTTTGCCATCACGCCCATTGACCAGATCGAGAATTTCAAAAACCGCGAGATTAACATTGCCGGCATTGTGTCCAAGGCCGGAACGCGTATTTCCAAAAGCGGCAACCCCTTTACCATTTTCACGCTTGAAGACTATGGTCATTCGCTGGAAATCGCTCTGTTTGGCGAAAACCACGTGAAGTTTGCCAATTACCTGCAGGAAGGCGGCTTTATATTCATCAAAGGCAAGTACGAGCCGCGCTTTTACAACTCGACCGATCAGTTTGAGTTCAAGCCGATTCAGATGCAGTTGCTTAGCGAAATGCGCCAGAAATTGTGCAAGGGCGTGCAGCTCAACCTGGACCTGACCCGAGTGGATGCCAAAGTGATTGCACGCCTGGCTGAACTGGCCAAAAACTATCCCGGCGACTGCGAGCTACGCATTTCGCTGTCCGACTCGCAGGAAAAAATGCAGGTCGAAGGCAAGTCGCGGCTGTACCGCATCAATCCCAGCAATGAACTGATTAAAGAGATTGAAGAAATGGAAGGCGTGGGATACCGGCTGGTGTGGTAGTGAGATTGAAGCTTTTGCCAACGGGCAAAGATGTGAGTCTTTGCCCGTTGGTATTTTTAGAAATAGCATCTTTTGAAATTGAAAAACCTCCGTTCATGAAATACCTTGTGACGCTCCTGGGGCTTGCCGCACTGATATTGGTCGTGTTTTTTGTCAATATTCCGTATCAACCCAGTATACTGGCCTGCCTGATCGTATTGGTATTGACGGTGCAGGTTGCCTGGTACTATTCGGTTACCACGCGTTCATTTGAAGGCGAAGTGATTATTCACAGGCAGCGCAAAACCATCAGTCTTTCATCTGTATTGCTGGCAGTGGTCTGGTCTTTTCTCGCCTACGTAGGCAAAGGTAACTCGGATGTATACCTGGCGGCTTTCATGTGGGTGTTTGTCATAGCCGATGGCATTGCCTATTTCATTTACAGGCAAAAAAAGCCAGTTGCCTTGGTGGTTACAACTGATAAGTTGATTATCAACGATCTATGGGTAACCGAACGCAGTTTGAATGAACTAACCGGAATAAATCTGAACGAGGCAAAAAATATGCTTGAGTTAGCGTTTAAAGACAAGCCTAAGTCAAAAATAAAGATAAGCGAGTTTGTAGAAATGGATATTTACTTCTTTGCGGAGTTTCTCATCCACACAGTGAAGCAGCCATTGGCGGTTTCGGACAAGCTAAAGAAGAAACTGACCTACTACAAAGCCGAAAACTGAAATAGTATCTCCGCAAATGGCAAAACCGCTTTACTGATTCAGAATTTTCAGGTACGCAATCCACGGGCCTACTTCGGTTTTGTATTGCTTGGCCATAACGCGGGAAATTTGCGCAATATGGTCCAGGTCGTGGGCGACCCACGTAGCCAGCAGTTGGGACAGCGTCACTTCCCCAAAAGCCGGATGAATGCCCGTTTTCTGCAAATCTTCGGGCTGAATTGCCAACTGACGCAGGCTGGTCAGATTGAGACTTCTCACTTCCTTGAATTCCTCCAGCAACTGCGGCAAGCTTTTGCCCTTGCTGTTTTCGAACTGGGCAAACCGGTCAAACGGTTCGAATGTTTTCGGTGATGCCTCCGACAAGATAAGTTCGGCCCGGGCAAGCCAGTCGGTTTTGTCGCCGTGAATCAGGTGACCGATCACATCATACACCGCCCACGTGTCACCGCCTTCGTTTTGTGACGTCCAATCAGGTGAAAGACCGGTCAGCAAAACGGAAAGCGCAGCGGGCGTACGTTCCAGAACTTCAATTGCTTTTTCGACAGAGAATTCCATAGGTGAAACTATATTCTTGTGAAGGGCAACAAGTTAGAGAATTTGGGTAAAATAGTATCACTCAAAACACCAAAACCTGACAAGTCTTATATATTTGTCTGGATTGATCACCTCAAATACCTATGGAATGCTGTCGCACAAGACTTGTTTCAGTTTGCTTATTTTTTGTTCTGTATGCTTTGTGACCACACAGGCACAATCGGTGAAGTGCAACCCGGCTGCCAAGACGCCTATTTATGATTTTACAAAAGTTTCCCTACTGGATAGCAATGGGGTGCGTATGAGAGATTCGCTTGTTGATCCAACACCTAAGTTTCGGAACGTATTCAAACCTTGCCGGGAGCATGTGTACAAAGCCATTTACCGGACAGCCAGTGATTCACTGATTTCGGAGCGTCTGGTTTCGGTACTGCCCACCGGAAACCGCTGGCAATTTCAGCCCGAACAGCAAGACGAAATCGTCATTACCTACCACAAAGCCAGGTTTGAACAGAAAGACATGCAACGGTTTAATCCCAACCGGAAGTTGGCTCGTACCCATGTTGTCATACCCAATGAAACAACAGGAATCATTGAAAATGAAAAAAAGCTATGGATGCATCCGCTGCGGGGTAGGGAGTACAGCTTTACAGAAGTGGCTCCATTCCCCAAAATAGAATATCCACTGGAAGACGGAGCCACCTGGATAGAGTATCTATCCGTTCAGGAAGGCTGGGGCGATTGGGATGGGAGCACCATTGCCTCTGAATACAAAGTGATTGGAAAAGAAGCTATCTCATTGGCATACAAGCCTGTTACGGAAGCCTGGCGCATTGAGTCAAACGCAGAGGCATCGTTCGGGAAGACCTACCTCACCTATTGGTTCAGTCCTGAATATGGTTTTGTGAAAATGGTGTATACGAATTATATCGGGCAAACATTATCCTTTGAGCTGGTCGCTGTCAAATCACACTGAGCGATTGTCCAAGATTATCAACTCGCAAGATTTTCCCATAACGATGCTATTTCTGTCTTTCCGCAGGGATATTCGCATACACTCGCATCGCTTTCCATCAGATAGATCGTTGTAAATGCGCGAAGTTCCCTGCGGGAAGACATTCGAATCGAAAACCTTAGATAGTCTTTGAGTGCAAAATAGTATCCTTGAAACTGCCAAAATCCCGCCTTCGTTACGGGGTTTTGCTTTTGCCGGTGTTCACACGCCTTTACATGAACCAATGCCAGGCGCTTGGTCTATCAGTGATTTTTGATCAGGTGAGGATACTATTTTGCCAGTACCCGGTGTGTGGGCTAGGTACTTTTATCTGTTGAAGTGTAGTGCTTTTCCCGAAAAAAGTTTAAAGAAATAGTGAGATTGGTTTGTTTTGCGTATTATGTGTGAACACGACAATTAAACTTTTTGACACGCTACTCCAATCCTTCTCTGTCCAAGTCCATGAAACCTTTTCACCTACTGGTATTTTTGCTCATTACCCTGTTGCCCACCCTTGGAAAAGCGCAATTTGGACTAACGCCTGCCCAGCGCGACAGCCTTAACAAGCTCACCGAGCAAGACCATGCGGCCATGAAAAAGCAGCTTGGGATCACGGTAGCCAATCGCCGGGGCCCGTCGGGCGACCCGAAAGCGCCGGATGCGGCCAACCGGGAAGAAAGCAAGGTGAACCCGTACACGCTCCCCGACCCGCTGGTGTTTGCCAATGGCTCGCCGGTCAAAACCGCGCAGGAGTGGATGCAAAAACGGCGTCCTGAAATTGCCGAAGCCTTTGACCGGGAAATTTACGGGCGGCTACCCAAGGCCATTCCGGCAGTGAAGTGGAAATTGGTTTCGGCCAAAGACACCGTCGTGGGCAATTTTCCCATTCGTGAAAAACGCTTGCTGGGTGTGGTTGACAATTCGGCCTATCCATCCCTCAAAGTTGAAATCGAATTGCTGGTCGCCACACCGCTGGCGAGCCAGAAACCGGTTCCGCTGGTGATGGAATTCGGGTTCATCCAATCACCTTTCGGCAACAATGCGGCGGCACCCATGAACTTGATCTCGCCCGGCGAGCCATCCTGGAAAGAACAGCTCATTGCCCGCGGCTGGGGCTATGCCATCATTGTTCCGGCCAGCGTGCAGGCCGACAACGGGGCCGGACTGCGCCAGGGAATCATCGGATTGGTAAACAAAGGACAGCTTCGCAAACCGGACGACTGGGGAGCCCTGCGCGCCTGGGCCTGGGGTGCCTCGCGGGCTGTGGACTACCTGGAAACCGACAAGCAGGTGGATGCCAAGCGCCTGGCCATCGAAGGGCTGTCGCGTTACGGCAAGGCGGCGTTGGTTGCCATGGCCTACGATTCCCGGTTTTCGCTCGGATTCATCGGTTCGTCGGGGGCGGGGGGCGCGAAAATTCTGCGTCGGGTTTTCGGCGAGCAAATCGAAAACCTGGCCTCTGCCGGCGAATACCACTGGTTTGCCGGAAACTTCATCAAATATGCTTCTACACTCACTCCCAACGATATGCCTGTAGATGCCCACGAACTGGTGGCCCTCTGTGCGCCGCGGCCCGTATTCATCAGTTCCGGTTCGCCGCAGGTCGAAGGCCAGTGGGTAGACGCCAAAGGAATGTTTCTAGGCGGTGTGCATGCCGGACCGGTGTACCGGCTGCTGGGTAAGAAAGATCTGGGAACCCATGTGTTTCCGGCCTTGGGAACCGCTTTGACAGACGGCGACATTGCCTTTAGGCAGCACGCGGGCGGGCATAGCACCGGTCCCAATTGGAGCACGTGGATTGCCTGGGCCTGCCGCTACTGGGGCGACTGCAAATACGACTAAGATGTACTGAAAATAAGTACTTACTCCGTTTAGTTTATAGTAAGTTAACGTGAATAATGGGGGTTATTAAACCCAAAATTACTCTGCACCAACGCCTTCCTGCTTTTCGCTTGTCCAGCACAAAACGAGAGTTTTGGGCCAGATCTGTGCTCAGAGTAGGCAAAAAAGGGCAAAAAATCCCATAAGCTTCCCCGCTCGGGACCATCGCCTGACTCGCGGGATTTTTGGGCCAACCCGCTTTTTTACAGGCTCGTGCTTTGCACATCGCCTTGTACGAGAAAATTGTATATCGTGCAACCTGAATTAGAAGATAGTATTCCTGAAAAGTCAAAAACCTCCCGTTCCTCCACACGAAAGTCCTTGGATAACCGGATTATCCAAGGACTTTCGTTGCAGGAGGCATTCTTCTTAGGCTTTGTTCAGTTTTAGTGGTTTGGCCTGCTTTTGGGCCGTCAGGGCCAGTTCCATGGCCAGAAAACAATGGGCTTGTGTCATAGCCGTTTCCGTGCGATTGACAATGTCGTTGACAAACTGGGTTCCGAAAGGCAGCACCGTATCCTCGCAATCGATGTAGGTGGTTTGCTTGTGGTTGGACAGGTACAGATTGGAGCCCTTGTCACTGCGGGCCAGGTCGGTGTACTTGCGCAGTTCGATGAAGCCTTCCGTGCCGAGAATGGTGAGCCGTCCGTCACCGAATACCTTCAGGCTGTCGGGAGTAAACCAATCGACACGCACGTAACCTGTACCGCCGTTGCCGGTGAGGGTCATGTCGCCAAAATCTTCAAACTGAGGAAATTGCGGGTGTGCCACATTGCCCACCTGCGAAGACACTACTTGGGCCTGCGTAGAACCGGTAAAGAACAGGAACTGCTCACATTGGTGTGAGCCAATGTCGGTCAGAATACCGCCGAAACGTTTTTTGTCAAAAAACCATTCGGGACGCGAAGCTGTGTTCATTTTGTGCGGCCCCAACCCGATGGTCTGGATCACTTTCCCGATCATGCCTTCCTTGATCAGTTCGCCGGCCTTGACAGTCGCCTTGTTCTCAAAATGCTCGCTGTAAAGAATCGAAAAAATCCGTCCGGTCTCTTTCTGTACTTTTCGCGCCTGAGCCAGTTGTTCCAGACTGGTGATGCCCGGCTTGTCAGTCAAAAAATCCTTGCCATGCTGCATCGCTCTTATGCCCAGCGGAGCCCGTTCGCTGGCTACATCTGATGTCAGAATCAGCTGGATCGATTTGTCTTCCAGAATCGGCTGCGGGTCGGTCAGTACTTTGGCATCGGGATAACGTTTGGTAAAGGCTGCCATCACGCCGGCATCCTTTCCGCACACTGATACCAGTTGTCCGCCACCACGTGTCACGGCGTCGACCATGCCGTAAATGTGCGAATGGTTGGGATTGATGACCGCAAACCGGATGCTTGGGGCCAGGTGATGGCGGATTGAAAATGCGTTGGCTGGCTGAGTTGTCAAGGGAAGTTCCGGAGTGGCAAACGCCACTCCGGCGGCTACAGAAAGACTGCTTTTGAGAAAATCCCGGCGATTGGTATCCATCGAACGTAGGTGTTAAGTGAAAGGATCAATTGTGTCAATTCGTTTTGCCTGTCAGCAATCACAAGGTAATAGCTTTTTGAATGCCAATTTTACCATCTTTTCAGGAATGACACTGGCAACAGGTTTTACGCTTTTCAGGGATACTATTTTGCTTGGGAGAAGCAGGGTGCTGCGGCTTCGTCCGGTACAGGTGCGAGCCATGCATCACCTGCCAACAGGCATAGAACCGAACCATCCTTCGGGTGGATGGAAAAAAAGAAGGTCTGAAATGTGTACCTGACACATCTCAGACCTTCTGTCGGCACCGGTGTTTCCTAATTCAATTCCGTAATCAGGCTTTCTTTGCTTCTTCTGATTTTTTTCAGGTTTGCCATAGGATCCTTGGCTGTATCCCGATAGCCCAGCGGCAGCAATGTCACGCTTCTGAGTCCTTTTTCGCGGAGCCCCAGCAATTCATCCAGTGCATCGGCATTGAAGCCTTCCATGGGAGTGCCATCTACCTGTTGCTCTGCCGCGGCGGCAATGGCCAGTCCGAAGGCAATGTATGCCTGACGAGCCGCATGTTGGAAATTCACTTCGGCAGGGCGCGGTGGGTATATAGTGAGTAACATGTTGCGGTAAGCTTCGAAGCGTTCATTGACCACGCCGCGTTCCTGATTGGTGCGGTCAAACACTTCATTGATTCGCTCTTCGGTGTAATTGTCCCAGGCGGCAAATACCAATACGTGCGAGCCGCTGACAATCTGCGGCTGCCCATTGGCAATCGGCTGGATTTTTTGCTTCAATTCCGGATTGGTGATCACCAGGATCTCGAAGGGTTGCAGGCCCGACGATGTCGGTGCCAGGCGTGCGGCCTCCAGGATGATGTCTACTTTTTCCTGGGGCACGGCCTGCCCGGTCATTTGTTTGGTGGCATAACGCCAGTTCAATGCTTCAATTAAATTCATAACAACAAAATATGGTTCGATTCTATTAAAGAACCCCCCTGTACACAAAAAGTTCTGGTACAGGCCCATCCGGCAGGTATACAAAAGTATAGTGCGCAGGTCCTGGGCTGGCTGTCAGATGGTTGGGTATGCCGAAAAAACAGACCGCGGCAACTGGCTGGTCGAAGGGACATTCGGGTTGCCGGTCGTCTATTTATTTTCTTTTTTGCCGGAACAAACGCTACCAGGTTTGGTTTTTCTTTTATAGGTTTGTCCTCATATCATTTTTTTAGAACGACTTAATTTCAGCCTCTTATGTCAGTATCCACAGAGATCTACCAGAAAATGCTAAGTAACAACGAGTCATGGGTTGCCAACCGCCTGGCTCAGGATGATAAGTATTTTGAAAAGATGGCTCAGGGCCAGAGTCCGAAATTCTTGTGGATCGGCTGTGCGGACAGTCGGGTGGGAGCCGAGGAAATCACCCAGGCCGAGCCGGGGGAAATCTTTGTGCACCGCAACATTGCCAACGTCGTCATCCATACCGACTTGAATGTGATGAGTGTGGTACAGTATGCCGTTGAAGTGCTTAAGGTGCAGCACATTATCGTGTGTGGTCATTACGGTTGCGGAGGCGTGCTTTCGGCCATGAAGCAGGACGACTTTGGCTTGGTAAACAAGTGGTTGCGCAACATCAAGGAAGTGTACTTCAAACATGCGGCCCTGCTTGACAGCCTGAAAGACGAGCAACAACGTGCCGACCGGCTGGTGGAGCTGAATGTGATCGAACAAGTATACAACCTGGCCGAAACCTCGATTGTGCAGAAAGCCTGGCAACGCCGCGAACTGAGCATTCATGGCTGGGTGTTTGACATGAAAACCGGCAAGATCAAAGACCTCAATGTACTGGTCGATGACCAGGAAAACCTGCATCCGATTTTCCGGTTCAGTAACTTGAAATGAAAATAATCGGAGAGCGGATAGTGGATGGGACAAGGAATTGACTGTCAGGCGGAGCTTTACGTCAGTCGAACATACTATTTTTCTTTCCTCTGCAGGGACCTTCGCGCAGACTCACGGCCTTTCTCTCTAAGAAAAGCACCGTACTTGCGCAAGGGGCCCTGCGGGAATTAGGAAGTTTTGAATAGTTGTATTTTGCGTAAGAATCCGAAGGTCGACTATTTTTTATTTCGAATTCCAGCTTCAACTGGTATTGGGAACCGGGCTGAAAAAACCGTATCCCTGAATTTGTCCTTTCCTGTCCGAAAGCTTTCGGGATCGGGGAGACAGGGCTTTCCACAGAAAATAGGCTAGGGATACGGTTTTTTTCCTCAAGCCTCTGATCAGTACAGGCATTGATTGCACGCTTTTCCTAATAAGCAGATTCATATGCTCACGTTCCATACTACCCGGAATGCCCAGTTTTGCTGCCTGTTTTCAAACGCATACGCTCCCCATCGCCTGAACACCCCACCTCCAGCTCCCAGATAAAATAACTTCAATACCCGAACCCGCAACAAGTTATCGACTGTCAGTCCGGTTTCATAAAAGCCCTTGTCCATCGTTTGAAAAACGATCTTCTGGTGATAGCCCGCATGCCTGAGCGAGCCAATGCCAAAGGAGTGGATCAGCGAGACATCGGGTTGAAAGAAGCTGGTTTTGAGTGGAAATATTTTTCCGAAATTGTGTGTCAGAAAAGCATTGGCATAGGTATCGGAGACAAACTCATACACCCCCATCGTCTGGAAATGATTCGCTACCCATAGCAAATTACCGGCTTTGCTCAGGCTGCCTCGTCCGCTGTACAGGTAGGGGTACGGCAGGTTTCCCCAACTGCTCCCTGCTGAAAGATTGACAAACAACTGACCGAGCTTGCGGATGTGCCACACGGTTTCGAACTTCGCATTAAGTTTGGTGTACGTATACTCACCGCCCAACCGATTCAATCCTTGCGCCACGTGCACCAAAAAGGTGTACCGTGCCGGTTTGGAAAGCTTCCGGCCGTTGCCTACCTGGGTAAATTCCTCGCCGAATGCATACCGAAAGCCTACACTGGCCTCTGAAATGCGAAATGTCTGCGAGTTCATCATAGCCATTCCGTCTCCCACATTTACGGGATGCGAAAAAAAGTAGTCATACGTAGGTGTCCGGCTTTCGTGCAATACACCTACAAATACTCGCCCGTGTTTGACTGCGCTAAAGCTAAGTTCGGCCTTGAATTGTTGAAGGCTGTCGGCACGTGCCACCAGAAAGTTGCGCACTTGCTCATAGGGGATCACCACTGCCTGCTGGTCTTTGAAAAACTCGACATTGGCCGGCTCCCATACATCCTGCCTGTAGGCAGCCCGTAGCTTGACATCTTTGGCTTCGTTCAGGATGAGCTGTGCCGCTGTCCCCCATTTCCAGGCATTGTCGAGTAGCCCGTACGCGGCATAGCCCGTCCACTGGAAGGTTTTGGAAAACGACGGACTGGTCTGCAATCCCATGCCTGCGCGGGCACCTTCGTACAGATTGCCACCCAGAAAATAAACAATGGGTACTTGAAACTTGCCCAATGGAATCACGCCCGATGCCTGCCACTCAGCGTAGTTAAGGGCATTCCGGAAGGCGAATTTTTTGAAAGAAGACAGATTCCGGTAAGTTTCATAGGTGTTTTTTTCGCGTTGCGAAAGAGTATCCATCCGGTATTGCCTCCAGAAATTTTCCTCTTTCCGGGCGGCATCCGGAGCGATGGTGCGAGCAATGCCATTGGGAGTGTCTGTGTAGGGTGTTTCACGGGTATGAATGTCGGAGACCTGCCATAAATGATCCGCTGTGAGGGGGTACTTGAGCAGGCGGTTTTTCTTATACGTCCACCGGGTATGGCTTTGTGTAACAAACCACTGCTCGCCTATCGGTTGATAGGTTTGCTCGGTCGTGAATGAAAGTATCCGGTAGGGATCTGCCGGGCTGGCCTTAAGATAGGTAATGGCAAAGGAAGAAGAGTGAATGTGCACGACTCCCTGCAGAGCTGTAGGTGTACGCCCTTTGCGCGGATGAAATGTGATGACGAAGATGCTATCCCGGGAATGAATCAGTGTGTCGGTCAGGGTAAATTCATAAAGGTGGGTGCTGCCTTTGCTGATCGGATTGCGTAAGTTATAGTATTCGCCATTTTTCCCGATCTGGACAAAATCCTGGTAAAAGGAGGGTACTTGTATGTCATTAAGCAGCGTCGCCACAAAGGTGCTTTGTGTACCGGAGGTTTGGGTCGCCTGGATGGTTTCCCGGTGCAGACCCGGAGAGGTATAGGTGCGTGCCGAAAGAGTTTCGTTGATGAATAAGTAGCTGTTTTTTAATGTTTTGTTGAGCCACTGGCTTTGTTTGTTTCGTAGCGTATCTGCCTGGTAGTCTTCGGATGCAAAGGTTATTTTCTGATAGGCCTGATACGAAAACGCCGGTAGTTTTTCCGGGTTGTGCCGGTCGCGGTTTTCTGTAGCCATGCGTATCCAGTAATGGGCGGGGTTCTCGCCGGGCGTGACAATCACTTCGGCAAGTTCATGGGTGGTTTCGTTTAGCGTTACCTGCATGGTTGGCCCGGCTTTCTGTTCCAGGGTCTGGTATCCGAGCAGGCTGAAGGTGATGCTGTACGCATACGACGGCAGCTTTAATACAAAGTTCCCCAGCGTGTCGGTTGTGGTGCCATACGTAGTGCCTTTGATTACCACGCTTACAAAAGGCAGCGGCTGTCTGCTTTGCTGCTCTGTAACCTGACCCCTCACCCATACATTCGACTGGGCGTGTGTGCCGGTCAAACACGCCAGAGACATAATCCATACCAGTGTTGTTAAGAGTAGTATTCTATTCATACAGGGCAGGTTTTTGCTTTTTCGACGATACTATTGTCTTGAACTACGCTTGTGGATGCAGGAGATACGAATGAACTTTTATCGCTTATTCAAACATCTGCAATCGTATTTGCCCGTTTGCCTGTGTGATAACAACAACGGTGTCACACAGGCAAACGGAATAGCGCATGGGCAATCACGCAACGCTTCTCAACACCATTTGTTGGCTGTTGCCTGTAAGTGTTTGTTCAGGCTCAGCTTCGTTGGTTCGCAAACGCAAGTATGACCTCCATCGGTATGTTGTCTCCTGCATCGTTGCCATAATGAATGTATTGAATGGTAGAATCTTCGTCTATCAGGAATGCGGATGGAATTGCGGCTGCATTGATGCCCTCTTCAACAAGGGTGCTGGCCAGATTCAATGCCTGAGATTCCTGCAACTCTTTCATGCGACCGGCAACTGAAAGAGTTGCTTGCGCTTTTTCCGGCGAAATCTCTGCACCATACTGTTCATAGATTTCTCGTTTCGGGTCGGAGATGATGGTAATCTTCTGATCTGCCAGAAAACTGCTTTTTAGTATGAACTCTTTTTTTGATTCGAAGAAAACCAAGGCCGCCAATCCTTGTGCTTGCAAATCAGGATAGATTTTATTGAGTTTAAATAACTGATAGTTGCAAAAGGGACAAGTAGTATTACGCTGAAAGGCCAAAAGTAATTTTCGACCCTTGAAATCTTTCAATTGAACTACATTTCCATATACATCTGTGATGGAAAAGTCTTTAGCGGGCTGACCAACGGATAGTTTCATACAGGTTTTGTGTACAGATTGGGTGAAAAACTTAATTGGTAGTCATATGAGCAGTTTGGGTCGCTTTGATGGTCAGGACAATATCCACATTGTCGCCCATCACCCAACTGTTGCCGCCCACATGGTAGGTGCGGCGGTCAATGCGCAATGTACCCGTGAATGTTCCTTCCTGATTGGCTTCCTGAAACGTAAACGGGATCTCTACCGCCTGTGTGACATCCTTGATGGTCAGGTTGCCTTTGGCTATGTAGCCATTGCCTTTTTTGGTGATGCCTGTGCCGGTGAAGGTAAGCGTAGGGTAGCTGGCCACATCAAAATATTCGGCTTTGCGCAGGTGATTGTCGCGGGCATTGATGCCTGTGTTGATGGATTTGGCCTGGATTACGCCTGTAAATTTACCCGTGCCATTGACCGGATCGAACAGGAGTGTGGCTGCAAACTCGGTGAACTTTCCGTCAACGGTAATTCCGGCATTCTTAATTTTAAAGGCAACCGTCGAGCCGGCCGGATTTATTTTCCATTGCGCTGCCGCAGGCAAGCCAACAAGCAACAAGCCCAGAAGTAGTTTTTTCATGAGAGTCGAATTAGTGTCCGAAGGGTTAGTCAACGGAAGTGTGAAAATAGTATCCTTCAAAATGCAAAAACCTGCCTGTAAAAAATACAAATCGGAGTTACAGGTTTTCCAGTGCCTGCACAATGGAGTTTACGGAAGGCCGCTTTGTATAGTCCGAATCAAAGTACACTTGTTTGATGATTCCGTCTCTGCCGATAATATACACGGCTGGTACAGGTAAAATGGCTCCATTGGTGCCGTTGGTTTTGGCAAAGTCTATCCCATAGCCTTTGTACTTCTTCTGTATGTCTTCATCTACCGGGTAGTTGGTCTGGTACATATTCATGATCTTACCTTCCTGATCGTGGATGATTGAAAACGTTGCTTTGGTCTTATCTGCCGTTTTACGAATATTTTCGTCCGTTTCCGGAGTAATGGCCACAACCGAAGCACCCGTGGCTGTAACAAACGAAAGCGAGTCTTGTAACCGACTGAGCTGCTTGTTGCAATGGGGACACCAATAGCCCCGGTAAAACAACAGCACCACTGGCCCTTTCCCAAGCAAAGCCGTCAGTGAGACAGGGTTGTTCCGGTAATCTTTGCCAGTGAAAACAGGGGCTTGTGTGCCGGTTTTCAGTCCGGCAGGTTGGTTTTGTTGAGCCAACAGCGGGATGGCGAGCAGCCAGACGCTAACTAACGTATACAGAAACGATTTTTTCATGGGTCATGGTAGATAAATGAATTGAAGAAGACAAGGGTTGTCCGCTTCTCAAATGCTGTCCAAAAGCAAGGGTTGTGAGTTTTTTACTGATACTGTTTTTGCCTTCCTCCGGGCATTACATCGCAGGGGCTTTGATCTCGGCACTGCCAAACAGCACCGAAAAGTCTTCACACCAGATCAGGACATACTTGAAATCGGGCGTATACTTGCTTTTGTCCACTTCGTAGTTGAAGTTTCCTTTCAGGGCTTTTAACTCACCCAGATTGATAAAGGAAGATGCTTTGGTATCTTTGGAAAGATATACTTTCAGGTCAGGCCCGCTGGAAGAGGAAAAATCCTCAAAGCTCAGTACGAGTTTGTCGGCACCCTGGAGCAGACTGACTTTTCCGGTTACCGAATAGCTGCCGGCACCCCGAAAGGTACCCACCTGGCTGGTGCTGTCTTGCATCACGTCGGGCGGCAGTTCTTCCATCACCTGCGTGGCAATATCATCCCCTTTTTTGCAGCCTGTAGCTACCAGCCACAGCATCGCAATCAGACACATAAATGATTTCATGGAAAGTATTGGTTACGTGAGAAATTGTATCAAGCCAGGTTTTGGCTTTTGGAAAGGTACTATCTTGAAAAAAACGTCTTCTAAAACTTGTATGAAACGGCCAGCATGGGCATCACCACCTTGGATCGGAATCGGTCGTTGTCGTAGGCTAGTTTGCGTTCGGCGGTATATTCCCAGAATTGGTACGAAACCCCACCCCGAATGCCGATTTTTTCGCTGATCCAGTAACGGACATAAAACTCAGAGTTAAGGCTGCCCCTGTCATTGTCTCCTATCAGTAGCAGGTTAAAGGCTGTCGGTGAGGCGTTTACGGTCTGGTTGTGGTTGCCCGTACCGGATGCGTCAGACTGCCTGGCAAGGAATGTACCACTCTGCTCACCCCCAAATGTAAAACCAACGGCATCAATACCGAATCCGACATCAAATTTGGAAGATATGCCGTATTCCAGCCGCACGCCGAGGTTTAGGCTGTTCAGTTGCGCATTGCCCAACCGTAACGTATCTATTTTGGCATCATCGGTAGTCAGACTGGCGGGAGCGGTACCGTGGTCGGTTTCACCGGCAAAATAACTGTTCAGACGCAGGCTGTAGCCGATTCTGAATTTGTGGTTCTTCCCCAGGCCGTATAGCACGTTGTAACTTGCGGCGCCTGTAAATCCTTGTCCGGCTGCCAGAGACAAGTCACCGGTTGCTACTTTTTTGTCTAACGTTTGTGCAAATACCTGGAAGCAAACCATTGCAAGGGCTACGAACAAAGGTAGTTTTTTCATATGCTGTTATTGAATGGGTGGCTAAGTACTCAATTGTATCGGCAATCACTCGTCAGCTGTCAGTCATTGGTTGTCAGATCATTGTTCTGAAATTCAAAACGGATGGAACTGCTAATTGCTGACTACTAATGACTAACAACTCAATATTGAAAGTATGGTTTGGGTAGAAATAGCAAATCATTTTCCGGTATCAGGCCAGCAATGCCACATCGGCATGCATCAGCTTGCGGAGTTCGTTCATGGCCACCTTCACCCGTGACTTCACCGTGCCCAGCGGAATGCCCCATTCCTCGGCAAATTCACTCTGTGAATAGCCTCTCAGGTACAGATAGTCGATCACCAGCTGGTGTTCTGCCTTCAGTTGCCCCATCAGGTGGCTAAGTCCGATGCTATCCAGGCTGGTGTCCGTGTAATGCAATTCGTCCAGATACACGCTTTGGCTCAGGTCAAAACTCTGGTATTGCGTTTTATAGTCCATCAGCCGGATGCGGTCAATGGCCGTATTGCGGGCAATGTTGAGCATCCAGGTGAACAGGGTACCTTTTCTGCGTTCATACGATCCAATATTTTTCCAGATTTTGGTAAAGATATCCTGAACCACGTCGTCGACCAGGTCGCGCGACCGGACAATGCGCAGGCTCAGGCTGTACAATGCGGTGGAATAATGGCGGTACAGGTACTCGAAGCTTTTGGGATCGCGTTGTTTCAGTAACTGAACCAGTGTTTCTTCGGGAATGGTGATGGAAGCGGTGCGTGTCATATGTGTATGGAGTGTGAGTGAAAAATCAGAGAAAAAAGAGCGGGATTTTTGGTTTTGAAGGGATACTGTTTTGCCGGTAACTCTTAACGGAAAGGAGCAAACTGCACACCGACCATCAGCATGCTCGATTTGTTTCGGAACCGGTCGTTGGCCTCACGGAAGCCCGGAACGGTCTGTATTTTCTGTTCGGTAGTGTATTCGGTAAAGAGGAACTCGTAACCTACCTTGACGGCCCATCGCTGCGAAATCCAATAGCGGATGTACCATTCGGAGTTGAGCGTCCCCCGGTCGCTGTCGCTGATGAGCAGGATATTAAAGCGGGTAGGGGAGGCGTTGACAACGGAACTGTTCCGGTACACACCGCCTTTTTGTGATCCGAACGAAAAGCCGATGGCATCGATGTTCACCCCAAGATCCAGTTTGTCTTTGGCAAACGGAAGGGTATAGGCCAGATAAATGACTGCATTCACTGAGTTGAACTGGGCTCTGGGAAACCGAACGGTATCCAGATTAGCCGCAATGTTTTCGGTGAACAGGGCGGCAAAGCTTTCCTTGCCACTGGTAAACTTGGCCGGGGCCGTGATGTAATCCTGATCCACTCCCCAGAAACTGGTGAGCCGCAGGCCATAGCCAATTTTGAAGCGTTTGGATTTGCCAAGCCCGTATTCGTGCGACCACGACAGCGCCGAAGCAAAGTTTTGCTTGCCAACATTGGCCGCAAGCCCGATGTGTGATTCGCGGCGGCTCTGTGCAGCCAAAGGCATACCCAAGATAAGCAGAAGTAGACAGATGCAAGAGAAAGAAGGTTTCATAAGCGATGTGTTTGTTGAGTTATTCCAGTACAAAGACCTGCTGGAAATAAGTATCTGTAACAAAAAAAGTCGTTAAGTATCACAGAAGTATCACAGCCCACAGAATGTGAAAAAATAGTATCTTTTGTAAGTTGAAAACCTGCCTGGTTTCTAAAACAGGAAGTGAAGAGCCGTGCGTTTGCGCGAAGATCCCTACGGGAGACAAAGAGCTAAAATCTTAAACAGACTCGTAGTTACGACTGGTAGTTACTTAGCCGAATCCGCATTTTGGAGTAGCACCCACACAAGGCTTTGGTACAAAGTCTGGCGTTTAAAACGAATGGAAGCTACTTACTATGAAATCTTTTTCCTGAAGAGAATTATGATAAAAATGTAATTATTGAGATTGGGTAGTTGTCAATGAATATGTATTTACAAAGGAACGTCACTTACACGCGCAGCTTTTCCGGTTGGATACATTGCTTTAAATCTGCGAAGGTCTTCGGGTGGCGGTCAGTTTCGTCGAGTTTCCGAACGGCTTTTCTTATGTGCCGAAAATATTTTTAAAATATTTGTGCAAGTGTTTGATAATGAGTCGTGAACGGAGTTTTGATCAGTGTAAAAGCAATCTTGTTTTTTTGTATCTTTATCCTGTCAAACCAGTCTAAACAAACGAACAACCACTATGGCACGCCGTCGTACCTTACCGCAAAACATCCGTCATTACAAACAAGAATACCTGCGTTTGCTCGCCTATGAAGCCCGCCTGAACCACCAGCTTTTCAAGATGAAAAAACGCATCAAACTCCTGGCTCAGGAAGAACAACTGCGCTTAACCGAAAAAGCCTTGTTGAGTGAACAGTTGCAAAAAATCCACCAGCAAAAAGAAGAACTGGAAAGCCAACCTGCCTGCAAGCAACGAAACGCCCAGCTCAAACGAGTGGAGAAAGAATACAAGCAGGTTAAGGCCCGGCATTCGCGCAACCAGTACCAGCTTGATCAACTGGAGGTTAAGAAAGACAAAGACAATGCGGTCAAGCTGCTCGTGAAAGAAGCCAAACACGCTGATGTGACTGTGCGAATCCAATCAACGTATGAAACCTGGATGTACTTCGAACAAATCCAGCAATGGGAACTGGCTGCCGAGTTGGCTGTTGTTTCCGGTCAAATAGTTGATAACCAATTAGTGGTATTGCCTGTCGCCCTGTGCCACGAAGGAGGTGGTACTGATAGCCACTCAGACTTTGATTCTATTGCGACCAATACCATGCTGGCCTCTGCTGTATCAGTGAATCAAAACGCGTGTAACCCTATCTCGTCCATACGGAGTGAAGAGGTGTTTCAGATCACTGCTTTTACAGACCAGAGGATGCTGATAGTGTGATCTTTGGGAAAATTCCGCCGTTCGATTTACTTGGTTGAAAGCTCCTGTAAAAGCCAAAAACCTCCCGTTCAGGAGGTTTGGAGTTGTTGTGTTGGCAGCTGAAACATGAACGAGGTGCCTTGGTTGAGTTTGCTCTGGACTTCAATGCGGGCATTGTTGAGTTCCAGGATCTTTTTGACAATGGCCAGCCCAAGTCCTGTACTGCTGCTGCCCGTTGAACTCGGTGAGGCAGTCTTGTAATACCGGTCAAAAATAAAGGGCAGGTCGGTTTCGGAAATGCCAATGCCGGTATCCGATATTTTTACCTCAACACCGTTTTGTTTTTTGACCAGCTCCACCGTGATTTGTCCACCTTCGGGCGTGTACTTGATGGCGTTATCGATCAGGTTCTGCAACACGCGGTCCATCATGGCAATGTCGGCATACACGCGGGGCAAATCCTGCGAGAATACAGGCGTCAGCGTAATGTTTTTGGCCTGTGCCAGCAGCGTGTACTTCTGAATCGCATCGGATACAAGCTCGGTGATGAAGAAACTTTCTTTCTGAGGGACAACCTGCTTCGCCTCCAGCTTCGAAAATTCGAACAGGTCGGCAACCAGCCGTTTCAGGTTTTCGGTATTTTTGAGAATAACGCCCACATACTTCTCTCGTTCAGCCGGATTCAGATTTTCGGCTTTCATCATCAGGGTTTCGCTGTACCCGTGAATGATGGCGATCGGGGTGCGCAGGTCATGCGAGATATTGGCAATCAGTTCACTCCGCAGGTTTTCCAGGGCTTTCAGCTGCTCAATGTTACTCACCAGGGTGTCTGACATTTCGTTGAAGGTGTTGGCGAGTAGTCCGAATTCGCCCTGCATGTGACCCTCCACGCGGCTTTGCCAGTTGCCGTCTTTGAATTTTTGCACAGCGTCCATTACCTTCCGCAGGTTGCGGGTCAGATACCAGATCAGCAGCAATCCGATCACAAAGCTACCCACCAGAATCACCAGCATCGAATAGGTGCCAACTCGCATCAGGTAAGATCCAAAAAGAACGTCGGTCACCGAATCCAGTTCTTCGCTGGCGAGCACCACATACATATACCCGAGTACCTTGTTTTCCTTCTGGATCACCGCTGCTGAAAATACTTTCTGACGGGCCGTATGGCGGGGATCATCACCCATGACCCGGCTTTCTCCATGCGATCTGATGAAGCGCTGAATAGGCTTGAGATCGACGTACTTACGCTTTATCTTGTCGTCGGGGGCATAATACGCCAGGACTTTGCCCTGCGGATCGAGCAGGTAAATTTCGATGGCCGGGTGAAGCGTCATCACATGGTCAAACATGTCTTCCAGTGACTTTTCGTTGACGGCCCCCGTTTCGGTAAAGATGGGAACCTCATCCACAATATGCGTGGCGATATCGGCATTGAGCCGTTGGTTGGCTTCCTGAAAATACATCAGCGATGAATAGGAAGTCAGGTAGATAAACGCAAACCCAATCAACACTAACAACACAAACAGCACAGCGGACAACCGCCAGTACAGGCTATTCAATACTCTGGGAAACATGCGTGGCATAGATGTTGGAAAATAGTATCCGTAAAAACACAAAAACCTCCATAGGTGATCATTCGTGCAGGTCTGTGGGCCACAGACCTGGGCAACAGGGAGTGGTTTTCAATCAAATTTCTTCCGAAAACCGGTAGCCCACACCCCAGGTAGTTAATATATACGTGGGACGGTTCACATCCGGTTCGATCTTGGCGCGTAACCGATTGATATGCGAGTTGACGGTGTGCTCAAATCCGTCGAATTCGTAACCCCAGATCAGGTTCAGGAGCTGTTCGCGGCTGTAGCTTTTGCCCGGATGAGAGGCCAGCAGGGCCAGCAGATCAAACTCTTTGCGGGTAAGGTCAAGGCGCTGGCCGCGCAAGGTGGCCCGGCGGGTTTCTTCGTCAATACTCAGATCCCGAAACTGCTTTTTTTTTTCGGTGACGGGCATGGGCTGGTTTTTCAGATCGGCGCGGCGCAGGATGGCTTTGACGCGGGCGATGAACTCCCGCACGCCAAAGGGCTTGGTCAGGTAGTCGTCGGCACCGGCTTCCAGCCCGCGCACAATGTCCTGCTCCTCCGATTTGGCCGTCAGGATCAGTACTGGTGTGAAGTTATTGCGAGCTCTGATTTGCCGGCACACATCAATGCCCTGAATGCCCGGAAGCATCAGGTCCAGAATGATCAGGTCGAGGGCCTGCGTTGCCACATGCGCCAGGCCGTCTTCGCCGGTAAAGGCAGTCAGCAATTCGCACTCCAGGTCTTTTAAATGGATTTCCAACAGTTCGACAATCGAGGGGTCGTCTTCAATGATGAGAACTTTTTTCATACAAACGGTCATTTGCTGCAAGAATATAGCGCATTTCTCACAAATGTATCACGTTTGCCAAAGAAATATATATGGTCGTCAGATCAGGAGGCCGGAAATAGTAAGTCCGGAAATGTAAAAACCCCGCTGCTGCCAGCGGGGTTTGCTTAAACATTAGTCGATCCGATCAATACGAATTGTTGTCAATCTCCGGCTTGTCCGTATTCCGGTTCGGATTCAGCACCCGCACGTTGGCCTCGGGTTCTTCCATGTCATTGGTGTATTTGTCACGTATTTCCTCGTGCAATTCCGGATTGTCCAGGTCCAGTACCGGCTTGCTGCCAGCCTTGCTTCTGCCTTCGTCCGAAGGCTTTCCTTTTTTGGTAGGCGAATCGTTGCGATTCGGTCCCTTCACTCGATTTTGGCTCATAAGTATGCTCAGTTAGGATGTTGGTCAGGTTGCTTTCTGTTGCATTAAAACCGATAGAGTGCGGCCACTCCGGCATTGTCATCGTCGGGTTGGGGCAGCAGGTCCACGGTGTCCATCAGGTACACTTCCCCACCGTTGCGGAGCGTGAGCAGGATGGCCTGGTCGACCAGCGGTTCGTCGCCATCTTTAGGCGCGTCATGGATGGTCGCCGTCAGGTTTTGCTCGTCAAAATGGCCCCACACCTGCGCATTGTGCCGCACGAACAAGGTGTCGATACGGCCGGTCACCGCCGACTCCAGGATTTGCCGCAAATCGTGCGACACCAGGTCGCGGCCGCTGCTGTTCTGGTATTGGGTAATGCGTCTTTCCTGTGTTTCGGTGAAATAATCGCCAAGCAGCGCATTGGCCATTTCGTGGAGCTGCTGCGTTGGCACCTGCTCGAAATTGCCGGTCAGGCCCTGGTCGCGCAGAAACGGATACGTATTTACCTGCTGGTAAATGGGATGGTAATACTCAACGCACGCCAGCACCAGCGGTTTCTTCTCTTCACCGATGAGCTGTTTGATCCCGTCATTGATGAGCCGGAAATAGTCGCCCAGCAGGTGATTTTTCAGCTTGTTGTCTCCTTTGTCGCCACGATACACACTCGATTCGCCGTCTGAACGACCCGTTTGTGACTGTCGCTGGCCCTGGGTTTCGGATTCCAGTTCATAGTACTTGGTAATCTCTTCTATACCTTCCGGGAATACACCCGTAGGATCCATTTCTTCAATGGAAAAGCGGCCAGCCCGATACAACTGGGCACCCTTTTGGGTGATAGTCAGAAGGTAGTACTCCTGGGTAAATTGCAGCAACGGAAAAAGCGGCCGTAAAAAAAACTGATGATTGATGTGGCATATTTCCTCGAAAGGGACCGGGCTGTGGAAAACCTCAAAAATCTCCTGGCTTCGCAGAATCGCCAGGCCCTCGGTCTGGTATTTCCAGAAATTCTTGTCCCGTAGCAACTCTTCCAGCGGAGCCAGCAACTCGTTGATTTCATGGCTGCGGAGTTGCTTTTCCTGAAGCTGGTTACGGATCTTCTGCAACTGGTTTTTGAAAAGAATCACATCGTATCCTTCGTTCACTTGCTCGCCTTTTGTATGAGTAGGAATGTAAACCGAAAGACAGTGCTCCGCCTTGTGATCGGCCAGTTCCAGCAGTGTCTGTTTAGTGAGTGTCTCCATGGTTGGTATATGTCTGATAGTTAGGTGAATACACGCTGCAACAACATTCGTCGCAGTGGTGGGTAACAAACGGTAAGCAAAAAAATATGCCTTGCGGGGAATGGTATTTTGTCGGACGTTTTGTGAGGAATTTTTATCGCGGGTGCGGAAGAGTGACGGCAATTCGTCAGATTCCCGGAACAACGGCAGAGACGGTCCGGCTGCCACACGCCGATTCCGGCTGTGTGGCGGAGCAGCACGGACTCCGGGCCGATTTTTCAAATAATATGTTTCCAAAAGCCAAAACCTCCCTCATTCTTTTTTATTTTAGCTGCACACAAACCTGCCTATGATAATTGTCGATCCGTACATTCATATTTCCGAATTGGAAAAAGGTGATGAAGCCGCACTGGTCCAATGGCTGAACGATGAAGTCATTTACCAGAATACATTGCGAATTCCGTTGCCTTACAAAGCCGAACATGCCCGTGATTTTTTGCACTACGTGCGACTGATGCGCAAAGAGCACCGCAAACCCACCGAATGGGCCATCCGCAATCCGAGCGGCGCGATGATCGGCTGCATCGGTTTTTCGCGTATCTATGGAAAGTATGCCCACAAAGACGAAATGGGATACTGGCTGGCGGCTCCGTACCGTGGAAAAGGCATCATGACGCGGGTGGTGGAAGTGGTCAGCGACTGGGGGTTTCAGCAGTTTGACCTGTGGCGGCTGGAGGCGCCGGTTTTCCCGCACAACCCGGCTTCGGGCAAGGTGCTTGAGAAAAACGGATTCGTTTCCGAAGGCGTCCTGCGTAACTATGTTCTGAAAGACAGCCGTCCCATGGATGTGATCATGTACGCAAAAGTGCGGTAGCCGGCCGCGGCAAAATAGTATCCGTCAGAGTCGCAAAACCTGCCTAGGCCAGGTTCGGAACGACAACGCGAAACGTAGTGCTCTGTCCTCTTTCCGACCTTACTTGGATGGTGCCCTTGAGTTTGGTTACGGCTTCCTGCACCAGGTACAGCCCCAGCCCCGAGCCTTTGGCATGTTCGTTGGCGCGGTAAAACATCTCGAAAATGCGGTCCAGGTGTTCGGCGCCAATGCCCTGGCCGTTGTCACGGATCTCAATGACAGCTTCCAGCGGCGTAACCGCAACGTGCAGGCGGATGAAGGGCTTTTCTTTGTGCAGATCGTGGTAACGGATGGCATTGGAAAGCAGATTGCTCAGCACGATGGTGAGCCGTTTGACATCGCTGACAAATGCCACCGGCTGATCCACTTCCGGCTGTATGTCAATCCGTTCGGCGTTTTCCAGATGGCTGTGATCGGCGATGATATCGGTCGCGAGCTTCCGGAAATCCACCGCCTCGTGCGTCAGTTCGGTGCGTTTATTGCGCGAATAATCAATGATATCCTGAATCAGGGCATCCATGCGGCGCAGCGTTTTTTCCTGCAACTGCATGTAGTGCATCACCTCGTTGACATCTTCTTCGCCCCTGGAGATGTCGATCAGGCCCATGACCGATGCCACCGGTGACCGCAGGTCATGCGACACCCGGTACACCAGACTGTCCAACTCGGTGTTCAGCTGAGTCAGTTGCTCATTTTTGTGAAAAATCTCTTCACTTTTCGTTTGCAGCTCCTCGTTTGCCAGCTCCAGTTCCTGATTGGCGTTTTGCAAATGCAGGAAAGCCAGCGAAAACCGTTTGGACAACACAATGGCCTGCGAAAAAACAAAGACGAACAACCCGACATAAAACAACTGCTTGGTTTGGATGACAAACGCGTTGTGCAGAATGTCATTGACAACGCAAGCAGCCAGCACCAGGAATCCCAGCAGAAAATAGCTGCTGCCTTCTTTCTGGTTTATCCAGGCGCGGATGTACGTCAACAGGCCGTAGCCTATCAGCACCAGTACCAGCGCCTGGAAAAAGCGCAGGGTATGCGTAAAGACAAATGGCGGACACACCACCACAATCCCGATAAAGGCTGCGGAGACCCAGAAGGTAAGCCGCAATATGCGCGGTGACAGCTCTTCGGGAAAAAGGTAATACGAGAACAAGGTAAACACCGGCACCAGCAGGTAAAACGACAGGAACTCCATGTGCACCAGTACCGACCAGTTCCAATGTGTAAGCAGATTGATAATCACTTCGCCGGTCACCAGGATTCGTGCTGCTACCAGCAAGCATACCAGCGAAAATACCAATACTGCCTGGTTATTGCGTAGAAATAAGTAAATGCACAGATGATAGAATCCCATGAGTACAAAGCACCCCAGTACAAAAAAATCGAGGTTGATCGCACCTAACCATTGCTGGCGAATAGAGTTCTCCTGACCGATGCTAAGTGTATCCCACAGGCCGCCTTCAAAGTAGTGATAGTTGGAGATGTGAACGATTATTTCGGTAGTATCGCCCTGGACGGGTAACGGTACATAGTCAGGTGCATAGGCTGGTCGCATGGTTTGGGCAGAGGTTCCTACAGACCCCTGGCTACTGATTTTACGGCCATTGACATAAACTTCCATGGCTGTGGCCGCCGTCATGTACTTGAGTGCCAGGGGTTTTGTATTCCGGGGTAATACTATTTTGAGCCGGTAGGTGCCATACCCTTTTCCTTTGTCAAACCAGTTGCCGGGCACATGACTGTTCCAGACGCCGGGTACACGATGGTGCTGTGGAATTACCTTTTTCTCTTTCAGGTCGGCAGATGAATACAGTTGGTTCCAGTAAAATTCCCACTCGCCGTGCAGAGGCACCGTTCCGTCCGACTCCCAGTGCCACTGGTGTAAATCAAGCACCCCCTTCACTGCGGAAGGCGGAACAGCCGCCGGGCTTTCCCAGCTGTTCCATAGAAAAAGAATACAGGTAAGTACAAAGGTATACTTCATAGGCTTTGGTGGCACGCTGATGTCATTCTGAAGCAGACGAGGTTTTTAGTTGGGTAAGGATACTGTTTTCCTGCATCTGGAATAGTGAATGGTTGCAATGAAAACCTGCTATTTCAAACAGGGTATGCTGATTTTGAATGTCGTTCCCTGGCCCAGCACCGACTCCACCTGTACCTGGCCGCCCAGTTTCTCAACGGCCTCTTTCACGATGTACAGCCCAAGCCCCGATCCTTTGGTGGCATAATTGGCGCGGTAAAACATCTCGAAAATCTTGTCGAGGTGTTCCTGACTGATGCCTTGTCCGTTGTCACTAATGTAAATATCCGCTTGCGTGGGCATAACTTCCACACAAACGTGCACGTAGGGTTTGGCTTGTTGCAGGTTATGGTAGCGAATCGCATTGGAAATCAGGTTCATCAGTATCATGCTCAGCCGCCTGGGGTCACTGTAAAACAGACAAGGCTGGTTCACTTCCACCGTTTTGGTAATCTGTCCGGCGTTTTCCAGATGGCTGTGATCGGTAAGCACTTCTTCAATCAGCGTGCGGAAATTAACCGAGTCGGGTTTGAGCTCCGTGCTATGGTTCTGGGTATAATCAATGATGTCCTGGATCAGCAGGTCCATCCGGCGGAGGGTTTTCTCCTGCAAATCCATGTAGTTCTGCAATTCAGTCGGATTGTTTTCGGTGCGTGCCAGCCCTACCAGTCCCAGCACTGACGCAATCGGTGACCGCAGGTCGTGCGACACCCGGTATACCACACCGTCCAGCTCGGCGTTCAGCTTGACCAGCTTTTCATTGGTGAGTTCAATGGTTTGGTTTTTGTCGGTCAGTTGCGTATTGGCTACTTCCAGTCCCTGATTGGCTTGCTCCAACTGCACAAACGCCATCGAATATTGTCGCGACAATGTCAGAGCCTGTGAAAATACAAAAAACAGCAGCCCGAGATAGAACAGATGACCTGTCTGCACGATGAAACTGGTGAACAGAATGTCATTGATAACAACCAGAATCAGTACTCCAAAACCTACCAGGAAATAGCTGCTCCCGACGCGGTTGCGTTTCCAGGCGTTTATATACGCCACCATTGCCAGTCCGGCGGAGGCCAGAGCGTACAATTGAAACGGACGCACCGCGTAGGTGGCTACAACCACAGGTGCGAAGACAACCACCGCGGCAAATGCCAGGCCGATGGCACTGACCCAAATCGTGAAACGCCGCGAAATTTCGTGCGGAAACAAGTGACGCGAAAAGACCACCAATACCGGTGGCGTCAGAAAAAACGAGAGGAACTCGATGTGAATAAGGGTGCTCCAGCTCCAGTCGGTCCAGACATTGATGGCATATTCGCCGGTAGTCAGGATACGCGGAATAAGCAATGCGCAAAACAAGCTGAACCAGAGCGGCAACGGATTGCGACGCAGGAAAATATACAGGAACAGGTGGTACAGCCCGATGAGAAGAAAGCTGCCCGCCAGGAAATAATCGCGTGTCAGGTTATGCATTCGCACGTCGCGGATCTGGTCGGTGGTGCCCAGTTTGATAACGTTCCACAAGCCTCCTTTGCGGTAATAAAAGTTAGACACCTGAATGACCAGATCGATGGTGTCACTGGCAGGTGTGAAAGTTACTTCAAACGGACGGAAAGCTGGCACCATCGTTCCGGCAGATGTTCCTACTTTCCCCGCCTGACCCATCTTCTGGCCGTCAATGTAAAGTTCCAGTGCCGTGGATGCCGTCAATACTTTTAATGCCAGCGGTTTGGCTTCGCGCGGAGATACTATTTTGAGCCGGTAGGTAGCGTAGCCCTGACCTTTGATCCACCGGGAATCCGGCACCGCGTCGTTCCAGACACCCGGCACCGTGAGATACGCCGTAACAGTGGGTGGATGCGCCTCGTAGAAATAAGACGGAAGATGGAACTGTTGCCAGTACCACTCCCATTCACCGTTAAGGTTTACCACCCCGTCTCGCTCCCAATTCCACTGGCTCAGGTCCAATACGCCTCTGGTAGCCGTTGGCGGAGCAGCGGCTAACCGTAGCGGAACGGAGAGAAATACAAAAAGCAGAATGCAAGAGAATTTTACTACCGAACGGGCTGCTCGTTTTGCCACTCGCAAATAAATAGAATTTTTTAAAGACAAAACCGCTTTAAGACGAATCAGGCCAGAAGCTAACTAAAGAAAAAATCAAGCTTAGATATCCGGGTTTGTTCGCCCAGTGCTGGTTGGTAATCGGCGAACGGACAAATGTAACTAAAAATTGTGGAAAAAATACAAGACTGTCAGGTATACTTGAGACAAGGCCTCAATCGGGCCTGCGTTTGTGTTTGGGTAGGATTCGAACCGGCCTAATTTTATAGATTCATCCGGATTTCTTTTTAAAGCGGCGTATTTGAATTTGTTGCGATGTTTTTACCTTTGTAACACTATCCGTATACAACATCAGTCGCTGGCGGCATTGCCGGTTTTCATTCATTCTATTATACTATTTTTGACAATGGAAAAAATTAAAGTAGCCAATCCCGTCGTGGAACTGGACGGTGATGAAATGACCCGTATCATCTGGAAATTTATCAAAGACAAGCTGATCCTTCCTTACCTGGATGTGGATATCAAATACTACGATCTGGGCGTGGAGTATCGCGACCAGACCAACGACCAGGTAACCATAGATGCGGCAGAGGCTATCAAGAAATACGGAGTGGGTATCAAATGCGCCACCATCACGCCTGACGAAGCCCGCGTGAAAGAATTTAACCTGAAGCAAATGTGGAAGTCGCCCAACGGTACCATCCGTAACATCCTGGATGGCACGGTTTTCCGCGAGCCCATCGTTTGTACCAACGTACCCCGCCTGGTTACCAACTGGGATTCCCCGATTGTGGTAGGCCGCCATGCCTTCGGCGACCAGTACCGCGCCACTGATTTTGTGGTTCCTGGCAAAGGCAAGCTGACCATCAAATTTGAAGGCGAAGACGGCAACGTAATCGAGCATACCGTATACGATTTCAAAGGAAACGGCGTGGCCCTGGCCATGTACAACACCGACGAATCCATCCGTGGCTTTGCCCGCTCTTGCTTCAACATGGGCTTGCAAAAAGGATGGCCGGTATACCTGTCAACCAAAAACACCATCCTGAAAAAATACGACGGCCGCTTCAAGGATATCTTCCAGGAAATTTTCGACGCCGAGTTTGCCGACAAGTTCAAGGCTGCGGGTATCGTGTACGAACACCGCCTGATCGATGATATGGTGGCATCGGCGCTGAAATGGAACGGCAAATTCATCTGGGCTTGTAAAAACTACGATGGCGACGTACAGTCTGATTCCGTTGCCCAAGGTTTCGGGTCGCTGGGGATGATGACATCGGTACTGATTACGCCGGATGGCAAAATCATGGAAGCCGAAGCGGCTCACGGAACGGTAACCCGCCACTACCGCGAGCACCAGAAAGGCAACCCGACTTCGACCAACCCGGTGGCTTCGATTTTTGCCTGGACACGTGGCTTGGCTTTCCGTGGCAAGCTGGATGGCAACCAGGAGTTGATCGACTTCTGCCAGGCACTGGAAGATGTGTGCGTGGAAACCATCGAAAGCGGCAAAATGACCAAAGATTTGGCCATTTCTGTATTCGGCAACAAGGTAAACCACGGTGAACACTACCTGTACACCGAAGAGTTCCTGGACCTGCTGGATAAAAACCTGCAAGCCAAACGCAGCAAATAAATCAGAACCTTGATTCGTGGGATTAAATTGATTTTCAGGATGAAATTGGATTGCAGGGGCAACCCTTGTGGTTGCCCGCTTTCCCATCCGATTGATTAAATGTAGCCGAGCCTTGGGTTCCCGGTCAGACGCACAGCGTCAGACCTGCGTTCATCCAGGTGATCCCATAAATCACAGTTCAGACAATTTCAAAACCCCGGCATCTCCATGTCGGGGTTTTGGCTTTTTACAAATGGGATGTTTCCCTTCCGGCACTATTTCCACTAATGAAATAATCACTATCTTTCCAACCAAACCCACTCTCTATTTCTTTTGTCTATGCGTAACAACTCTTCGGCAGGCATGTATCTGGTGGCTGTCACCATGCTGGTTCTCATCGTCTTTGCTGTTCTCAAATACTTGCAAATCCCCGCCGGTACCCTCATCGACTGGGTCATCGGCATTGCCGCGTTCTGGTGGCTCACCGGTATCACAACCATTCCCTGGAACATGCACTTTGCCGCCAAGGAAGTGCTGCTGGACGCCAAAACGTCTTCCGAAAAAGGCATCCAGGTCAATATGTCGGACGTCGGATATGCCCAGAAGCTTTCCAAGCGTTTCTTGTGGGTTGCCATTGCGCTGCACATCATTTCGGCAGTGGTACTTTACCTGCTGGCCTATTTCAACGTGACTGCGGTGGGTTACCTGGCCTCGATTGCCTCTATCGGCCTTACATTCGTGCGTCCGTTGTCGCGTTTGTATGACTACATTGTGCACCGCCTGCAAATCATTCGCCATGAAATGCAGTACCCCCGCGACGATGTGCATGAGTTAAGCACGAAGCTAAACAGCATATTTAACACGGTTCGCGACCTGGAGATCAAGATGGACCTGAACTATGACGACTCCTGGGCTTCCCAGCAACAGGCCCTGCTAGCGAAGGTGAACGAAAAAGTAATGGCCCTGGGTGATGCCATGGAACAGTTTCAGCAGCAAAACCGCCGGGAGCATGACCAACTGGCCCGCCGTACCGAGCAGGACATTGCCAAGCTATCGGAAGACGCCCAGTTTCTGAACCAGGTGCGTGAGTTGATTCGCTTTGTGAAGGGAGCGTAGGGTATGACGTCAACAGACACTCATCAAAAAAATAGTATTGTTTCAAAACACCAAACCCTGGCCATGATGAAAGCCGGGGTTTGGTGTTTAAAAAGCTATTCTCACCCACCACTGTGAGCCTTTAGCTGGCATGAGGCTATTGAGTTGAGAGCTTTGTTCTCGGTAAGCCTTTGATCTAGTCACTATGATCTGCCGCGATGCAACCATTTTTCAGGTCTGCGTGTCATTTGCGATACAAAGCTCTCTCCATGAAAGCATCCATCAGAAACAGTCGATACCATGAAAAATCTGTTCTTTTTCTCATTCATTCTAATCCTGTCAATGGCCGGTTGTGAAAAGAATACCCAACAACCCACCAGTGATTGCCTGGAAGGCACCATTCCTGTGGATACGTTTTACCGTGATTACCACAAAGGTTGTTTTGTCAATTCGTATTGGCTGGCAGTTGACCCCAAACACAAAATCGGGCGTGATGTAGCAATATTTACACCATCTCCGGTACTTTATCCAGCTCCTCCTCATGAGTATCGTAATGTGGTTGAAGTTGCCTTGCCAGAGGTGATCAGTCAAAGTACCAGAAAAGATACGCTGCTGGGAAGAAAGTTTTACTTTCGGTACAGACCTGCATCAGCGGCTGAAATCGAGCAACTGCGCGTGAAAACAGAAGAATGTACAGATGTGGCACGGGCATATAACGTTCCAGTGATTGTCATCACTTCCTTTTCGCTGGATGCCTGTTTGCCAAACAAAGATTGAAGATAATAAACAGAAAAATAGTATCTTTTGAAATGACAAAACCCCCGCCTTCATCAAGGCGGGGGGCGTTTTATAAACTTTTAAGGCTGGGGTTATTTTTAACTTTTCCTGCTCTACTATTTCCACAGCTTACACATCCACATCCAGGCCCAGCTGATTGCGGAGGTCGTTGAGGACGGGGTGCTTTTCGGCGAGGTAGTCAAACTTTTCGCGGTTGGTGTACACCATGCGTTTCTTTTCCTGTATCACAATCTCGCCTTGCAGCTGTATCTGGCTGTTCTTCAGTTTCTTGCGTAGGAATTCCAGCAGCTCATACCTGAACTCGCCCAGCTGGTTCATTTGAATCTGGTTTTCAAGCTTGAGCAAAATCGTATCTTTTTGCAGCTCAAAACCCCGGTTCAGAATCAGCTGTTCGGTGGGGGAATTGCGGGTGCTGGCAAACGTCTGCCATTGGTGTTGCAGTTGTTCCAGCGTAAACGGTTCGTTGCCGTAATGGACCACCGTTTCGGCGGTTTGTGTGGCTTTTTCGTCCGTAGCCGACAGGTTCGAAAGGCTGATGCTCGGCGTCAGCTTGGGCGTTTTCAGCGCCGTGGACGTGCCACCCGACTGAGTGCCTGCCGAAACCGAAGGCGTCGACTTTACCGGTGTGGGTGTATGGGTTCCGTTGCCGTTGGCGGCAATACTGGGGGTTTTTACCTCCGTTGGGGTGCTATTTTGTACAATTGGAACGGGTGTTTCGCCCGGATTCTTGATTTCCGCCTTCGGATTAGGCGGTTCTACTGAGGTATCAAGTTTTTTTTTTACCTCGGCAGTGCCGTTTTGTAACGCTCGTCCCAGATCCACCGCCGACGGTATGTGCGCCATCTTCATCAGCGTCAACTCGACGAGCAGGCGCTGGTTTTTGCTGGTTTTGTAATTCAGGTCACACTGATTGCCCAGGTTCAGCACCGAAAGCAGGAACGAAACCGACGCCTGTGCCGACTGCGACAGGTATTTTTTCTGCACACTGCCCGCCACCTGCAACAGCGTCACCGTAGCCGGGTCTTTGCACACCAGCAGGTTGCGGAAATGTTCGCACAAGCCCACCATAAACTGGTGACCGTCAAAGCCTTTTTGCAGAATTTCGTTGAAAATCAGCAATGCGGTCGGGATGCTTTCGGTCAGCAGGGCCTCCGTCATCCGGAAGTAATAATCGTAATCCAGGATGTGCAGGTTGTCAATGGTATTCCGGTACGAAATGCTGCGGTCGGTCGAAAACGTGGTGATCAGATCGAACATCGACAACGCGTCACGCAGGCCGCCGTCGGCTTTCTGGGCAATGAGTTGCAGGGCCTCTTCTTCGGCCCTGATGCTCTCTTTGCCGGCAATCGAGGCCAGATGCGAAGCAATGTCATTGACACCGATCCGGTTGAAATCAAAAATCTGGCAACGCGACAGAATCGTCGGGATGATCTTATGCTTTTCGGTCGTGGCCAGGATAAAAATGGCGTAGCCCGGCGGTTCTTCCAGTGTTTTCAGAAACGCGTTGAAAGCCGCGTTGGAAAGCATGTGCACCTCATCGATGATATATATTTTGTACTTGCCTGCTTGCGGCGGATACCGCACCTGGTCTACCAGATTGCGGATGTCGTCGACGGAGTTGTTGGAGGCAGCATCGAGTTCGTGGACATTGAAAGAGGCGTTGGCATTGAAACTGCGGCACGAATCGCATTCGTTGCAAGGCTCGGTTTCGGGTGTAAGATTCTGACAATTAATGGTTTTGGCTAAAATACGGGCACAGGTGGTTTTACCCACGCCCCGCGGACCACAAAACAGGAACGCCTGCGCCAGTTGTTGCTGACGGATGGCATTCTTCAGCGTAGTGGTAATGTGCGACTGTCCCACCACGGTATCAAAGGTGGATGGGCGGTATTTGCGGGCCGAAACAATAAACTGATCCATAACCCAAAGGTACATCTTTTGCCCGAAAATCGGGGAAGTTTGGCGCAGAAAAAAAGCCGGTGTGCCTCGCGTATACCTACGCCATGCTTCAGGACTGCACAAATAGTATCTTTTTCAAAGGACAAACCCGGAAAGGCGTTTTTTTACAATTTTTTAGCCGGATAGTTCAACTGCCTTAGGATTTGTCAACCCTGTTTTGTATCATTGCGTTACAAAGACGCAATATAGAATACAAATCATACCCTCTCTTTCCAATCACGTTTCGTTATGTCAAATCGCAGAGATTTCCTCAGACAATCGGCCCTGGTGGCAGCGGGCAGTTTGTTGCTTTCCCCTGATGCCTTTGCCAAACCTATGCATGCGGTAGGCCTGCAATTATTCACGTTGTTCGGTAAAATTGACAACGATGCCAAAGGCATGCTGGGTCAGGTTGCGGCCTTGGGTTACAAAGAAATAGAGTCAGCTTTCAGCCTGAAGGGCGGCTACTACGGCATGTCATCCAAAGAATTTGCCGCATTGACCAAAAGTCTGGGATTGTCGTGGGTGTCGCACCATGCCTTCGGGGCTCCTTTGAAACCCCGGCCCGGCTTTGATGTGTCCCAACTGCCCAAAATGAATACACTGAAAGGTGAAGCGCAGCAAATTGTGGACGAGGTAGCCCAAGGCGGAGCCAAGTATCTGGTGTGTGCCAATATCCCGATCGACTCGGCGGATGAAGTGAAAGAGGCGGTGGATATTCTGGGAAAAGCCGGCGAACTCGCCAGGAAAGCCGGGCTGACGTTTGTGTACCACAACCACGACAAAGAATTTGAAACGGTAGACGGACAGAAAGCCTACGATGTGTTCTTGTCGCAACTCAAGCCGGACATCATGAAAATGGAACTGGACCTGGCCTGGGTGACCAAAGCGGGCATTGATCCGGTGGAATTGTTCAAGAAACATCCGGGCCGCTTCCCCTTGTGGCACGTCAAGGATTTTGACAAGGAATTCAAGACGCTGCTGCCGGTGGGTACCGGTGTGGTCGATTTTAAGAAGATTTTTGCCGCAGCCAAAACCGCCGGAATGAAGCATTTCTTTGTGGAGCACGACATGGCTCCCCAGCCCATGGAAAGCCTGCAAACAAGCATGGATAATCTGAAAAAGATACTGGCGTAAATTAGGTTAAGAACAATTTATACAAAAAGGAATGGTAGCCATGCAACCATTCCTTTTCTTTATGGGTCTTGACTTAAAAATAGTATCCCTATGCTAGCCAAAACCTGCACCCTGCTTTTGATCGTATTTTGCCTGTTTTCCTGCAACGATTCCGTTTCGCCCACCAATCAGATTTGTGCCCAGATCAAAGGCAATGATTTGATTATCACAAACAAGTCCGATGCAACGGTCTACTATGCTGCATTTGAACGAAATTCACTGGCGAATCTGGATTGGGGGCCCTTTTGCAACGATGAAAACCGGGTGTCACAGTCACGCTCAAAGGTGCAAAAACTAAGTGATATTTACGCATATCAGGCCAATGATACCATAGTTCTGTACTGGTGGGAATGCGATGGAGCTACCGTAAAAACCGCAGATTTAAAGAATATGGTTATCCCTACAGACGCCGCCCGGACCGTTTGTGCCAAAGCGCGGTAATGCGATCTACTACATCTTTCATACTTTAAATCAGCAGGGTATGCTCTCTAAAGTATCAGTTATGATACTAGGGTTGCTGGGTGCAGTGGCCTGCAAACCTATCGATTTTTCGCCTGACCTATGCGCCGAAGTATCCGGGACTGAGTTAGTTCTTCGCAATCAATCCAATACGCCTGTGCATTATGTTGTGTTTGAGCAGGAGCTCGCCTCTCGCATCGACTGGATAGCCAGTTGCAAAGACGATAATCAGATCAAAAGCCAGAATTTGGTTCGACTACCGTTTTCCTCCATTGCCGGGTACCGCTCTGATGCGCGTGTGGTGATTTATTGGTGGCGATGCAGCAACGGTAATCCGAAATCAACAGACCATAGCTTTGTTCTCTCCACCAATACACCAGGAACTCAATGCGTCAAAGTACGCTAAAACCAACCGCACGGCTGTCGGTAGTTGGCTTTCAGAGAAATGCTTCCCGTTCTCAACAGTTCTGTTTCCTTTTTATTTTTTTTCTTCAAACCTGGCAAAACCCTACATTCGCAAGATTGGGGTTTTTGTTAGTTGCAGGGATACTATTTTGTTGCGTTCTTTCTGAAAAAAAATCTCTTTTATGATACCTGTTCTCGACAACAGCGACCGTGCCCGCCGCGTAGTGCTTTTCTTTTATATTTTACTGGGAATTACCATTATCGAACGGAGCCTCCTTTTCCTGGACCACAGTACTTACACTTCAGAAAGTATCCCAATCGGAGGTTATCAAATCTATCCGTATTATCTGCTGGATTCCATGATACAATTTGCTGCCTTGGCAGCATTGATAGCTGTTATTGTTACTTTTGTTCAATGGTTCCGCAGAGCTTACCATAATCTGGACAAAGCAGGCTATCACAACGAGTATACCAACGGATGGGCAGCCGGATTTTGGTTTATACCCATTGCAAACCTGTTCATTCCCTACCAGATGGCCAAGGAAATCTGGTACAAAACGCAGAAAGAATACACAAAAGATATACAAGAGCATGCGCTGGTTAGAATCTGGTGGGCACTTTTTGTGGTAACTTTTTGCATTCTTAAAGTATTTGCTTCAAAAAAGGAGATGAATTTTATCGAATACCCGGGATGGACAATTTTCAGTGCCATTGCACGCGTTGCGGCCATTGTTGTAACTATCCTTCTCATCAAAAAAGTAGCGTCCTTCGAGGAGCCTTTCCGGGTGCATGTTACCGCAGAGACTGTCGGACAACAAATGCCGGTAACCGAAGAGAAAGACATTGAGGAAGAGTTTTATTGAAATAGAAACATTATCAATCTGGTAGGACCCGCTATACGCCCAAACACCATCTGCCAGACTGCCCCTAATCAGGATTTATATTCTATTGTATTGCTGATGTAAACTGCCCTACATTTACAAAAACGAAGCTTTTTGTATTTGAAGACATACTATTTTGTTGCGTTCTTTCGAAAGAATCTTTGCGATGATACCTATTCTTGACAACAGCGACCGTGCCCGCCGTGTAGTGCTTTTCTTTTATAGCCTACTGGCTATCTATGTTTTACTCATTCTTTCAAGTGCATTAATCTTATTTACTAGCACACAAACTGTGGAAGATAGTGAACAACCCCCCTATATAGTAATGGCATTTGGACTGGTTTATCTTTTGGTGGCCGGCGTATACATAGGCGTTGTAATCGTATATATTCAATGGTTCCGGCGAGCCTATCATAATATACGCAGAGCAGGGCAAAGGATCGAGATGGGAGAAGGATGGGCAGCTGGTAGCTGGTTTACTCCCTTTGCCAATTTTGTATTGCCTTACCGGATCATGAAAGAAATCTGGTATAAAACTCAGATAACGTTCGCTAGTAAGGCAGAAGGTCATGGCATCGTTACAGCTTGGTGGGCGGCTTTTATACTGGGTAATTTTATAATCAGGATTTTGTCCAAAGCAAGCAATGATGACGACTTGACAGAAACAGCGATGTTCGCCATTATATCAGCATTTATTGAAATTATTAGCATACTATTAGCTGTACGCGTAGTTAGACGGGTAGCTCATTTTGAAGAATTATTCAAACAGCGCCTCATGATTGAGACAGTTGGAGAGATTACACAACCTGTACAAGAAAATGACGTTGAGGAAGAGTTTTATTGAAAATTACACTTCCCGCTTCATCAGCAGGTCGGTTTGGGCATCGCTGCCAAGCAGGAATACATGTGAGCCAAAACGCTCAAATCCCCATTTTTCGTAGAAGGCAATGGCGGCTGTGTTGTGTTCCCAAACACCCAGCCAAAGTATTTTCATGCCTTCGCGCCGCGCGGTTTGCAGGCACTGTTCCATGAGCCGCTTGCCTATGCCCGAACCTTTGGTGTCAGGCAACACATAGATTCGCTGCAATTCCATGTACATTTCAGGTATTTGGGCACTGGAAGCCATAGGAGTTGACTCTTCCTGGTTGTCCGGCAGACTGTTTCGGCGAAGTTTGCTGTAGCCAACCGGGATGCCATCTAACGTGGCAACATAAAAAATGGAGTTTTTATCCTGCAATTCTTCCGTTAGCCTTTGCTCGGTAAATGCCTCCGACATGTACGCTTCCATGTCTTCGGGTGTATTCTGGGCGGCAAAGGCCGGTTCAAAGGTGCGGCGGCTCAGCGAGGCCAGCATGGCAGCTTCGGCAACCGTAGGTTGGTAGAGTGAAATCATGAGGAAGGAGGTGGGTTTTTATTGTTCGGAAGATACTGTTTTTCAATCAATCTTCCAGAATGTTATTCATGAACGTACACTTGGAGGCAATCCAGGCTACGAGAAACACCAGTGCCCACCGCAGGTAGATCTGGTAAAAATCCTCGGTGTCTTTGTAGCGGGTTTCTACCACCGGGGCTTTTTCATACTGGTCGATCTGCTTGAAGATGCTCTGCAAGGCGGCTACATTGGAAGCCCGGTAAAAACGCCCCTCACCGATTTCGGCGATGGTACGCATGATGGTTTCGTCGACGGTGTTGTTTTGCTGAATGACTTTGCCTTCGGCATTCACGGCCTGCACCAAACCTTCGCGCCCCACCAGAATGGTGTACAACTTGAGCTGGTTGGCTTTGGCAAGCCGGGCGGCCGTCAATGGCGCAATGTTGCCGGCCGCGCTTTCACCATCACTGATGATGATAGCCACTTTGGACTTCGATTTCGACTCGCGCATCCGGTTGATGGTCACGGCGATGGCCGTTCCCAGAGCCGTTTCCGGATTCTGGATCATGTTGTGGTTGACATCCTTGATCAGATCGTTGAGCAAGTTGTAATCAGTGGTCAGGGGAGCCAGCGAATAGGCATCCCCGGCAAAAACAACCACACCAATGCGGTCCTGGAAACGCTTGTTAATGAAATTCCGGGCGAGCCGCTTGGCCACTTCAAGCCGGTTGGGCTGAAAATCCAGCGCGAGCATGGAACGCGACACATCCATCACGAGCATGATGTCAATACCGGACGAGGAAAGCTCTACCCGCTGGTTGACGCGTTGCGGACGTGCCAGCGCGACCAGGATCAGCGCGACAACTACTGCCACCAGCAAATCGGGTACAAACCGCAGCAGGCTCATCAGAGACCAACCCAACCGACGCCCCGGCAGCGAAAGTGCCAGTTTTTGCCGGAACCGCACAAAAAGCCCCCAACGCACCAGAAAAAGCAGCGGAATCAGCGCAATTCCGTACAGGAAAAGCTTTTGCCCCCACGCAAAACTACGCAGTGTGTCCCACGCAAACCAGGAAGTGGAATACCATTCGGGCGTCATGTTGGTAAAAAATGCGTGATTCGTGCTACCGGATGCCGGATAAGTCTATGTACCAGATGCTCGAATGGTGTCTTTGCAGAAATGGGATTTACCTGCGCTATCCGTTTCCGGCCTCAAGTATCTGCCATTGCGTATCAAAAATCTGGCATCCCGTACTATCTTTGCCCAAAGTTACGCCAGTATTCACAAAAAAGTAACGATTTCATCAAAAACCTCCCGGCGGATTGGTAAACTTCGCCCTGCATTCATGACCTTAGTACAGGAAATTTCGTATCTGATCCGCAAAGAAGTGCTGCTCGAATGGCGGCAACGCTACGCCCTCAACGGCATGCTGCTGTACATTGTCAGCACGGTACTGATCTGTTACCTGAGTTTCAGCTCGCGCAACGAAGCCATCAATCCGCCCACCTGGAATGCGTTGTTCTGGATTATTCTGCTCTTTACTTCCGTGAATGCCGTAGCCAAGAGTTTTATGCAGGAACGCGCCGGTCGCCTGTTGTATTACTACACCCTTGCCAGTCCACAGGCGATTATCTTATCCAAAATTGTGTACAATGCGCTGCTGATGGGCTTCATTGCCCTGATCGGTTATTTTGTGTATGCCGTGGTGATGGGCAACCCGGTGGGTGACAAGCTTTTGTTTGTCTTCACGATTCTGATGGGCAGCGTTGGATTTGCCTCCACGCTGACGATGGTATCGGGTATTGCGTCCAAGGCCGGCAACAACAGTGTGCTGATGGCAATTCTGAGCTTTCCGGTCATTCTGCCCATGTTGCTGATGCTCATCAAGATTTCGCGCAATGCCATGGACGGCCTCGACCGTTCGGTGGTGATGGATGAGTTTACAACACTGCTCTCTCTCAATGCCATTGTCATTGCGTTGTCGTACATGCTGTTTCCATATTTGTGGAAAAGTTAAGGGTTGCAATTTTCTGGTACATGCAGGTCTGACACGGTGTGTCTGACCGGTGACCTAAGGCTCGGATGATCCTCACCAAGTATTTTGAAAAATAGTATCTTCCCAATGCCTGAAACCCCAAACTTTGCTTTCAAAACCTCCTTTTTACGCTTCATTGGGTAAAAAATGATTTCTATCACCATAGAATTTGCATTATTTGACCCTCCGCATTTATTTTGGTTGTAACTTTGTGGTCAGGTGTATTTTACGGGTACAAATCTGCATGGATTTGTGTTAAAACAAAGAATCTTGCCGCGTAATTCGTTGACAGACAGCCTGCCGGTCAAGCAGGGGTTTTTCACTTCTCAGAGATACTATTGGTATGGTAAAGCTATTTTATAAATCGTGGTGGAAAGTGCTGACGGTTGTGCTGCTGATGTATACCGTCATTGCGGGTTTCCTGATGCCGGTGCCACGCCTGCCCATCCTGCACGAAACCATCCGCAACATGAATTTTCATGTGGCGCTGTGGTTTGCGATGATGATTGTTCTGACCTTTTCGGTTGTTTTCTCCATTCGTTACCTGCGCAATTCTACCGCTCAGAACGATGACACGGCCATTGAAACGGCCAATGTGGGCATTGTGATTGGTCTGCTGGGCATTGCTACCGGCAGTATCTGGGCCCGCTTTACATGGGGCGACTGGTGGGTGCAGGATCCGAAACTGAACGGAGCCGCTGTAGCCATGCTGATTTACCTGGCCTATCTGATTTTGCGCGGCTCACTGCCTGATCAGCAGCAACGGGCCCGTATCAGTGCGATCTACAATATCTTTGCCTACGGCATGCTGATTCCACTGCTCTATATACTGCCCCGCCTGAAAGGAGTGGATTCGTTGCATCCGGGACAAGGCGGCAATCCGGGATTCAGTGCGTACGATCTGGACAATAACCTGCGGAAGGTGTTTTATCCGGCAGTTTTCGGATGGACGTTGCTGGGTTTGTGGATTGCTTCGTTACGCATCCGCATCCGCATGATTGAGCATAAATTATCTGAAAAAATCGCGGTCAACGGCTGAGTTGTTATCATCCCTGGTCTGTGGTACACAGACCGGAACGGTGGTTGGTCTGTGTGCCACAGACCAGGGTGGAGAGAAAAACCGATTAACAAAATAGTATCTTCTGAAAATGAAAAACCTCCTATTGTCGAATTCATTCAAAAAGTTAGTGTCGTTTTTGTTGCTAACGTTTGCATATACAAACCTTTCTGCCCAACAATCGGTTAGCGATGTAGAAATGGCCGATGCCATGCGGGCCAACGGGATGATTTACGTGGTAGTGGCCGTAGCTGCTATCGCGATGATCGGGCTGCTGGCCTATGTATTTGCAACCGACCGTAAAATTGCCAGAATTGAAAAGGAATTGAAAGACAAATAATTCTCCCAGATAGCGTCATACCCATGAAAATTACACATATTATCGGCATTATTGTTATTGTCGTGGCCATTGTGGTCATTGTTTCGACCACGAAGGATGTCAGTACCTATGTCACTTTCAAAGAAGCTACCGAAATGGCTTCCAGCGGCAAATCCAGCAAAGTGCACATTGTCGGCACGTTGAAGAAAGATGCCGCCGGACACATCCAGGAAATGAATTACCAGCCGGAAATTGATCCGAACCATTTCACCTTCACACTCGTCGACCGCAACAACGAATCGAAGACCGTAATATACGGCAATCCCAAGCCGCAGGATTTCGAACGTTCGGAGCAAGTGGTGGTGATCGGTACCATGCAGGACGGCGAGTTTGTAGCCGATAAAATACTGATGAAGTGTCCGTCCAAGTATCAGGAAACCGAACTGAAAGGCGCCGGGAAGCAGGCAAGTCTGTAAGTTTCGTTTACTGTCTCACGTTTACAGTTTAGCGTTAGCGCAGGTTTTGCGTTTTCGGAACCTACTATTTTGACATTCCGAAATCCGAAACCCCAAATCCGAGATCTCAATTATGATTCACGAAGGTATAGGTAATTTTGGGCATTTTGCCGTCATTCTGTCGTTTGTTTCCTCGCTGGTAGCCGTTTATGGCTACTCGCAGATGAGCCGACAGGAAGAAATCGTAGAAGAAAACAAGTGGCGCCGGTTTTCACGGGCCGCTTTTTTTGTGCATTTCAGCAGTGTGATGGCCGTGGTCATTGCGCTGTTTTACATCATCTTCAATCACTACTTCGAATACTACTACGCCTACGACCATTCGTCGTTGAGCATGCCTACCCAATACATCATGGCGTGTTTCTGGGAAGGGCAGGAGGGTAGCTTCCTGCTCTGGATATTCTGGCACGCCTTGCTGGGCCTGGTGTTTATCTTTGCCAACCGGCAGTGGGAAGGTCCGGCCATGACCATCTTCATGCTGGTGCAGGCGTTTCTGGCGTCCATGATTCTGGGTGTGGTTATTCCGGGGCTGAATGTCAAGATAGGCTCGTCGCCGTTCATTCTGCTGCGCGACGCCATGCCGGACGAAGCCATTTTCCAGCGCAATCCCAACTTCATTCCCGAAGATGGCAGCGGCCTGAATGCCCTGCTGCAAAACTACTGGATGGTGATTCACCCGCCGACCCTGTTTTTGGGTTACGCGGCAACACTGGTGCCGTTTGCGTTTGCCATCGCAGGTTTGTGGTACCGCAAATATACCGAATGGCTTAAACCTGCCATGCCCTGGACCTTGTTTGCCATTTTCATTCTCGGTACGGGCATTATCATGGGCGGCATCTGGGCATATGAAACACTGAACTTTGGTGGCTACTGGAACTGGGACCCGGTCGAAAACGGGGTGTACATTCCGTGGCTGACGCTGGTGGGTGGCTTGCATACCATGCTGCTGGCGCGTAAAAACGGCGCTGCTCTCAAGGCTTCCGTACTGTTGATCATCAGTTCGTTTGTACTGGTGCTGTATGCTACCTTTATTACCCGCAGTGGTATCCTGGGCAATGCCTCGGTCCACTCGTTTACCGATCTGGGCTTGTCGGGACAGTTGCTCATTTACTTGCTGGCGTTTTTATTTATTTCCGTTGCGTTGCTGATCCGGGAATGGAAACGCCTTCCGTCATCGGAGGCCGAACTGACCACGTACTCACGTGAGTTCTGGATTTTCATTGGCGTTACCATACTGAGTCTGGCCGCTTTCCAGGTGCTGGTGCCTACGTCCATTCCGGTATGGAACAAGGTTGTAGAGTTGTTTGGCGCTGTTTCGAATGTTGCCCCACCCACCGATCAGGTTGAGTTTTATACCCAGTTCCAGCTTTGGTTTTTCATCACCATCGCGATTTTGTCGTCTATCGGGCAGTTTTTCTGGTGGAAGCAGTACAAATCGGTACAGTCGCTCAACTGGCTGGTCATGCCTCTGCTGCTGGCCTTGCTGGCAGCGGCCGTCATTGCCGCCCTGGCCCACATAACCGAATGGCAATACATTGTGCTGCTGTATGCGGCTTCGTTCTCCCTTATCGTGAACGGCCGGATCCTGTGGATGATCATCCGCAAAGGCTATAAAATTTCAGGTGGTGCCGTATCGCACATGGGTGTGGCCTTGATGCTGATCGGGATCCTGTTCTCGTCGGGCTATTCCAAAGTGGTTTCACTGAACATGACCGGGCTGATGTATTCCCGTAGTGAAGATTTCACGAAAGACAATAACAAGGAAAACAAAGAGAATACGCTGCTGTGGATAAACGAGCCTACCCGTATGGATAACTACTGGGTGACTTTCCGTGGCCGGCGTACGGAAGTGAAAGGTGTTCCCGGTTATATCGATCCCAAGTTGCTGACCAATGCGGATGTGCCTTTCCGGGCGGTGGCGCTGAATAGTATCGAAAAAAACGGCAAAACCTACTACCAGAAAGGCGATACCGTGCGCATTTATCCTGAAAATACCTACTATGAAATCGAGTGTCGCGATGACGACGGGCGTATTTTCTACCTGTATCCGCGTATTCAGCAGAACGGGGAGATGGGCGGACTGGCAATTTCGCCTGACATTCGCAAGAAGGTGAACCGTGACATTTATGCGTTTGTCAACTACGATCCGGTTATGGCTGGCGTGAAGAAGGAGTGGAGCAAACCGGAAGAGCATACGGCTCACATTGGCGATACGCTGTATCTGAACGATTATGTGGCCGTGCTGGAAGGTGTGTCGCGCGTAACCGAAGTTCCCGGTATTGTCCTGACTTCAACAGATGCCGCCGTTAAAGCTACCATTCGGGTATTGGGTAAAACACAAACCTACACTGCCCAGCCAACCTTTGTGATCAAAGACCGGATGGTAGGTCAAATGCCTGAAACCATTGACGACCTGGGTTTGCGGATTTCGTTTCTGAATGTTGACCCGCGCAGTGGGGAGTTTATGTTTGGCGTCAGCCGTACACAAAAGGATTACATTATCCTGAAAGCCTTGGAAAAACCCTACATCAACGTCCTCTGGATTGGCTCGGTTGTGATGCTGGTAGGATTTGTCATGTCCATCTTCCGCAAAAACCGGTAGGTAGTTTCGCCTGTTGGAAAGATACTATTTTGAGAAAGAGCCTTGCGTCACTAACTAACGCAAGGCTCTTTTTATTTTTTCGGCAAAAGTTCTCCAATACTGAGCAAGAATGAGGATACAACTACCCATTTTGAAGAAAGCATTTTGTGAGTACCAGAAGTTTGTCTCCGTATTTTCAACAAAAAAGCGGATTTTCATACAACGTATGGTTTCCCGGAGAGCAAACCGGCAGCCGACAGTAGTAGCGGTGCAAGCTCTTCATCTTTAGCCAGATTGTTTTTTTTCTTTCCGGCCATTTTACTTGTATACTAGGTATCTATCCCGTTATTTTCTTTCTTTTCCGAGCATTCGTTTCGGAACGTTTGCCAATCTTACCAGCCTTGGCTGCCTCGTCTCCCCACTGCGTGTAACCTTTGTTAGAATAGGAATTACTTTTACTAGAAAGTAAATAAAACAAACCTGTTCTGCTTCTGATGAGACTAGTTGCCAGCTTCCATTCCAGCATATTCCTTTTTCTTGGTTGCCTGATGTGCTTACCGGTTACTGCAATCAATCAACTGACCGGCACACCTTACCTGACCCATTTTTCGCTACAGCCTGCGAACATTTCAAACCAGGTTTTGGATGCGTACACCACGTCAGTCCTGACAGGCAGGAACCAGTTTGTCTATGCAACCAATCCCAAAGGCGTACTGCTGTACAAAGGATCGCAGTGGTTGCTGGTACGCACGCCCACCAGTCCACTCAGTCTGGCGGCCCATTCGGCGTTTGCAGACCGGATTTACGTGGGTTGTCAGTCCGGTTTTGGTTATGTGCAAACTACCGAAAACGGAATAAGCACCTTCACTGACCTGAGTAAGGAATTCGCCACCCAAAAGCCTGTCATCCAGCTGGTCGAGCAAGGCGATTGGCTGTATTGCCTCACCGAAAAACGGTTGTACCAATGGAATGTGAAAGACAATACCCTGACCCAGCAGTGGCCCACTGTTTCTCAGTTTACGGGATTGTTTACGCACGCAGGGAAGGTATATGTGTCTATTGCGGGCATCGGTTTGCAACAGATCAATGGCAAGCAGCTTCGTTCCATCAAAAACACAAAGGAACTGGCGTCAGCCAATATCCTGAGTGCCATCAGGCTTACGGCACAAAAGACACTATTGGCTACGGATAAGAACCAGCTGATGAGTTTCAATGGTCAGTCCGTTACACAAGTAACCATCAAAGATCAGGCTTACCTGAGCACGCATCAGTTGACATCGGCAACCGACCTCTCCGAATACACCTATGCTTTAGGCACCATTTCGGGCGGTTGCATTGTTGTCAACAAACAAACCGGCCAGACCACGCATCTGATCAACTTCCAGACAGGCTTGCCCGATGACGAAATTCAGGCCCTAACCAAAGACAAACAAGGCAACCTGTGGATCTGCCATCCGCTGGGTGTGAGCCGTGCCAATTTCCGGTTTCCGATTACCAACTACACGTCGTATCCCGGCTTGCAGGGCAACATCACCCAGGTGTTGGCGCATCGCGAAAAACTGTATGTAGCCACCACTGAGGGTTTGTTTTACCTGGACAAATCCGGTTCCTACAGTGAAGTAGCCGGTCACCTGCGCCAGGGACAGATTGAACGCATCACACGTACGGTGACAATCAATGAATCCAAGAAAGGCTTTTTGGGACGGCTGTTTGGCATGAAAGATAATGTCAGAGTCAGACAAAAGAGAGAAGTCATTGACATCTCTGAAGACCAATCTGCAAGTGCCTGGAACAGAGAAGCCTACGCATTGAACTCCATTCCATATATTTTCAAACGGGTGGCGGGTTACACCGGCCGTTGCAACCAGTTGATTCTGGTGCATGGACAGATTCTGGCCGCCGGCAGCAGTGGCGTGTATCAACTTACGGATGCCAGATGTACACCGATCCTGGCCAATGTATATACCCACAAGCTCTACGTTGCTGCGACCGCAGGACATAAGGTATGGGTGGGTGCTCAGACCGGACTTTACATACTCACGCCACACGCTTCTGGTTGGCACTCCGAATCGTATCCTTCTCCCATCACCAGTACGGTTTATTCCATTCATCAAAAAGACAATGTGCTCTGGATGGGAGGGATCAATCAAGTGTGGCAGGTAGTCCTAAACCGGAAGGGAGGCATACAGAAAACCAATGTCTACTCACTGGGCTTGTCTTATGAAGAGCCTGTTTCAGTCTTCTCCACCTCAAAAGAAGTCGGATTCCTTGCCGATGGACAGTTGTATCGCTTCGATCCGGAAGCTAAAAAACTCGTCAAGCAAGAGAACACCGAAGTCCAGCCGAAGGGCATTGTTTACGGACAGGGCAATAACGTATGGAGCCGGGTACGGGAACGCTGGCACGAGATCAGTGAAGGATCGGATGCCAAGCTTCCACATGCCGAGTTACTGAACCTGTTTCCGTCGGTTGTGAATATCTTTGTAGACGAATCGCGCAATACATGGGTGGTAGACAATGCCAATCAGCTTTACCAGATCAACGCGAAAAAACATTTGTACACCTTCCCCGCCTTGCATGTATACCTGGAACGGGTAACGGACAAAAAAGGAACTGAGCTGCCCCTGGATGACATTGATGTAGATCACGACAACAGCCGGCTGCAGTTTGTGGTATCCACGCGCCAGTACGGCCAGGAATCCGCAATTCAGTACCAGTACCGCATCACCGGGCTTGGCGAGGAATGGTCGGAGTGGCAATCGGAGCCGGTGCTTTACTTTCCGTTTCTGCCCAATGGTTCGTTTACGCTGCAGGTGAGGGCACGCGATGCGCAGGGATCTGTAAGCGAGGCTAGTGAATTTGACTTCCGGATTCGGCCCCCGTTCTGGAAAAGCGGATGGTTTCAGTTGCTGGTCGTGGTCATGGCGTTGGGTGGTGTAGTGGCAGTGATGCGTTACCGAACCCTACGACTCGAAAAGGCCAATCGCCTGCTGGAACAACGGGTACACGACCGGACCATGGAAATCCGGGTGCAGAAAGAGCAGATTGAATTGCAGAAAAGCGACATTGAACTACAGAAACGGGAACTGGAGATTGCGTATAGCGACATCACCAAGAAAAACCATCACATCATAGGCAGTATCAATTATGCCCAGAAGATTCAGCAAGCCATTTTGCCGCAGGAAGCCAAAATCAGGGAATCTTTCCCGGAAGCCTTTGTTCTCTTCCAGCCCCGCGATACGGTAAGCGGCGATTTCTATTGGTTCGCGGAAAAAGAGAATCAGATCATCATTGCGGCCGTCGATTGTACCGGACATGGCGTACCCGGCGCCTTCATGTCGATGATTGGCAATACACTCCTCAATCAGATTGTGAATGAGAAAGGTGTAACACAGCCCGCCCAGATATTGAACTTATTGCACGTAGGCGTACGGACGGCGCTGAAACAAGGAGAAGACAACAGCGAACGACAGGATGGAATGGACATTGCCTTGTGCTGCTTTAACAAACATACGCAGGAGTTGCACTATGCAGGAGCCAATAATTCGCTGTATGTAGTCGAAAACGGAATATTGACTGAGGTAAAAGCGGACAAATTCGGCATTGGTGGCGTTCAGAAAGAAGCGCAGCGGTTGTTTACCAACCACGTCATTGCTGTTACCGCACAGACCACCTGCTATCTCTTTACGGATGGCTACGAAGACCAGTTCGGCGGGCCCGACAACCGCAAGTTCATGGCAAAACGCTTCAAGCAACTCCTTACGGAAATTCAGCCGCAACCAGCCGTTCAGCAACAGCAAATCCTTGCCGAAACCATCCAAAATTGGAAAGGATCGGTTTCGCAGGTAGATGACATTCTGGTGATGGGGTTTCAGTTGCCGGTAAGCGTTCCGGTGGCTTCTGTCTCTGCTTCGGTTTTCTCAGAATCTCATTCGTAGCCATTCCTTTCACTACTGCTGTTTTGGCAATTGAAATGATACTATTTCAGCGGTTTATTCTTCTATCATTGGCAGCTGTAACCGGCTGCCAATATTTTTTTGCAGTGATGCAACTTTTCCCTGCCCCAGGTATCTATAAGGTGATGCCATTGAAAATCAATGCGAACCGCTGGTAGATTTTAAGTAAACTGTAACAATCATAAGTTTACTTTTACACGTGCGCATACACTAAAAGCTTATTGTTTCTGAAAAAGTAACCGCTGCGAAAAAAGATTTCACTTTTTCAGAACAAAACATACTAGGTGTACCTTATTTCCGTTACAGATTTGCAACTAATTTATTAGTTGCCATTGCTCTCCACTTTTCAAACCTTATTCTATGTCAAAAATTTTACTGCTGTTGTGCCTGGGCATGAGCTGCCTGTGGGTGCAGGCGCAGAATCCCGCCCGTGTGACCATCAAGGGTTCTGTTCAGGATACGTCCGGTACTAGCATGCCTGCGGCTACGGTTATGCTGCTGCAACCCAAAGACTCTGCCTTGGTCAATTTTACCCGGTCGGATGAGAAGGGGAGCTTTGAGTTCCGTAATGTGAAAAACACACCTTACCTGCTCAAGATCGTTTACCTGAGTTACCTGCCGCTTCAGGAACTCATCCCGGTTTCTTCGCAGGAAATCAACGACCTGGGCATAATCAGGATCAAGCCCATTGCCAAAGAACTGATCGAGGTGGTGATCAAAGCCGCCCGTGCACCGCTCAGCATCAAAGGCGACACCATCGAATACGACGCCCGGGCTTTTCGCGTGCCTCCCGGCTCCACAGTAGAGGATCTGTTGCGCCGGTTACCCGGTATTGAAGTGGATGGCGACGGCAATATCAAGGCGCAGGGAAAAGACATCAAACGGGTGACCGTTGATGGAAAAACATTTTTTGGGGATGATCCCAAGGCTGCCACCAAAAACCTCGGTGCCGAAACCATTTCGAAAGTCCAGGTATTCAATGACAAATCGGAGCAAGCCAAACTTACCGGTGTGGATGATGGCAAACGCGAAAAAACGATGAACCTGGAACTGAAAGACGAATTCAAAAAAGGCGCGTTTGGCAAACTGACCGTCGCCGGGGGTACCCAGGAACGCTGGGCTGCGCGCGGCAACTACAACCGGTTCAACAAGAAAGAACAATTTTCGATCATCGGGTATGGCAATAACATCAACGAAACCGGTGTCAACTGGGAAGATTACGGAGAGTTCAAAGGGAACAATACATTCAACGATTTTGACAACGGCGATTTCGGCTTTGGCGGTAACAGGCGTTTTTTCTTTGTCAGCGATGACATTATGAACAACTTTGATGGCCGGGGCTTTACCAAAAATGCCGGTGCCGGTGTCAACTACAACTATACCCACCAAAAAACCAAGCTGAGTACCAGTTATTTTTACAACCAAACCCGGCTTACCCTGGATCAGTTTTCTAACCGGCAGACGTTCCTGCAAAACGGCTCCTTCTTCACGCAGGATACCCTCGGCAAAGTGGATTTTCGAGGCAATCACAGCATTGCCATGCGCGTGGAGCAGATGCTTGACTCAAGCAATACCGTGATCGCAAAAGGCAACCTGCGCTTCAGCAACAATGATGTAACCGACAGCCAGTCGCAGCGTTTCCTGACAGGTGAAAACGAGGTTCAGAACACTTCCCGGCTTACGAATGGCACCGATCAGAATACGTTTACATTTACCAGTGCCGTAATTTACCGGCATAAGTTTAAAAAGAAAGGCCGTAATTTTGCGGTGAGCGGTGGCTACAATGCCAGTTCTTCCAACGGCAATGAAAACCTGAATTCGCTGAACCGCTTTTTTGCCACTTCAGATCCTAACGAACAGATTCGGGCCATCAGCCAGCTGAACGACAATTACAACCAGCAAAACCAGTTGAAATCCAGTGTGTTGTATCTGGAGCCTCTGTCCAAGAAATTTTACTGGGAAACATTCTACAACGTCAGTCGCGATTCGCGGGTGGTTGACCGGCAAGCCTATAACAAACTTCAGAACAACAATCGTATCGATAGCCTGAGCACGTATTACACCAATACCATTCTGTACAACCGGGTTGGTTCCAGTGTGCGGTATTCGCATGCGGGGATTAATATTTCGACAGGCCTGGCGGCTTTGCGCTACGATCTGAACGGTGATTTCGCCCGATCCAAGGAACGCCCCATGCTAAGCTCCATTGATCGTAACTTCAGTGCCTGGACGCCCAACCTTTCTGTGGATATCGAATTCAAAAACAACGCCTATTTCAGCACTGGTTATGATTTGAATGTGTCGGCACCGCAATTGAATGATCTGCAACCCGTGGTCAACAACAACAATCCTTTCTTCATCACGCAAGGGAATCCTGACCTGTTGCCAGAAAAAAGTCACCAGATGCGAATGAATTTCAGCAAGTTCGATCCGGCCACATTCCGGCACATCGGATTCGGGGTGGATTACAATTACTACCTGAGCCAGATTATTTATACCCAAACCGTTGATGAAAATCTGGTGACGCGCACCCGTCCGCAAAACATTGCCGGTGGCAACCAGTTGAGTGTGTACACCTGGATGGGAATGCCGATTATCAAAACCAAGCTGACCTTGAATGGCAACCTGAACTACAACCGGGGTTTCAGTCCGACGTTTATCAATGGTATTCAGAATGAAACCAACAACCAGGGCTATGGCATTTCTATGGGGCTCAATATCATTCCAAACGAGAAAATGCTGTTCAATGTCCGGGGCAATCTGAATTTCAATACCATTCAGTATTCCATCGAAACCCGCCAGAACCAGGACATTCAGAATCATGGCCTGGATGTATCGATGAAATGGAACTTTGCCAAAAAACTATTCTTCGAAAGCAATCTGGACTACAATCACTACCGCAATGACCGGTTTGGATTTAACCAGGATATTCCGATTTTCAATGCGTCGGTGCGTCGGTTGTTCCTGAAAGACAACAAGTTGGAAATGCGTCTGGCGGCATTTGATATCTTCAACAAGCGCCGCAGCATTGTGCAGCAGGGCAACCAGAATTATGTGTACCAACAGACCGCCCTGACACTGGCCCGGTATTTCATGCTGAGTGTGTCGTATAACATGCGCGGACATGCCGATAAAATCAAGAAAAACGGCTGGTAATGAATACGCTACAGCGTACAGGCGTGCCGATTGACATTGGTACCGGAAAAATAGTATCTTTTACAAGTCCCAAACCCCTACCTTGTTCATGAAAAAAATATTGATTCTGATTGCTTTTGTATATTCATCTTATTGCCAGGCCCAGCCATCTGAGGGAATCGTGCACTACACCCGCACCACCTACTGGACCAAAATGCTCAACGAAATGACCTTCCTGAGCAAGCAGGAACGGGAACGGTACACGTACATGTATAGTGGCCGAGACGAGTGGCAGGAGTATTATGTGCTGTTTTTCAATGATAAAGCCAGCAAATACACGTACTCAGACGAAAAGACGGACGAGTCGCAGGGGTATGACTGGCGGAAAAGCCAGTTCATTCTCAAGCGCGATTTTGAAAAAGGCACGCTAACCGACCTAATGGAAATGGGTGGCAAAACATATATTGTGGAAGATTCCCTGAAGGTGCCTAACTGGAAGATTCTTAATGAGTTGAAAGATATAGCGGGACATATCTGCATGAAAGCGGTAGTCGAAGACACCGTGAAAAAGCAAAAGATTGTAGCTTGGTTTGCGCAGGATTTGCCCAGTAATGCCGGTCCGGAACGGTTGTTCGGATTGCCCGGTATGATCCTGGCCCTTGACATCAACAACGGCACGGTTATCATCGAAGCCACCCGCATTGAAACCAAAAAATTAACCCAGGAGCTGGACCTGCCGAAGAAAATGAAGGGGACGCGTATGAATGAGATGGCGTATCAGCAAATGCTGAGCAAAATTATTACCGAGAAGAAAAAGGAAGAAATGGATCCTTACTGGTTGGTACGATACTAATTGAGTTGAGAATAGTATCGTTTCCACAGGCAAAACCCCGGCAGTTCGAAATACCGGGGTTTTGTTCTTTTTGGAGATACTATTTTTACTTACTTAAATCGGTGGTTTATTTGCAAAACGATTCTAACCACGCATGGCAGACCTTACGTTTATTGGCGCGGGCAACGTAGCCTGGCACCTGGCACAAGCCCTGGAAGACGCCGGACATTCCATTCGGGAAGTGTATAGCCGTGACATCCGGCGGGCCAGGGAGCTGGCGCACCATCTGTATGACGCGCAAGCCGTTCATTCATTGGACTTTTCAGGGAGCCAGGCTGAAACCTTTGTCATTGCCGTTCCGGACGATGCCGTTTTTGATGTTTTGGAAGATACTATTTTTCCGGCGGGTTCCATCGTTTGCCATACCTCAGGGACGTTGCCATTGGCAACCTTGAAAAGAATCACCAATCGCGGTGTATTTTATCCGTTGCAAACGTTCAGCAAAAGTCGTCCGGTAGAGGTAAGCAAAGTGCCGGTTTGCCTGGAGGCCAGCAACACGCAAACAGAAGAAATACTGGTAGCCCTGGCGCAGAGTATCAGCAAAACTGTGTATCTGGTGAGTTCGGAAGAGCGTAAAGTGCTGCACGTCGGGGCTGTGTTTGCCTGCAATTTTACCAATCACCTGCTGGCAATTTCGAAACAAATCGTTGAAACCGAAGGACTGGAATTTGACCTGCTGAAACCCTTGATCGAGGAAACCCTTAACAAAGCATTGGCCGCTACCGACCCTGCCGCCGTACAAACCGGCCCGGCCATCCGTGGCGACGAACATACCATTCAGCAGCACCTGCGTTTTCTGAAGGAAGATCCGTTGCGCCAGAAATTGTACAAGCTATTGACAGAGAGCATCCAAGGCATCGGCAAATAGTACCGGCAGAAGTTATCAAACCTCTCTGCGGATTGCGGCCAGGTATTCCTGCTTGGCTTCTTCGAGTAGTTCAAAGATCTTCGTCCGCTCTTTCAACAGGTAGGCAATCAGGTCTTTGCGTTTTTGCGACAACCGCCGAAACGAACGGCTTTCGTACGCATCCTCGGCCAGCAGCCAATAGTACCACGTAAAAAATCCGCTGAGCGGCAGGCTGATCGCAAACAGCACCGTATGCCAACCTTGCTGAAGCCACTGGTGAAAATAGTAGGTTTCCAATGCATAAAACCCGGTAAAGGTAAACATGCCAATAGTCATCATCAGCGGGGCGCGGTAGGTGATGTCGCGGCTGATGAGCGGTGCCAGTTTGGAAGGAAGGATATAGGGCAAGTAATTGAAAATCAGTCCGTACAGATACAGCGGGAAGCCAAAAAACAAGAGCATCCCCCGTCCCATCCGGTGGAAGAATGTATTTTCACGCGTAAGTGTTTCTTCATCCAGCCCTAGCCGTTCGAGCCAGTTGACGTACCGTTGCAGCAGGTGTTGCACCTGGGCCAGCCGTGTAGGCTGGTGTGTTTCGAAATGCCTGACGGCTTGCACAATGCCTTGGGTAATCAGAAAGCTTTCGGTTGCCTGACTGTCAGATAGTTCCAGCTCACTGGCAAGGCGCGTTTTGTAAAGCTGCTCGATGTGATGGACCAGCTGGTCTTGTGTTTCATCTGTAGTGACAATGGTGCTTTCGGCCAGCTTTTTCTGCAACACATCCGTCAGTTGATCGACTGCCGCCACCGGATCGGTCTGGTAGTTAGCCGAAAAATCATTTGCCGGAATTGGTTTGCAAAAATGAACAAACACTTCACTCTGAAACCGTTTCGGATCGGTATACGTCAGGCCGACGGGCAGAATCTGCACCCCCAGCTGAAAATTATTCTCGGCTTCGGCTCCCAACGCGATACGGGCCGTACCGGTTTTGAGCGGCCGGAGCCTACGTTCGTGTTCGCTGGTGCCTTCCGGAAAAATCAGCAAAGTTCCTTTCCTTTTCAGGAAAGCGAAACATTTGGCAAATGTAGCCTTGTTGTCAGGCTTCTGACCAGGACCCACGTCTTTCTGCCGGTAAATCGGAATCAGGTGTAATCGCTTTAAAACCCAGGCAACGATGGGATTTTTGAAAATGGAGCCGTTGGCCAGAAAATAAATATCCTGTGACACATACACCGCAACCAGGATCGGATCCATGAAGGTATTGGGATGGTTGGCGGCAATAATCAGCGGAACATGGGTTGGAATATGCTCGCGCCCTGATACATGGATTTTTCGAAAGAAAATCCGCAGTGCAACTCGGGCAATAAGTTTGAGAAGAAAGTACATTTGTTGTATATAGCTACAATTTGCAGTATCTATAGTATAAATTGTAGTATTTTTACCGTGTTTCCAAATAAAAATTAATTAAAGCTCTTCTGTTCTTGTATGAGAGTCGCAATCACATGGTTGATTACGTTCGTTGCTTCGTTTGCACAGGCCCAGGTAAAATCGGGTACTTTCTTTCTTGGCGGTAGTGTGGGCTTTCGTTATTCGGAGCGTCTCCCGCCTGACCTGAGTCTGTACCAGCCGGGAGTCCCCTCACTGAAGGAACCGAAAAACACCAGCTATTCATTGCTGCCTCAGTTGGGTTTCTTTTTATCCGAAAAATGGGCCATTGGCATCACTGCAAATTACGAAAGAAATTCGCAAAAATCTGATTATGTCTATGCTCCTTCCGTAGGTGATCCATTGCCTTATTCTCTACTTGCCAGCAATGGCAAACTTGTACAACAATCATGGGCAGCGGGAATATTCGGACAATATTATTGCATGATTACCAATAAATTTGGATTGGTTTTCACAACTGCCGCTCAATACGGCAAAAAGAAAGATGCGTTTATATCATTTAGACCGGGATATGTAAGGCCTGATGAAATTCCGCCTCCACCACCCAATAACTCACCTCCTATGTATATCCTTCCCATTGCGTATGACAAACCCCAGTTTGTCAGGTTTCAGACAGACGCAGCCGTGATATACTTTCTTACACCTGGCATTGGAATAACACTTCGGACGACTTGCTTGGAACTATATAGTCAGAATAACAGCCGAACCACCACCTTGTCAGTTTTTGAGAGCACAACCCAAACTAACTTTCGCTTATTTCCCCTAGGATTGCGAATGGGCTTGCAATGGCATCTCAGTCATTGAACGACCTTATTTGAACTGATTTTATCAACTCATTCATTACGCTTACCGTATGTCAAAAGCTTTATACTTATTCGTAAGTTTCTTTTTTCCATTACTCGTTTGGGGACAATCACCATCATCGGTAACCAAAGGGAAAATAGTGCTGTTGGGAAATACCAGTCTTAACAGTACATCTAAAAATCCTCCACAAGCCATCAGTACAACCATTGCTTCAGAACAGATGCTTCAATGGCAGGTATCGCTTGGCGTGGGGTATGTGGTAAGCAATCGCTGGACGGTGGGCCTCCTTGGCGGTTACGAATCGCAAAAAAACACGACGGAGTTGGAAACGATCATCAAACCATTCGGACAAGACACCTATTCTTTCTCACAGTCGCAAACGAACAATCACCAAAAAGCAATTACGATGGGAGTTTTTGCGCAGTGGCAACAACCCATCACCGAAAAGCTGACTTTCTTTGTTCAGCCCTCCATTCAATTTTTAACAAAAAAATATATGTATGAGAATACTACCATGAATGGCAGATTCACCAGTAATGACAAAACGAACCTGGTCATCGATGGTACGTCAAAATACAATCAAAACCAGGCCCGTTCCGGATATGTAGTGGCCGTCAGGCCGGGATTACTCTATTTCTTTACTGCCAAACTGGCCGTTACTCTTACGGCAGGTCAGGTTGCCTATGCTTCGGAGAAGACAAGCTCGTTGTCTCCTGATTCCAGACAGAGGGAATTCGACTTTAATCCGATTCCGGATGCTTTGTCTGACGTGCGGTTAGGCATCCAGCTTTATCTTTGAACAGCCTCCAGAAAAGTCTCATTGTAAAGCTTGATGGCATCTTCAATGATTCGGTACGCCTCCTGTTTGCCCAGGAAGTGCTCTACAACCACGCTTTTGTGCTCCAGTTTTTTGTAGTCTTCAAAAAAGCGGCGCATTTCGACAATGGTATGTGGGGGCAACTGGTCAATGTCTTCGATGTGATTGACCGAGACATCATTTTCAGCCACAGCAATGATTTTGTCATCCGCTTCGCCCTGGTCGACCATGCGCATCACACCGATTACTTTGGCTTTTACCAGGCACAGCGAAGGCAGGTCAATCTGCGAAATCACCAGAATATCCAGTGGATCGTGGTCGTCACAATACGTTTGCGGAATAAATCCGTAATTGGCAGGATAATGCACTGCCGAAAAAAGTACCCGGTCAAGCAGAATCAGTCCGCTTTCTTTGTCCAGCTCATACTTAGCTTTGCTGCCTTTGGGAATTTCAATAATACCTGAAACGATTTGCGGCGCTTCGCTTCCATACGAAACGGCGTGCCAGGGATTGGTCACATTAATGTCTTTCATGTTTTGTTGGTTGATCTTGGTGGGCAAAGTTAGGCGAATTGCCCTTAATTACCCAATAAAAGGTATGTGAGATGTAATTTATACTATTAGATAGCATTTGGACGACGAATGTAAACACATCCCCCTTGCAGAATGGAAAAAAGCCGGAGAAGTACCAAAATTTCTATATAAAAAACAGTAATCGGACCGTTCAGAAATTTACCAGAACAAAACATTTGCTGCGCCGGTCAATCGTTGGCTTTCCAGAAATATACGCCCATGATCACCGTCCAGACCAGCCATAACGTGCTTCCCACAAACCCGGCCCAACCTACTACCGGAAAGCCAGGCATAACCGTGGCAAACAGTTCGGTTTGAGCCAGCAGGTAAATGCCAGCGGCAACGTACCCTAATGCCGCAACCCATCGCGGAAACAAACGGCTCTGGCGAAAGGCCGAGTTCATCATCAGCACCCAGGCAATGGTAAACAGCTGGCCGATGTGCTCGCCCAGCACTACCCCGCCATACTGATGAACCACCTGAAAAGCGACTTTGGCCGCTTCCCGGGTCATGGCATTGCCGGTTACAAAATTTTGAGCGAGTACGGGGACTACAAACGTCCAGCGAAGCAATCCAGCCATTTGTACCAGCAATCCTACAACCCCCACAACCGTAGCCCACCGGACAAAGTAAAAGCGGTGTTCCAGTTTCTGTCCAATCAGAACATATGCCTCCACCAGCGGAAGGCCGACGATGGCAAACGCCCACCACGTCCAGATAAGCCCCTGTCTACCTTCGTGAAATTTGGTTAGGATAACACCAGTGTCTTCACGCAGAATATCGGGATAATTGAACACCGATACCAGAATGCTGTACGGGATCAGGACCAGAACACTGCCTGCAATTAGCAGCGTGCCAATGGTTTTGTTGGTTTTAAATGACGGTATTTCCATAAATGTGATGAGTTGATTGGTTGGTAGAATTAAAAAGATAAAAAGCGGTTACTGGTGATGCAATCGACTATTGAAAGAAGAAAGAATAGCCAATGCTGGGTGTAGGGTTGATTTGCAGGGTTTTGCCAGAGGCCACCAGCCCGGTAACACCCAGCCTGGCATGCAGGCCTTTCCAGATCATCCAGCGGAAGCCAATATCCAGCGCACCGGCGTTCAGTCCTTTGTAGTCGCGGTTGAGCCCGCGGAGGTAGCTGAGTTGCGCATAAAAGGAGGAAGGATTTTCCTTGCGGCCAACCGGCAGAAACCAGCAGGTAACGCCGGCTTTGGCAAATTGCCAGGTCGTGTTTGACTCAAAATTGGTGACGTAATAGCCCGCGTGAACCGATACGTGCCGGTAGCGGTATTCGAGCCCGATGGACGGGTTCCGGAACAGATTGACACTGAGTTCGCGATTGGAAAAGCGGCTTTGAGCCGACACCTGGCCTGCTAGCCAGAGGAGAAAGGTAATGAGGATGATCTTTTGCATAACATCATATGGTTAAGTGATGATGCAAAAGTAGAGGCAGGCCAATCGTTTCTCTTAGACAAATGTCCAAAAGCAACGGCTACACAATTTTGGCCCGGATGCGGCTCAGGTGGCGCGGCGTGACTCCCAGGATGGAGGCCAGGTATTGCAGTGGAATGTGTTGCAGCAGGTGGGGTTCGTCCTGCATAAGCTTCAGGTAGCGTTGCTCGGCATTAAGGGTAATCAGGTTGTAACGGCTGTCTTCAATGCAGCAAATTTCGTTTTCGAGCACCTGGATGTAAAATTCCTGAAAGCTGGGGACTTCTTTTTGTAATCGTTGCAAATCGGTTTTGCTGATCATCCATACGTCTCCGTCGCCAATGCAGCGGATGTACTCACGGGCTGGTGTTTCTTTCAGAAAACTCCACAGCGAGGCCACAAACTGATTCTCTCCTACTACGTAAGTCGTCCGTTCTTCGCCATCGGCCAGAACAAAAAACATAAAATGACCATTTGCCACAAACCCCAGGTGACGGCTGGTTTGTCCGGCCTCCAGCAAATAATCACCTTTTGTAAAGCTTTTTCGTGAAAAGGCCCCTGCGATTGTCTTTGCTTCAGCTTCGGCAAAGCCGCTGTTCCTGAAAAAAGTAATTAGTTGTTCCACGGGAATGGATTGGGTTCAGTAATGATTTGGAAATCTGATTGCAAGGTACTGAAAACCCGTCATTAGTTAAACCGATCCCGCCAACAACCTAGTCGTAATCGTTACCAAGGCTCAATCCGAAGCGGAGCAGGTTTTGCCTTTTCCAATGATACTATTCTCAGAGGGCCGTGTCATCACCTTTGAATGTCCGGCTGTCAGAACATTCCTTTTATCAGATTCCAGACGAATTTGCAGGAAATTCCAAAACTCTTGGCCTGTTCGTGGACAAATGCTTTCATCTGCGCCAAATCCTGGCGGTCATACAACCGTTGATTGAAATAAACTGCGTGGATATCTTGTGTGTTTGTGATTTTCTCCAAAGGATTGCTGTTCAACAGAAGCAAATCGGCGGTCTTGCCCGGCTCAACGGAACCATACCGCTCGGTTTGGTGGTAATATTCGGCAGCGTTGAGTGTTGCAGTGCGCAGGGCTTCGGTGGGAGTCAAGCCGGCTTTGGTCATTTCCGACAGTTCGTCATGCAGGCTGAATCCATGGTAGACGTATCGGTCCAGGGCATCAGTCCCCGCCAACAGCTTTACACCGTTTTGATGCGCCAGACGGGTGATTTCCAGTCCTCTCTGGTAATAGCTTCTAAGAAGTTCCTGTTGTGCTGGCTCGTCATAACCCGATGTGTGAAGTGTTGCCCAGAGTTTCCAGAGCCTCAGTTGCGTAGGTTCAACGTATTGCTGGCGAGTATCTTGCCGGAAGTTCTCATCAAAAACCAATGCCTCTTTTCGGTTAGAGGTCACGTGTGTCGGCACGTAATAGGTGCGGGCGGCGGCGATTTTTTGCAGCACATCCGTTGTTACAGCCGTGTCCTGATGTGTCAGTTCATACGCCTTCGTTTCCAGGTCTTTCTCAAAACGCTTTTTTTCATTGACGCAATGCGGAATCAACGCCCATGCGTGTTCAATACTCGAATAACCGTTGGCAAGCACGGTGTCAATGGCCACGTTGTATGACAAATGCCCTAACGCACGCAAACCCTGTAGCCTGGCCTGTTTCTGAATTTCATAAAAAACCGGCGCAGGCAATTCGCTGTCTTCCAGTTGCAGTTTCACAAAAGGCTCGCCGCGTTTTTTGAGTTTGGTTACTAATTCGCGCACTTTTTCCGGTGCATTTGGCCCGGTAATTCCGTCTATTTCCTCCACATGATAGCTGCACGATTCCCAAATGCGGGGCATGAGTATCGTTTGTTTGTCCCATAGGTCTTTGTCCTTCACCAGTGGCGCGTCAATGTCCGAAATCCACGAATCGCCGTCACCCATGTCGCGCACATTGGTGACACCGTTGGCAATCAGCAGCGGAAAATGAAGTTGAGGCGACAGACTCAAGGTATGCAGATGCATGTCCCACAGCCCCGGCATTACATATTTTCCGCTTCCGTCCACAACCCTAAAACCGTTGGGGACATTGCCATTGGTCAAGTCAACGGCACTAACTTTTCCGTTCTCAATGTATATATTCTGATTGGACAGAATTGCTCCGTTTTTTACATCAACTACATGGCAGTTCCTGATAAGTAGCTTGGGTGTAACTTCTTCGTCTGGTTTATATTCCGTCACTGGCAAATTAACCCCGATTGTTAGCAGAAGGGCCACCAATCCGAAACCGGTCATCAGCAATACACCAAGCCATTTGAAAAACTTTTTCATACACCCAAAATTCACTTGAGGCCGTCAATAGTCAGGTTTTTACTTTTTCAACGATACTATTTGGATTGCTTGTATGGAGGTGTTGTGTTTTGAGCAAAATAGCCCAAAACGCACCATATCCTACCATTTATTCGGAATGGTCACTCCTTGAGCATATCCGTCCCGATCATTTTTAACTTACCGGAGATTTGAATGGTTTGTGTCGCGGTGGGACTGCTTTGGGCGACGACAGTTTCATTGGCGACATCCACATCAAACGCCAGCTTGTTGTCAATAATGCCCGCCCGGCCACCGACAGTCTTCTCACTGGGCTTGGTTTGCTTGTTCAGGGTGAAGATGTAAATGCCCTGCTGTAAAGTAAATGTTCCTGTGTATTCACGGTCGTATCCGTTGTCGCCGATGATTTTCAATGTGGCGTTGGAGCCATTCGTGACCACTTTTACTTTCGTATTGTATACGTACCCTACTTTGGTTGTCGGATCGTCGGACACCTGTATGTTGCCCGCATACGTGCCTACTTCCGTTGCGCCGCCTGGCGTGGGATTGTCGCTGTCGTTTTTACAGGCGAACAGGGAAACTGTCAAAGCCACTAGCAATAGTCTGAAGGCTTGGGTTTTCATAGAATTGATTTGGTTAACAGATAAATAGAATTGATCAAAAGAAAATGTTTTATATGGATGCAAAATCACGCTTGGTCAATAAGCGGCAGGTTTTGGAGTTTCAGTAGATACTATTTTGAATGCTTAACTTTGTTTGCCCCGAAGACTTATCGCTACAACGCCCGTTTGTCAAGTCCACAGCCGAAAAGGGATCATGCCCCAAAACGCCAACAGGCCGATTCCTTGCAATGCCAGTAAAAGTGTGACCAGGTCAATTTTCTGTAGAAGCGAACCGGGCTTTTGCCTAAAGTAACGCACCAAAGAAGCCAAAACCCCGACGGGCAAGACGACAGTAGCTGCCATCAGTAACATGCTGGCCAGATTCTGGTTTCCTATGGCTATGAATGGTTGTGACAGGAAAAACGGAACAGGCACAAACAGAAACACAATGGCACAAAAGGCCGCAAAAATTAGCTTCCGGACAAATGACGCCTTGAGTCGTATCCATTGATAAATACCCGACAGAAAGACACAGCATTGCCCCAACATTCCCAAACCGACGCTTACCCAAAGTCCCGCGATGATCCAGCCATTGATTTTCTGGCCTGTTCTCAATCCATCTGTCCAAAACATGTTCTTATCAGCCTGGTAAAGAACGTGTGATGCTTCCGTTCTGCCTTCCATTGAAAATCTGTTCTGGCCGATGTAACGCAGTTCCCTGGTGGGTTGCTGAAAAGGTTTCAGAAATACTTTGTCATTTTCTATGGTAAGTTGCGTGAAACCTGTAAGTATATCTACTAATGCGAAAGGCTCGTATTTTGTGACAACTGGCACATAATAGCCTTGCCATTCGTTTACTTCGGTTACTGGAGAAAGCGCAGCAGTGAATTTCCGTTTCGGAATGCCCAAATAATTGATAAATAGCTCATTGAATAGTTCGTAGTTGGTCGTTTCGCTATCCATGTTGTAGCTTATGAAAAAAGCCTTTTGGGCTTCCGGAAATACATAAATGGTAGCGCGGTAGCCGATGATATTACCCAGGTTATAAACACCTAATACACCATGCCGGTCTCTCAGGATTGTTCCGCAGGTGTAGCCATGTGGCAAGCCATTCTTGACCGCGTTTGTGCCTTGCGGACGACCCAGATTGGAAAGATATTTCCTGTCGATGAACGTTTGGCCGTTGACAGTCCCGTCGCCCATCAGAAATTTCAGCAGCAACGCCATGTCATACGCCGTAGTGGTAAACTGCCCTGCCGGACGAAGGTAGATCGGCAATGCTTCAGCGGTTTGGCCGTTTTCAAAGTGCCCCATTGCCAAACGACTGTCGGTATGTGTTCCGGCTTGAGATACAAAATGAAAAGTGCTTTGCCTCATGCCCAGCGGTTGCAGCAGATGCTTGTCCAGATAGTCTTCATACCGTTGCCTGGTCACGGCTTCCATAAGCATCCCTAACAGTGTGTAACCCATGTTGGAATACGAAAACACAGTTCCCGGTCTGGCGTAAATCTTTAGCGTGGTTGGGTCGCTGGCATAAAAAGTTTCGAGCGGAGTGTCGGGTACTGCTGTTGTGCTGAAAAAATGCCATAACCGCAAATCGCCCAAACCGGAAGTGTTGTCAAGCAAATGTCTGACCGTAACAGGATCGGTATTGCTCCAGGGATTGTCAAACTGAACATTGGGTAAATACGTATTCACTGGCGCATCCATTGCGAGTTTGCCTTCTGTCATCAGGCGCAAAATACCCATTGCCAACACCGTCTTCGTAATGGAACCGACGTGAACCCGATCGGTTGGTTTCATGGATTCACCCAACGGTACGTTTTTCAGTCCGGTCGCATCGGTCACAATTTGCCCCGACAAATCAACGATTGACCAGACGGCTCCGGCCAGTTTTTCGGCTTGCAGCGTTTGGGTAATTTGGTTTTTAAGTGCATAAGGTTTTTGAGCAAAAACGATGAACGGTAATACGAGCAGTATCAGTATTAATTTTCTTTTCATTTTTTAGCGGCAATTCAAAATCTTGTTTAGCAGGGGCGTTTCGGCTGGTTTTGCTCAAATCACCTCTGTTTTTAGTACAGTAGTATGTGCTACTTTGGCTTTAATTTAATTCCTGTAACAACTTTTTTGCGTCCTCTACCAACAGATTTTTACTGACTAGTTCGTTCAGCAAAGTTTTGGCTTTTTCCTTTTCTCCTAATTTTTTGTAGGCTACCGCTCTTTCCATTTGCAGGGTTTCATTGAAAAAATACGGGGCCGCCAGGTCAATGATGGAAAGATTTTTTTGGAGTGTCGTCGGATCGTCTTTTGAGAAAAGCAGCCCGTAGTAGCCATACACCGCTATCAGTTGCAAGTCGTAGTCCGCTTGTTTTTTTGCCAACTCCTCTTTGGCCCATTGGCTTTCTCCGTTCAATGCTCTTTTGACCAGAAACATACTTTTTTCGTCTGCATAAGGTTGGCGAGGGTTGGGCGTTTTGCCCAATGCTTTCAGTATTTCTTCGGCTACCAACGTAGTGGAGTAGGGGTTTTGGCCTGTTACAAAATTGCCTGCGGTAATGGCAAAAGGTAGCATGTCTTCTCCTTTTTTGTACGCGGCTCCTCTTTCCCGGAGCTTGGTTTCCAACAGATACGGAAACTCCTTTACCCATTTTTTACCGAATTTCTCCTCTTCAGTATTGCAGAAGCCGGTGAGTGCTTTGTTCTTCACAATGAATTCATCGTTTACCTTGATATGCACAAAGGCAGCCGAACCGTGACACACCGCAGAAATAATACCGTTTTTCTTGTGAATTTTCGTGATGATTTCCTGCAATGAGGGGTCTACAGGCAAATCAAACATGGCTCCCTTACCGCCCATTACATATACAGCGTCATAGTCGTTTGCCACCACAGCTGCCGTAGGCAATGTGTTGTCCAATAGTTTTTGTGCTTCTTTGTCTTCGAAGAATCGTTTGTTGTACATCTTTTTGGTATTGAACTCATCAGGCTCCGCCTTCCCGCCTTTCGGACTTGCGACTTCCACTTGTATCTGGTTGTCTTTGAAAATCCAATACGCTTGCGTGAACTCGTCTAATTCAAAACCTGGTCTGGTTTTTCCGTTGTCCTTGCCGTAGCTGCTCACGACCATCAGAATTTTCAATTTGGTGGTTTTGGGTTGCTGCGCGAACACCATTGCGGAACAGAACAAAAGCGATAAAAATAACAGGTGCTTTTTCATTTGTTGATTGTGTAAGTTTGCCTACTTTGTGAGACGGTGTTCGGCTTGTCCGTTACTTTACCGGACGAATGGCAAAAATGCGTTTTTTACCCGGTGGTACAGACGCAAAGGTAGGAGCGGATGCTGCGTGTACAGTCCGAAGCTATAATTCCGGACAAGAAAAAACGGCTTTCGTAGCTCCGAATATCATTCGAAGTTACGGATTAGCGGTCAGGGTGCTTTTGTAGAGACTGGGTGTGGTGCCGGTGATTTTGCGGAATGCGGCAAAAAACGTGGATTTGGAATTGTAGCCGACTTCGTAGCCGATGGCCTCAATTTTCAGGTCAGCGTCGGAGGTGATGAGTTCGCAGGCTTTCCGAATACGGAATTCGTTGAGGTAGTTGGAGAAACTTTTGTTCAGGTTGTCGTTGAGCAACTGGGATAGCTGATGGCTGGAGATGCCAAGCATCTGGGCCAGATCTCCTAATTTCAGATCGGAATTCTTGTAAGCTTCCTGTGCGTTCAAAACCTCATTTAATTTGCCTGCCAATGTTACTGCCTCATTTTCGTGTATCTTCTTGTTTTGATATTTCTGTGCAACGTTTCCGAACAAATCATCGGTCTTTTTTCGGTACAGCAAAATGGTGACATTTAAATACAAAATCAGCGAAAAAGCAACCGCTCCCGTGATGTACGCGACGTCGAGAATATTAAAATAGGAGACAACATATGTGGTGACAAGCATCAGATTGCCGGCATACACGGCCAGCAACCATTTCTCAGTTGCACTCAGTGTTTCACTGATCTTCAAAGGCGATTGAGCCGTTTTTTTCAAGATTTTTCGGATGAAGAACCCCGAGACAAGCACCGTCAGAAACCATTGTCCGTAGATGACCCGGACAAAGTATTTTTTCCAAAGTACCAGATGTGTATCGCTGGTAAAAAAGACGAGCAGCACCGCCACAAAAACAACACATGCCAGCAAAGCTCCCTTTGCCAGACGAGACAGTTGCTTCGATTCCTGGGTCGAATACTGGAGGTACAGCAGCAGCAGCGGCCCGATGAAAAAGCAAACCGCCAGCCCGGTTTGCACGAAAAGAATGGGCACGTCCGGATAAAAATACCAGATCACCGACTTGCTGATGCGAAAACTCAAGACCAGCAGCAGAAACCCGAAAAGTCGGTTGGGAAGATTTTTGTGTTTGGTAAAAAACAGGAAATACAAACCCAGGATGATGCCGTTGAACCACCCCAAGGTGCTGAGAAAAAAGAGTATCTCTTTGGAATGTATCATGCACAATTGCAAAAGCCGTATTTGAATATGCAAAATAGTATCTTTTCGAAAACAAAAACCTGCCTGCCAATGCCGAACCTATCCGGTTGAAAATTTCGCAACCGGATAGGTTTTGTCTTTTCGGAAGATACTATTTCAGTGCGTTGACAATGGCCGTAGATAGGTTTTAAGATAGCCGCTTATTTTACTTTTTCTTAATGTCATATAAGATTTTTCTGATTTCTTCCGACGGCACTGTTACATTATAGTGATTTTGAAGAATAATGATTGTTTTATCGAAATCAGTATCTCTCTCAATATAACTCATATAGCCTGGCCAACCCCCGCTGTGCCTGGCAATCCTGCCAAATTCCTTGGTATCCATCATTCTCCATCCAAATCCGTGTTTCCCAACAGAGCCATCATTCAATATACCATTTGCAAATATTTCCTTTAAACTTTCATTTGAAACCAATTGTGTGGTATACAAAGCTCTGTCCCACTTTAAAAGGTCAATTACCGTTGAGTTTACAGTGCCATCTCCGACTACGCCATCCAACCAAAAAACCATTTTCGTTTTTTCGTAGTCATCCGGCAAGACATATTTGTTTTGACTTTTTATATACAAGTAACCTAACGCATAATTTTTAATTTTCTTTGGAGAAAGTCGCCTGTTGTAAACAAAAGTGTTTTTCATCTTTAGCGGTTTAAAAATATTCTCCTCTAAAAATGTCGCATACATCTGTCCTGATGATCTTTCAATTATGGTGGCCAGCAAGGCGTATCCTGTATTACTGTACTCATGTTTGCTGTTAGGTTCAAATAAAGGTTTGGGCTTGTATTTGCCAAAAATATCAATGACATCTCTGTTTGTTGCAATTTTTGACTTGTCCCAGAGGGTATCCATTATGGGCATGTAATCAGGCAAGCCACCTGTATGATGCAACAGATTTTTGACGGATATTTCTTTGTAAGTTGAAAGTTCGGGTATGTACTTTGTGATCTTATCATCCAAATTCAACTTACCCTTTTCTTTAAGGATGACAATACCCATAGCTGTAAATTGCTTTGAACAAGAAGCTAATTCAAAAACCGAGTTTTGGTTTAGCTTTTCTTTTGTCGTTTCATTGGCAAGTCCGTAACTGCGGTTGTAGATGATTTTCCCTTTCTCCGCAATTACTATGTTGCCATTGAATTTTTGCTGCGAATAGAGCGAATCCAGCAGTCTGTCAATTTTTTGAACACGGGATTGCCCAAAGGAAAAATGTCCAAAAATCAGCAATAGGTAGGCTGATATTGTTTTTATTTTATCAAATCCGTTTTTCATTGCATCGTTTTTTTAATTTTACAGACTGTTGCTATCGTGCCAAAGGCATTGTCGAAAACACTGACGGGAGGTTGGAAAAAGCATTTCAGGCAATTTTTGCCTGAAATGCTCACCATTCAATGCTGTAAATAGCAGATGGCGTTTGAATTGTAGCGACAATACTCGCACAATAACAGGTACCTTGCAATACATAGTATTATGAACGGATGTTTTCATCTATGGATGGAGTATGTTACCAATCATACTGATACTGTTTAGGATTAGTAACTCGTGGGGTTTTGCCCGTTGAAACGATAGTATTATTCTGTCCTCCCGCAAGGATCCTCGCTCAAACTCGCGGCTTTTTCCATTGGCTAGATCGCTGTAAATGCGCGAAGATACCTACGAGAGGACAAAGAGGTAAAATCTTCAATAGACTCAAGGTCTTTTCTTCGTCTTGTTTTGCGCCGGAATTCGTTAAAATGCTTCAGACGGTTGTTTCGGCAATTTTTGCCTGAAACGCCATTCAACAATCCAGTCGTCAATAATACAACCAATGCCCTTTGATTTGTCCCAGCGAGTTCAGTTCCAACGTCGGAAAAGGCAGTTTGATGAATACCATTCCCTTGAGCAGCGTCTGGACAAACCTTGAATCGGATTTGATTTTTGTCCAGTCAATGTCCAGCGACAGCAGGTATTGCCGGTAACGAACCGTTTCGGGAATGGCGACGCCTCCGTACGAAGTGATGTTTTTAAATTCGCCGTACATGCCGTTGGCTCCGTAACCGACGGCAATGTTAAGCCACGCGGGCAGGTGCTTTTTCAGGCCCAGCGTATGTGCCGGAAACGAAAACCAGTACGTGTGTCCGTTGTAATCGTTAAACAACTTGCCCAGAGTGGTTTCGCCCAGGTATCCGTTGGCCTTGGCGGCATAAGGCGATTCCCAGTAGCTGAATTTCATTTTGACCACTTGCTGGTCAAACAGCAATTCCTGTCCAATAACCAGGCCGGAGCCAAAGGTATTGGCCGCCATGTCGCTCCACGAAAAGCCCCAGCCTTCGTACAGGCCGTCAAACACTTCAATTGGGGTTTGCAGCACAATGCCCAGCGTGCCGCCGTACAGTAGCGATTTCTTTTTGTTGACACCCGCACTGCGCAACAGATAATAGCCCGCGTAGCTTTGCAGATACGCCCCGAACCCGTGCCCGAACTTGTCTACTTGCAAATAGCCTTTGGAGTCGTTGTAAAACGTGAGGGGACGGCGTTGGCGGTCTTTGTACCAGATAAATTTCAGGTAGGCCATGCTGCCCACGTACAGCGCCGTTTCGGTACCGATGATGGCAAACAACCGCTTTTTGTTGATCTTCTCCGGTTCGGGCGGAGCCAGTGCGGTGGAATCCTGGGCAAAACAGGTTCGGGAAAACAATAGTCCGAACAGCAGTAGTACAACGGTTGTCCTGATCATTTTTGTAGACACAAGGCAGGTTTTGGCTTCACAAAATATACTATTTTTTGTTCTAACCAAACATCATTTCAATTTCACCTTCACAACCGAACCGTCTCGTTCCACCGTCACAAACTCTTCCAGTCTGTCCGAGTGACCTACATTGTAATATTGCCTGGAGTAGAAATCGGTTCGTCCGTAATTATCATAGCCCGATCCCTGATAGACATCCCGGCTGGCCGTGTGCTGCCAGTTCAGAATCGCCTGCAGGAAATACGTGCCGGGCTTCATCCGGTCAAATGTAAACCTTCCGTACGAATCGGTGGTGGTGTACAACCCGTATTTTGCCGCGTCGTTGGACAAATACACCTGGGTTCGCTTGCCCTCCTTCTTGTTACGCAACCGGTACCATTCTTCCAGGTACGGCGTAACCGGATAGAGTATCACCCGTATGTTGGCCCCGTAGATGCGCTTGGCCAGCGGCGCTTTGTAGCCGTACATTGTCTTGGGTTTGGTGAAGGCCACGCCCTGAATAGCTGCCTTGCCTATCGCCAGCGCGGATTTGGCCCGCAGGCTGTCAAACGGCACGGAAGGGTAGATGACGTTGATTTTGTTTTTGTTCGCCAGTTTGTCGGCTCTTTTGAGAGGATTGCAGCTTGCAAAAAGAATGACACAAGCCGCTAGTAAATACAATGATTTCATCGGTTAAGGTTAGCTCGGGTTGGAATAAAAAACATCAAATACGTAGGCTATACATTTGCCACGGAGGTTGGGTCAAATGGCAAGTGCGTTTTCAGTGGAGGAGGTTTTGTGTTGGAAAAAGATACTATTTTGTGCGGTTCCGGCAGTAGGCTCTTTTGCGTGTCCCATCCTACTGCTGCACAGCTATCTGTTTCGCATGTATTGACTGAGGCAAAAATACCAGTCAGGTGACCGGTAATCAATAGCATGAAAATGCGTTTTTTTTCTACTGGTTTCCTGGTAGTTTTCATTACTAGTCAGGTGAATCATCAATGCATTGGTTGACGGCACAAATCTGAACTGAGTTCTGATTTACGGAAGGTTGGCACAAGAGGAAGTCCGTCTTTTATCGCAAATGCGTTTCAGGTGATTTTTTATTAGCGTTTCGCAATGCACCACAAAAAGCATAGACATTCATGATAGCCTTACATAACAGGCTTGGAATCAGTTGAGGCAATCAACAGAAAGCAGAAGATGAGTAAGACACTGTACTCGATACCACCCGACTGATGGCCCACCACAAACCATCCATTGGGTAGATGGACCAGAAAGATGCCCATTGTAAGGACGAAAATAAAACCAGCACTGATGATTTTTCGAAAATATCCCAAAGCCAGTGCTGCTCCGCCGGCCAGATCGAATATAGTGACCGACCAGGCCAAAACCGGCCCGATTACAAAACCTTTGCTGTTCAGAAACTCGCCAAAGGCACCCACGGAATTGACATACAAACGCGCCGCGCCGTGTGCCATCATCATGAGCCCCAACGCAATGCGGAGAAAGCTGAGATAGGATTGGGTTTCAAAAAAAGGAAAGGGTTTCATACGTAATCCGCAATTAAGTACAACGCGAACAGAGTTGTTTGACACACCAACGCGGTTGTTTGCCGGTGGCGAGCCGCAGTTGATCAGATGCCTGACCCTTCTCGTGTCTATGTGATGGTGGTAAAATTTCTGCCTTTGAACGTTAGGGCAAAGGTCGTGGCAGAACCGGAGAAAAAAATCGTACTGGTGCAATTTTTCAAGACTTTCGTTTGCGCAATCGGCTCAGATAAGTGGGTGTGATGCCCAGATAAGAAGCAATGTATTTGAGGGGAACCCGCTTTTCGAGGTCAGGATAGTTTTGTCTGAAAAGTTTGTAATTCTCTTCTGCATCCAGGGCCTGTAATGTATTCTGAAACGACTCCACGGCAATGAGCCTGTTCTGTAGCAATATCCGGAAATAGCGTTCGAATTTCGGAATCTTTTCGTACAATTGTTCCATCCGCTGGTAGCTCAGCCGCAGCAGATACGTCTCTTCCATCGCAACCAGGTAGTATTCAGACGGCATCTGCCGGTAAAAACTGCCTAAGTCGCCTGTCCACCAACCTTCTATCGCAAACATGGTAGTGAATTCGTTGGTATCTTCGTCACAATAGAACGACCGGATACATCCTTTCAAAACCATGTATTCATACTTGCAAACCTGCCCGGCCGAAAGCAGACGCTCTTTCTTTCTGATCTTTATAATTTCAATCAGCGACTCAAATGTTTCTTTCTCTGAGGTATCCAGCGTGATAATCCTGCCAATGCTTTTATACGCTACATCTAGTATATTTTCCACATGTGACAAACGAAGATTCGCACAAAGCAAGGCTAAAATCATCAAAAAAGCAAAGTTAACGATAGGTGACACCGCCAGCTTCGGGTGGCCGCAGCATACTCCCTGGGTCCATTGACCTGTTGCAGGTATTCATTGCTTTCGGTATACTATTTTTGAACCTACTTGAGCAAACGGGCGATTCTTACCAGTTCCGTATGATAACGCTGGGGCTCTTCCCAAGCGGGATCATGGCCTGAGTTTTCAAACAGTATGTATTCTTTTGGGGAGTCTTCAGCACATTGTAATACTGCCTGGCTAGTGTGGTTCCATATTAATGTAATCATACTTACCCGTAATGAAGAATACAGGCACATTGGGCTGAGGTACTTGTATCCTTAAGTCGAAATTGTGTGCTCTTTGCAAGGGATAAACCATAACACAGAGTCTATCAAGAGTAACTTTTTCATTTCATTTCTTTTAAATTTGTGAAACAGGAACGTGCATTGTCATCCGCAATAACAAAAACAAAATTGAAAAAGCTCTCCGGCGATTGCATTGACAGTAGGAATCCTCTATACAAACAGTCGGCCCTGGATCATCCATGAAAAACGAACTTGTAGACTATTTTTTAAAGCATACTTCGCTGGCACGGGAGGAGATAACGGCTATTGTGGACCAACTTACCATCACCTCGTATCGCGAAGGCACAATGCTGCTATGCGAGGGCGAATATTCCCATGCCTGTTATTACATACTGAAGGGCTGCATCCGGCAATACATTCTGGAAGACGGGAAAGAAAAAACCACGGCCTTCTTTACGGAAAATCAGGCCGTGGTGTCGTTTCAAACCTACGCGCAACAAAAGCCCTCTTCTCATTACTGGGTATGCAACGAAGATGTAACGGCTATTGTGGGCGACCCTCGCAACGAACAGGAGATGTACCAGCAATTCCCGAAACTGGAATCCGTAACCCGTTTGTTTATTGAGCAGGATTTTGGCCGAACACAGGAAGAGTTTGCCAACTTTGTCACATCATCACCTGAAAAACGCTACCTCGATCTGCTCGAAGACCGTCCTGAATTGCTGCAACGGGTACCGCAGCACCAGATTGCCAGTTATCTGGGAGTTACGCCCGAATCACTGAGCCGCATCCGCAAACGTCTTATGGCAAAAAAGAAATAGATCCCAAATGCTTGCCGGGTCACCTGTTTTCCAATGGCCTGGGTCTGATCTAATCGGATCTGCTCAAACAGGAGCGAATACACAGGTTTACTGCTGCCGGGTTTTGTGCTTTTGAGAGATACTATTTTCTGGAATAGCGACTTGTAGTCGTGACGAATCCGTGCCGGGCCTGAACGATTTCTTTGGTTGTTTTCCTCAAGCTGGCAAGGGTTGTTTTCCACCTCGGTACAGCAGCCAGACAGCCAAGCCTACTTCACCCGTGATGGCAGTGACAGCGACAATCGCCACAAAAACAGACGCATACGCTTCATAACCGGGCATCATCAGTTTAGAGAAGTTATCGGCTAGGTAAGCTACCGCCGCCAGCAGCAATATGGCTCCCAGAAAACGAGGTATGAAACGAGATTTTACAATCAGGTAGCCGACAACCCCTAGGTGGCACCCGAAAAAGATGAGCCCAAACGCCCATACATCGCCAAACAGATTGAAAAAAACCATCGCTTGCTGGTGGTTCGCAATCGCACCCGGTTGGGCCGGATAGTGGATCAGTACGCGGTAGCCCATGAGCATGTAAAAAACAGCCATTGCAAAAATTGCCGTGTATACCAACCGAATCCACGCGGCGAGCAAAGAAACGTGCGCATTAATCGGTTTTAGAAAAAAGTACAGGGCCCACGCCACCACCAGATCACAAATCAGCACGATGATAAAGCCGACGATACCAATGCAAAAGTCCAGGCGATTGTTCAGGATGTTTTGGGCGGTTTGTGTAGCGTTGCCTGGAACAATCAGGGTCTGATGGGCGTAAAATTCGGCAAGCATAGCTGCTGCAAACATGATGATCAGCGAAATACCGGCTATTTTTGCCAACTGTCGTGAAGTAAGGGTGTTTTTTTCTATCATTTTTCTCTGGATTGTTGTTTCTGGCTCAAAACTACCCACCCGACAATTTGCATCCATTGACTTTAGATAAGATGTTTGTTTAACATTTTTTAAAATGAATTATGTCATTCCGACGCAGGAGGAATCTGGCCAATGCATTCGTGAATTTTTCAAAGTTTCGTGTTACGTATCACCCGATTCCTCCTTTGTCGGAATGACAACTAGCCATTTTTTAAGGAGGCTTTAAAATCTTAGACAGTCACAAGAAGTGAAACAACTGATTGATCATTTTTCGAGGATATCGCCGCTTTCGCCGGAGGAGGCAGCCGCCATTGCCGAAAGTGCAGTGGTGAAAAGTTATTCGCAGGGAGCGGTACTGCTCAGGGAAGGACAAATCGCCACGGAAAGCTATTTTGTGTTGCAGGGACTGGTGCGCCAGTATAGTCTGGTAGACGGTGAAGAACGAACCACCGGATTTTTTACGGAAGGCCAATGGGTGATTTCGTTGACAGGATTCGAAGACCAGCCTTCGGTACATTACTGGGTCTGCGAAGAAGATACCACGGTTGTGCTGGGAAACGACCATTCGGCTCAGGCATTGTTCAGCAAATACCCTGGGCTGGAAACGATTGCCCGCAAAGTGCTGGAAAATGTGTTCGCCGAATACCAGCAAAAGATTACCACCTATCTGACCCAGACTCCCGAGCAACGATATCTGAGACTTTTGGAATCGAAACCTGGTTTACTCCAGCGAATCCCGCAATACCAGCTGGCAAGCTACATTGGCGTGAAACCCGAGTCGCTGAGTCGCATTCGGAAACGGATTGCGTCGAAAAGGAAATAGTTGTAAGAGTGAACCTGTGTTACCGCCCCACGGGGTTTTGGCTTTTTAAACGATACTATTTTGAAAGTCCCTGTTGCTGCCATTATGGGTGGGATTTCTGTAACCGGGTTTGTCATTCGTTTTCTTGCAATCCTTTGACCATAAGTACGAATGCAAAAGCCACTTCAAACAAGCCTCCCGGAACCGACAAAAGTATGCCTGCCTGCCAGTCGAAAAGTTCCAGCACACAGCCTGCTAAAAAGATCAGATAGCCTGCTAATCCCCAACTGGAAAGCCAACGGCCAACAAGCTTTGTGCGGTACAATAGTGAGCAAAGTAGCAAGCCGCCCATAGCCCATACAGCCATACCCAGCTGATACGAGTAGAAATTGCCCTTGGTCAATAGAGCTTCCAGCACATAAAAAGAGTCGTGGGTTGAATACTCTTCACTCAGCGGAATCTGCAAAAGTAAAAAGATCGTCCCGGTAATGAGCAACACGGATGTGGTAAGGATGGCACTCCAATAGCCATACGCAATGTTCGGGCTGTGCTTTTTCAGGATCGGCAGCAGCAACACGCCAATGCCGGTAATGATTGCCGAATGAATCAGCGACATGAGTATCGTTCCGGTGATGAATGGCATGCGATAGGCTGCCATGTTTTTCAGGTAGTTGGGGGTCTGCAAAACGGATTCTACCAAGGCGTTGCCGCCCCCGTATGCTAGAAACGCCAGCAGGTACAATGCACCTGTCGCTTGAAAGAGTCGTTTGTTTGAGTCCATTCGTTTACTTGGTTGACTCTGCAAAGCTATCTACCACCTAGGCGAATGTCATTGACTTCGGTTAAGAAACAAACGTTTATTGTGTCGCCACCGCATCACTCACCCGGCGGGGCAGGCGGGCGGCAAATAAAAATAGTATCCCCAGAATGAAGAAAACTCCCATGCTCAACGCACTAAGTCGCACGTTGTTGGTAACTTCCAGCACGCGGCCGTAGGTAAAGGTACCAATCACAATGGCGAGCTTTTCGGTGACATCGTACAAGCTGAAGTAGGATGCGGTATCGGTGGTTGTTTGTGGAATGAGCTGGGCGTAGGTGCTACGCGAAACCGACTGAATGGCACCCATGACAATACCCACAAATGCCGCCAGGATGTAAAACTCGGTTTTGGTTTCGACAAAATACGCAGCGATGCAAATGGCAATCCAGATGACGATAGCCAGCGCAATGGAGGCGGTGTTACTGATTTTGATTGCCATACGCGAAAATACAATGGCTCCCGGAATGGCCACCAGTTGCAGAATCAACACAATAGCAATCATTTCGGTGCCGCCCATGCCAATGGTTTTTTCACCGAAAAACGGAGCCATGAGCATGATGCTTTGCACGCCCATCGACCAGAAAAAGAAACCCAGCAGATACCGGAACGAAGGCTGCGAACTCCGCACTTTCGTGAATACTTTTTTCAACTCCTGAAAGCCTTGGGTTAGCAAACCGGCACTGATGGGGTGATGGGTTGGAACATCCTTCAGGTAATAAAAGGCAATTTGGGAAAAGCCAATCCACCAGATGCCTACGAGAATGAAGGCAAATCGTGTGGCAGAATCCTGACCTGAAAAACCAAAGGTTGCAAAATAGGTAATGGTCAAAATATTGATAACCAGCATAATCACACTGCCAATGTATCCCATTGAAAATCCGCGGGCCGAAATTTTATCCATTCGGTCGGGCGTAGCGATTTGCGGCAGAAATCCGTTGTAAAATACCAGCGAACCTGCATAGCCAATACTGGCTAGAAAAGCACACAAGATGCCATACTCCACGTTTTGTCCGGTAAAGAACCAAAGTCCCAGGCAAGCCAGCGAACCGGTATAGGTGAAAATCTGCATGAATCGCTTTTTCATGCCACTGTAATCAGCAATGCCTGATAGCAACGGCGACAAAAACACAATGACCAGAAACGATGCTGAGATGGCATAGGAATACAACACCTGGTTGTCAAGACGGAATCCCAGAAAATCGACCAGTACCTGTTTGTCGTTGTTCTCTCCAAAGGCACTTTTGGTTGCAGCGCTGTAATACACTGGAAACAACGTAGACGTGACCGTCAGGTTATAAACCGAATTGGCCCAGTCGTAACTGCACCAGGCATTCAATACTTTGGGGTTGTTTTTTTCAGGTACGGGAGTGGTATTCATGCAGGTATGTATAGGATATCCGGATTATGTGCCAGGGGTTTTGCCGGTGGGAAAGATACTATTTTTTTCTAACCCTTCATCATTATCTTCTTTCAAGCTTGGCTTGTAGGCTAACAGTAAGAAGACCAAGCCTATTCCCGAATAAACGCAGGGATAAACTTGGTCTTCCTCATATTGTGGTCAGGATCTACCAGAAAAATAGTATCTTCCGCAACTCAAAACCTCACTTGTAGAGCTTGGTACCCACTTCGAAGTATTTGTCGCCCGATTTCCAGAACGGACGTTCCGGGGCGTTGCCAATCAGGCGGCAGGCGTATACGTAAGCCGAGAAAAACTTATACAAGTAATTGTAATCCAGTGTGCTAGGCTCGTCGGAAGCCTGGTGGTAAAAACGGGTCACATCTCCACTGAAGGAAGTAAAGCCCAGGCTGAAGGTCGGGGCCGGAACGCCTTTTTTGGCGAAGTTTACATTGTCCGAACGGTCAAACAAGCCCTGCTCGGGGGCGGGATCATCGGTCGCTTTGAGGCCATAAGCTTCACAGGCCTGTTTGATGAAGCCGTCGGCAGTGGTGCGGCCCAGCCCGATGATGGTAGCAATGGAGGTGTCGTTATACCCGGCATTGTCACTGTTGAAACAATACACGATCTTTTTCAGATCCAGCGGCGAATGCTCCACAAACCACTTGCTGCCCAGCAATCCTTTTTCCTCGCCGGTAAACAGAATAAACAACGCGGAACGCTTGGTGGGATATTTGGCCAGGTTTTCAGCTGCCGACAGCACGGTCACCGAACCCACGGCATTGTCGCGGGCCCCGTTGTAAATGGAATCGCCTTTTTCGTTGGGGTTGCCAATGCCCACGTGGTCATAGTGAGCCGAGTAGGTTACGTATTCATCTTTCAGTTTGGCGTCGGTGCCTTCCACATAACCCACCACATTGTAGGTGTTGAATTTTTTTTCGGTAATGCCGCCAATGGTCAGCTGGGCCTTTACTGTCTTGGCCGTGGCCCAATAGGTGGCTTCTTTCCATTCGGGGTCGTGCATCCACAAGTGCGGGACTAGTGCGGCTGTATTGCCCGCAGTCTCATCCAGTGCCACCCCGCCACCTTTGAAATAGTTGACCAGAATTTTCCAGGGTAATTGCTGATTTGAATAGAATTCGATCAATGCCAGTGCGCCTTTTTCTTTGGCAGTTTTGTACTTGTCCTGACCGGCCATAAACCACGCCTGCGGATTGGTCTGCTTGTCGAGACCCGCTTTTACAAACACAATTTTACCTTTGACATCCGCCTTCTTGAATTCTTCGGGTGAGCCGTAATTCAAAAAAACGGCATCCGCGTTCAGTTTGGTATTTTCACCTTCCAGCCGTAGCGTACTTTCAGTCATCTTGAACGACTTATTGTTGTAGGCAACCGTCACTTCAGTTGGTGCCGAAACCGTTTTCATCGCTACCGGTTGCAGATAATCCGGATAGGCTGGCAGCGGCTTCACGCCGTAGCTCTGTAGCTGGGTAGTCAGGTAGCGGGCGGCAATCAGTTGTTCAGGTGAAGGTGTCTGGCGGCCTTTGAGCTCGTCGGACGCCAGGAAATAGATGTGCGATTCGATTTTTGCTTTATTGACGGTCGCATCGGTGAGTTGTTTGTCGGTTTGCTGGGCAAAGGAACTTGCCGTACTGAGTAGCAGGAGGCCACCCAAAAGAGTTTTCTTCATGAGTTAATGCGTTTTGAAATAAGGTTTTTGTCGTTGAATAACAAAATAGTAGTTAAAGAAACAGCAAAACCCCCACTTGGCAAACAATTGGGCAAATTATTGTTTTAGTTAGAAAATCTCCAACTAGTTTCAGGACTTTCGCCTGAAGCCAGATCTGAAACAAAATTGTGTTTTTCGTTCGCACCTATGCATCCTGATAGTCATCGATCCACTCACCAAAGGTTACTTTCCCATTTATCCAGTCATAAATAATCATGAAACAATTGCTGACACCTTACCAGATTGCCCTCGCTAAATCTGTATTAGAGACTGATTTTCAGGCATTTGAAACGCTGTTTGATCAATTATTGCATAATCCTGCCGAACGATATTCGCAATTGGGTAATTATCCGTTTCTGCGTAATCTGCCTGGCTATGCAGAATTCAAAAATTTACCTGATAGCCAGCCACATGTGGATGATCTGGACTATCACAAAGATAAGGCCGACTATTCCGAAAGGTATGCCCGCAACCAATATTTCGCCGAAGTGCTGAAGGCGTTTGCCATTGAAAAACAGAAGTTGATGCTACTGGATGAGAAGTTTTCCGAGTCTCAACTGATGCAATGCGTAGACCAGAAACTCCGACTGCACAACGCTCCTCCAGCGGATTGGAAAGCATTAACGCATTTTCAACAATCTGAAGCTTTTCGGCAAATTGCCGGAGAGGCACGGCGGATGCATTCGTTACGGATTATTGACGAAACCTTGCAAAATCACGGTTTTCGGGTGATGGTGTGGGAACATTGGCCGCTCAACCGAGTGGATTTGGACAAAGAGGAGGACATCAATTGGTTATTTATAGGTACAGACGCAGAAGTAGCGCAGCTGGTGGAGTATGAAGACACCAGCCTGATCACAGGCGATGAAGAATATTCCTTTGTGATTGATACATTTGATGACTTGCGGTTGCATACGCCTGCCACGCCACTGTCTGAAGAAGACAAAAAACGCCTCGGACAAGCCAGGAGAACGGCCTATACGCCGATAGTTATCTTTCTGCCCATTTGTTTGGGTTGTGCATATCTGGTGTATGTCAATTTCACCGATCCGGGTTTTCGTTCGCCGGATAGTTACGTGGTTGGTTTCTTTTTACTATTCATGAGTTTGGCATCATTAGGAATGGTTCTGGCGTATAGAGACATCATCAGCCGCTTGAATCGCGTGCTGAAAGCGAATGAAAAACATATCTTCTCGGGCAAACTTATCAAAATAACCGAGGGCGGTACCACTCGCAGGCCCACCTGGGAGTGGACAATCGAACACGAAACCGAGTATAAGTCTATCCCAATTCGGCTCCTGAATAAATCGGCTATGGAAGGTTTTCAATCTTCTCATGATATAAAAGCTGGTGACTGGGTGGAAGTGCACCAAGCTAGTGATGAGCCGGTTACGTTGACAGCCAGGAAACTGAAGATGTAAAATCCTTTATGTTAAGCATTCAAAAAACACTTGTGCCGCTCACTGAGGAAGACCGCCGGATTTTGCGCCGTGCCAGTCGTTTTACAGGGATTCTGACTGTGGTTTTTGCGTTTTCGCTGTTAGCAATACCTGGTTTATTATTCGAGTATGGGCGTTTTAATTGGGGAGGGATATTTCCTTCCTTCTTGTGTTTACTACCGCCATGCATTCCGCTTTTCTTCTTTTATCAATACCGAAGAGACTTGCAAGAAAACCAGAAATTGGTGATGCGAGGCTATCTGGTGCAAAAACGAATGGACCTTTCGGGTAAAGGTGTTCGTGTGTATTACAGAATCGGTAGTGAAGAATGGCTGCTGGAGGCTTTGCATCCTGGCGATTCGTCGCAGATTACAGAAGGCGATTTAATAGAAATTCACTATGTGTTCAGAAGTGGACGCATGCTTTATGTCAAAAAAATAAAATGATTGTCCCTGTGAAAGAAACCAGAGCCGTCACCAAGGCAGACCTCCGAGAACTCAGGCGGATAGAAATACGTGATTTTTTGATGATGGCCGTGGTGTCGCTAGTTGCGGGCGGTTTTATTTTCGCAGTGATGCGTATTTTAGTTGTTGTTCTGGTTTTTGCTTTGGATGGGGAGGTTACCAGAAAATTATTGTCAGGCACTCAACTGACAACACTTATCATTTGCTTGATTCTGGTTTCTCTTTTTTTAATACTTTACGGATGGAGACGCATACAAGCCATACGGGAAATACAGCAAATACATATTATCCGTGGTAGGGTACTAGTTGGTAAACAAAACAGTCGTAAAGGAGTGTCCTTTGAAATAAATAATGCTAAGATTTCGGCTTCAGGCAAAGTGAATCTGAGTGCGATGCTAGGCCAGTGGGTGGAGCTTCACTGTTATAAATAAAAAGCGAATGGCGTGTTGCTGGAATATAAAGCCTTTGCAGGGGAAACGCTTGAACAGGTTAGTTGAATTGGTTTTACAAGATGTTGGCAAGATGAAGTGTCTTTGTGTTTTTTCTCGTAAAGCACACAAAGGATATGCGTACAACTTGACCAACCAATTCAATTGGTCGTTAGTGGAAAACAAGTTAAACCAGTTTACTTAACCTGACATTCGTTTATGCTTGCAACAGTAGATCGGCAAAATAATGTTTGCTGTCTGTGAAGCATTGGACCGTTTGCAGACCTACACTTTTGCATAGGCGTTCCATTTGCGGAACGGAATATTTGCGCGACGTTTCGGTGTGGATCGTTTCCCCTTCGGCAAATTCAATCCACTCATCCAGTTTGCCCAAATGCACCCGCTGCCGCGCCAGACTGACCATATAGCTGCGGGCTTCGCCACTGGCCGGATCGTACATGGGATAGTGGGCAAACTGCGACAAGTCAAAATTGGCGTCCAGCTCGGTATTGATGCGCCGCAGCAGGTTGAGGTTAAAATCCCGCGTAACGCCTTGGGAATCATTGTAGGCTGCCAGTATCTTAAGGGGATTCTTTTTCAGATCAAAACCCAGCAGAAGAAAATCGCCTTTGTGCAATCGTTTTCGCAACTGACTTAAAAAGTTCAGGGTTTCTTCTTCGGAGAAATTGCCGATGTTGGAGCCCAGAAACAGCACTACCCGGTGGTCAAACTGGCGGCCAACCACGCGCCGTTCCAGACCCGCAAAGTAATCGTCCTCAATGGGTTGTACGTGCAAGTGGGGAATTTCGCTGCGCAAGCTTTGGGAAAGCCCCTGCAGCGCCTCTCCCGAAATATCGATCGGAACGTAGGTGAATGGGGTGTGGTGTTCGGTGAAATGCTTGAGCAGGATCTTGGTCTTCAGGCCGTCCCCCGCACCCAGCTCAATCAGTTCAAACCCGCCAGGTTGCGTGCTGAAAAGCTGCCGCAGCACCTCCTTTTCCTTTTTTAAAATTTCAAACTCACATTTGGTCAGGTAATACTCCGGCAAATGCATGATCTTCTTGAACAAACGGCTGCCCTCGTCGTCATAAAAATACCGTGACGAAAGCCGCTTGGGATTTCGTTGCAAACCGTTGAGAATATCAGTGGAAAATTCGTTGAGAATCAGGCTGTTGTTCATAGCGTAAAAAAAGATTTAAAAAATAGTATCGTTGAAAAGGTCAAAACCTCCCTATTGGCAGATGTGCCAGCAAATACCTACAAGGTTTGTACCAGCCGGATACCGGTGAACTGCCAGCGTTTGTCCGCATGAAAGAAATTGCGGTAGGTGTGGCGGGAATGCCCCGGCGGTGTAGCTGCCGAAGCGCCACGCAGCACCATTTGGTTCACCATGAATTTGCCATTGTATTCGCCCACGGCTCCGTCGGCTTTGGTAAACCCGGGATACGGCAGGTAGGCTGAGTGTGTCCATTCCCAGCGTTGCCCCCACGGAAATTGCCGGGCGGCCACTTCCCATTCAAATTCGGTTGGCAACCGCAATCCTTTCCAACGGGCAAAGGCTTCGGCTTCGTAGAAACTCACGTGACACACTGGCTCATGCTGATTTACGGGTTGCAGGCCTTCCGTTGTGTAATTCCACCACTTACCATCTATCGGGTGCCAGTACAGCGGCGCTTTGATCTGGTTTTGCTTCACCCAATCCCATCCTTCGGCCAGCCAGTGATTGAAATCCTGATAGCCACCGGCTTCGATAAATTCCTGGTATTCGCCGTTTGTCACCAGCCGGTGCGACAAGGCAAAGGGCTGGATATACGTTTTGTGCCGGGCCAGTTCGTTGTCAAAGCAAAAGCCTTCGCCTTGATAGCCAATCTCATACACGCCTTCGGGTACAGTCACGGGCCGGTAGGCAATGGCATCCGTATTGTACACATGAAGCTCGTCGGGAATCAGGGGCACCGCCGGAAACAACGGATTGTGTCCCAGGGTGTATTTCAAGTCAGTCACGAGCAGTTCCTGGTGTTGCTCTTCGTGGTTGAGCCCGATTTCAAACAAACTCTCAAATTCGTTGCGCCGGGCAAAGTCTTTGGCGGCCAGCCCCGTCAGTAAATCTTCCAGGTGATTGTTTACGTAAGCCCGGTACGCATATACTTCTTCCACCGTTGGCCGGGTCAGGTTGCCCCGGTCAGTGCGCAGCACCCGCTTGCCAATGGTCTCGTAATAGCTGTTGAAAACAAAGCTGTAATCTTCGTGAAAAATGCGGTAATCCTTCAGAAAAGGAACGAGCAGAAACGTCTCGAAAAACCACGTAGTGTGCCCCAGGTGCCATTTGGCCGGACTTACGTCGGCAATGGGCTGCACCACATAATCTTCTGTTTTGAGGTGGCGGCAGATCGCCGCCGTACGCTGGCGGACGTTCCGGAATCGGGTAAGCCAATGGGTTTGGGGCGGCGCGGAAACAGATTGCATCGTCAAGCAGGAGGTTCGTAAGTGAAAAAAACAAAAAACAGGCTCTGTCTGGTTAACCCCAAAACAGAAAGGTTTGTTCATTGCGGGCAGCCCGGAGGTTTTCGGGTTTTCAGCGATACTATTTTCCTGCCCCGGTGTATATCCCGGATTGTCACCTCCTGTTCATACTTTGCAATTGCAGTCAGGCCAGCAAGCCGAACTCGCGCAGGGCATGGGGGAAATTCTTGCTTTCATGGCTGGGCGTGCTTAGTTTGATCAGTGCAAACCGCTGCAATGGGTCGAGCCGCTGCCACTGTGTCAACGAAATTTGAAAACCCAGCGACTCGGTTTTGGCCTGCAAACTCTCTGGAATCTGGCTGTCTTGCAGCCAGGCCGGATTTACCTCAACAGCCAGATCATCCGGCAGCGACTGGGTATGTTGCAGAACCAGGTTTTGCAGGTAGTGCCGGTAGGCGGCAATTTCGTCTGTCGAAAAACAAGGCAGGGCAACCAGCTGGTCGCGCTCTTCTTTTCCAAACCGGCTCCACTCGGCCAGCTTCAGTTTAATGCCGCACGTATCCAGTTTGCAGCGTACGGCCATCGGAATGCACCGCATGGATTCAATGAAATCGGCTTCAAACCGGAAATATTCTGTCATGGCCACAAGGTAAAGTATCGATGTTCAATTTAATGACTTAATCCATCTTTTGTGTAAAAATAGCATCATGTGCGTAGCTTGACAAATCTTTTTGCCCGTCAAGCCTCCTGGGGTGTCCTTTTTCCTGCTTCCGACAGATTTTTACCCGCAACTCAAGCGGAATACGAAAAAATAGTATCTTTGAAATCACCAAAAGCCAGCTAATCCGGTAGATTTTTTGAGGTATACGCGTTTGTATTCGTTCCCTTCGTGTCGGTATCATCTCTGATTATTCCACAGGTACATAATTTTATAATTATCTAACCAGATTACTGTGGAGATACTTTTGTTACCCAAGCGGTGTAACGCCTCAGATTTTACATAAACCTTTTAACCACAATCCCCATGTTTCGTTCAGGTAAAGTTCGTATTCTGATTGCCCTGGGCATTGCCCTTTTTTCGATCATCAGTTATTTTATGAAAAGCCAGGATAACCCCATCACGGGTGAGTCGCAACAGGTGGATATGACGGTGGAACAGGAAATTGCATTGGGTTTGCAGTCAGCTCCCGAAATGATTCAACAGTATGGCGGCGAATACCGCGACCCGCAGGCCCAGGCGCAAGTAGACAAAGTAGGTCAGCGGCTGGTTGCTACCTCACTGCCCAGCGAACAGCCGTACCAATTCGACTTTCACCTGCTGGCTGATCCCAAAACCATCAATGCCTTTGCCTTGCCTGGAGGACAGATTTTTATCACCTATGCATTGTACAGCAAACTGCAAAACGAAGACCAGTTGGCAGGTGTACTGGGACACGAAATCGGACATGTGGTGGAAAGGCACTCGGCTCAGCAAATTGCCAAGCAACAACTGACTCAGGGAATTACCGGTGCCGCTGTTATTGCCAGCTACGATCCTGACAATCCTGTCGGGAGTGTTGGCAAAGCAGCCATGGCGGCTTTGGTTGCCAATCTGGTCAATATGAAATACGGTCGTAGCGACGAACTGGAATCGGACAAAAGCGGACTTTACTACATGGCAAAGGCTGGTTACAACCCTGAAGCAATGATTGGGGTTATGGAAATTCTGGCTGGCGCGGGTGGTGGTGGCCGTCAACCGGAATTTTTCAGCACCCATCCGAATCCGGAAAACCGTATCCAGCAGATCCGGCAAACGATTGAAGAGCTTCGTTCCAACGGCCAGCTCAGCAGCAGATAATCTGGTCCGAGTGTTGGACCTAAAAAAGTATTTTCCTTATCCTGATCAATTCTACCGGACTCTGTGAGAATGGATCAGGATATTTTTTTCTATTGCTTTATCGTCGCTGCAATCAGTGGCAAGGTAACCTCAAAGGCATTGTTTTCTTCCCGAATCGATACCTGGTACTCGCCCAATAACTCATACTTGGTGGCGATGTTGACCAGCCCAAGCTGATTGGAATGTACCCGCAAGTCTTTGCGTTGCAGATTGTTGGCTACTACCAGTTCGTGGTTCCCGGCCGACTGGATGACAATGGACAAGGGACTTTCGGGCAGAATTACATTGTGTTTTACCGCATTTTCGACGAGCAATTGTAACGTAAGCGGCGGAATTTGCCAGTCCTGGTATCTCTCGTCAATGGCGACTTGTAAAGACACTCCTTTGCCGTAACGCGTCTGTAACAAATGGAAGTACGACTGAATGAATTGCAGCTCCTGCCGGAGCGTGGTCAGTTCGGTGGTGTTGCTGCGCAGTAAATACCGGTACACGTTTGCCATTTCATCGACAAACTGCTCGGCTTTAGCTGCATCTTCGCCAATCAATGACGAAAGCGTATTGAGTGAATTAAACAGGAAATGCGGGTTGACCTGATTTTTCAGCGAATCGAAACGGATTTGCCAGTGAGCCTGCACCAGTTCTTCTTTTTCGCGATACGTGCGTCGCCATTGGCGAAGCATGTAAATCCCTTCATACACACCGATATACACACAGTTGTAAAACAGCTGGATGCCTATGGAATAGGCAAACATGTCTATATCGGGCAGTGCCAAAATTCCTGTCCAAAGGGCGTGCCCAAGGTAGCGAAAGCTGTAGCAGAAGATGGTCAGTAGGGGCCAGGCTACTCCAAAAAGTATGCTGTGGCGCTTTTGCGTTTGGGTAACGCTTGTGTATCTCCTCTGAATCCGAAGGATAACCCACCGCGCCACATTCCAGCATACGTATCCCGCCAAAAGACCAATGACCAGGTAACGGATTTGCTCTTCACGGCTGCGTTCCTGGGCAAAATGGATATTGTAGCGGAAACAGAAGACACCAAAGCCATACAGCACCAGAGGCCCGACCAACCGTAGCCGAACATCGCGGATTGGCCGCAGGGATTTTGATGCATTACTCAGATTTGACATACGCACTGTTTTAAGAGCCGGGCCTTGAATTCGTCCGGTTCCGCATTGTTGCAATCTTTTGATCAAAGATATTTTTATTTGCAGTCACCTGGCATTCAGACTTCAACGAACAGCCCAAAAGCTGCGATGAAGTGTTATTTTTTGATTGTCAGTCAGGTGCAGGCCGGGTGCATGGCTTCCGTGCCTCAGTATTGCCTCAGCATTCGTTTCGACCTCCCGGATTACCATTTCATCACACTTCTGTGTCATTTCAGGCATGCAAGCATTGAAACAACCCGCCCCAATTTGCCAATTTTGTTGCATCAAGCTCATCCACAAGGCCTTGTGAAGCTTGCCAAACAGTACATTCATTACTTTCACCAATTACACAAAAACAACTATGAAAACGTATTTCAACAATCTGCGCATTGCTTTCCTGGCTTTGGCCGTCATTGGCGCACTGGCGTCCTGTAAAAAAAACGACGAAGTGAAACCTACCGATGATGCGCCTGCCTTTGTCGACAAACGATGGAAGCTCACCTCCTTTGAGCTTACGCCGCCGATTGACCTGGATGGTGATGGCGATGTAGACTCGGACCTGATGCCGTACCTGGATGAATGTGCCAAGGACGATGTGGTTATCTTTAAACGCGACGGCAAAATGGCCGGAGACCAGGGTTCGTTGCATTGCGACGATGATACCAGTGACGACGTGCCCGGCACCTGGACTTACGACAAGAACACTAAGATTCTGCGTATCAGCGGCAACGAAAGCACCAATGATCTGGACGAGCTGGAAATCATTGAGGCGTCATCAAACACGTTGAAAGCGAAAGTGGAATCAACAGAGGAGGGTGTGACGATTACGGCTGTCATGACCTGGAAAGCCAGCTGATTCCGTGTCTGCATCGGATAACATACAAAATCCCACTGTCAGCCTTTGCATGACAGCGGGATTTTGTATTTTGAGGGATACTATTTTGGTAGTACTCATGAACTCATTACAGGAAATAGCATTGCAACGGCTCTACAACCAGCAGGTAATCCGCAGCAACTTCCACCAGCCGGCGGATCTGGTACAATGGATGGGGGCGCTGCAGGCACAGGATTATCCCATGTCCGGATGGGCCATAGGCGCAAGAATACACTCCTTGCCCGATCAGACACCACTCACCAACAGCCGAATTGACCATGAACTGGAGAAAGGGACCATTTTACGAACCCATATTTTACGTCCCACCTGGCACCTAGTGGCTGCCCGGGATGTTCACTGGATGCTTCAACTGACGGCGGCTAATGTAAAAGCTCTGTGCAAAGGACGGCACAAAGCCCTGGAGATAGACGATGTGCTGTTAAAAAAGAGCAAAATGATTCTGGAACAGGCATTCCGCGACAGCCCGCGACTGACACGTTTGGAATTGCACGCGCGTTTCAAACAGGCATCGATTGCCACAAATGACAACCGATTGACGCATTTGCTGATGGATGCCGAATTGGACGGACTTCTTTGCAATACGGGGCGCATCGGAAAACAGCTCGCGTACAGTTACTTGCCAGCCATTGTGCCAGCGCCTGTTGTTTTTACCAGAGAAGAGTCATTGGGAACACTTGCGCGTCGGTATTTTGACAGTCACGGTCCGGCTACGGTTCATGACTTTGCCTGGTGGTCAGGATTGTCCATGGCTGATTGCAGGATAGGAATAGCCTTGAACCACAGCCAGTTGCAAAGTTTTACAGTAAACGGTAAGACATACTGGTGCAACGGCGTCCTGCCTTCGGTTGCCAATGCCCCTGAAATGGTGTATCTGCTACCTGCCTTTGACGAAAGCTTCATCAGTTACACTGACCGTACCGCTTTTGTAGACAAATCCCTGCTTTTTCGAGTGATGACCAATAATGGTATTTTTTATCCGATGCTGATCTACAAAGGTCAGATTGTGGGAACCTGGAAATTGCAACAGGCCCGAACGAGTAGGATTGAGGCTGTTTTCTTTTCTGAGACGCATCATTTGCCAGAATTAATGCAGACGTCGTTGCAAAAGTATAGCCTGTTTCTCGGTAGAGAACTTATGCTGACCACTTCGGTACGGTAAATTCTTTAAAATGCGTGACGACGGCTTTTGAATACGCAGCAAAAATAGTATCTTTCCAAGAGCCCAAACCTACCCTTATTTCATTCAAACCAACACCCTCATGAAAACACGTCGTGATTTTCTCAGGCATGTAGGGCTTGCCGGTGGTATGGCCGCTTTTGCCGGTTTTCAGTCCGGTCATGCTGCTTCCGTTGCCCGCTTGAGTCAGCAAATTGCCCATCTCTCTCCTCTTCAGGCTGCCTCGGATGAGGATTACTGGGTGGCGATTCAACAAGCCTACACCGCTTCGACTACGATCATTAACCTTAATAACGGCGGGGTAAGTCCACAACCCATGATTGTGCAGGATGCCCTGGACCGGTATAACCGCATTGCCAACGAGGCGCCAAGTTACTACATGTGGCGAATCATGGACCAGGGACGCGAGCCGTTGCGTAGCAAACTGGCTGACCTGGCGGGCTGTTCGCCAGAAGAATTAGCCATCAACCGCAATACGACCGAGGGACTGGCAACAATTATCATGGGCCTGACACTTCGCAAAGGCGATGAAGTGGTGCTTACCCGGCAGGACTATCCGAATATGATCCAGGCGTGGAAACAACGCGAAATGCGTGACGAGATCAAGCTTAAGTGGATCAACCTGGAGCTGCCCATTGAAAATGACGACACGTTTGTACAAAAGTTTACCGAGCAGTTTACTCCCAAAACTAAGATCGTTTACATCACTCACATGATCAACTGGACGGGGCAAATCCTGCCCGTCCGGAAAATTGCCGACGCGGCCCATGCCCGTGGCATTGACGTAATTGTGGATGGTGCGCACACATTTGCACACCTGGATTATAAGATTTCCGATCTGGGAGCCGATTACTTTGCCACTAGTCTGCACAAATGGTTGTCGGCACCATTTGGAACAGGAATGTTGTATGTGAAGAAAGAAAAGATCAAAAGCTTGTATCCGCTGTTTCCGAATGTTGATCCCAAAGCAGATGACATCCGCAAGTACGAAGTGCTAGGCACCCGTTCCTTTGCCGTGGAGCAGGCTACCGGGCTGGCGGTTAACTTTCAGAATGCCATTGGAACCAAACGCAAGGAGGAACGGCTGCGGTATCTGAAAAACTATTGGTGCGAAAAAGTAAAAGACCTGCCCCGAGTCAAACTGAATACCTCGCTCAAGCCGGAATATTCCTGTGCTCTGGCCAATGTCAGCATTGAAGGGATGGAACCAGGTGCCATCGAGTCGTTTCTGTTCAGTAGATACAAGATACACACCAGCCCGATTGTATGGGAAAATATCAAGGGCGTACGTATTACGCCGCATGTATACACTACCCTTAAAGATCTGGATAAACTGGTGGAAGCCATCACGTATTTGTCAAAGAATAAAGTGTCCTAGTTGGATAAAAGAAAAGTCCCGGTACTACGTTAGGCCGGGACTTTCCTTCTCTGAGGAACAAGATTTATATCAACGATTTGATCTTTTTGAATATTTTCTTGTTAAGCAATGCGTGATTGCTTACATCTTTACCCATCACACTCATGCCAGCTTCCGGTCTTTCATAAAGTAACAGTTTACCTGAAGCAGCATTAGTAATAAAAACAGTGTTAAGTGCACCATGATTTACATTGAGAGGTACTAACTCCAGTACTGCGATGTCTTCTTTCTTTTCCAGGTAAGCCTTTGCAACTTCTTCATACTTACACACTTTGTACGGATAAGGATAATACTCCTTGATTTCTTCGGCTGTAAAATCTTCATCCATATATTCTTGTGGAATCAGCAAAGTTTTGGATTGTAGTTCTGGCGTATTCTTCCTAAAATCTTTGCTATAAACATACAGATTAGTCATTTTGCCTTTTTCATTATCCCGTAAATAGTCCAATTGAGACTGCATGTGATTAATGGTGAAAATGGCACTTCCCTGGTCAATTCTACCAATTGGAAACAGGGTACCTACCATGTTTTTTGGAGCATTGAACGCACTAACCCGACGCAGATCAAGATGAGACGTGCTTAATACCAATACCTGGCATTGTTTGGTTGCAATACCTGAACGCTCCCATGTACGTTTCTGATGATTATGGTTGGGGAGATCCTCATCTATAAGATAAGAATAATACAATAGATTTGAAGTAGCACCTTTGTCTTGTTCTAATTTCCGAACGGCTTGGCTAAAGGGTAAATATTCAATCTCGGTGCTAAATTTCCAATGGTTAGCTATTGCATACTTTAAGTATTCATTAAACTGTTGAATATTTTGCCTATACGATTGTAGTACGTCTGGTTTTTTTGCCAATTTTTTAATGGTTTCTGGATCTTCTTCCTGCAAAGCAACGATAAGCTTTTTGTTTTTTAATAAATGATACGTCTCGCTGGTCCCATAGGCATATTGGCTGAAAACATTGTGTGTACAAATTAGCGTTAGACAGAGAATAATAATAGAATTGAAAATACGCATAAATACTAAAATAGTGATAAATTAAACAATGGAATGCTCTTAGTGGAAGAACATTTCGGATAGTAAACAATCAGGAGGATTATTTCAGACATATAAAATTTGGAGCTTAAATTCATATCTCAGAAGAATGAATAGTTTGGCTAGAATTAAAAAGCCCAGGCTGTACAGCCTGGGCTTTTTAATTCTAGCCTTTCAATCATTTACCGCTGACTGGTGTCGCCCATGTTCAAGTCTTTATCAAAGGGGCTTTTGGTAAACGGGTACACCAGCTGGCGCACATATCCCTTCGGATAACTGCCTTCTTTGACACCGGTTGCCTCGGGCCACACATTGCCGGGCAGGTAGTAGGTACCAAAAATCCTGTCTATCAAGGGAAAATGAATGGCAAAGTTTTTTCCATAATGCGCTGGATCTTCGCAGTGATGCCAGTGATGAAACTGGGGGGTGACAAAAATGTATTTCAGAAAGCCAAAGTTGATGCTCGTATTGGCGTGAATCAGCACGGCATGGATGGATACAAAAACGATGTAGGTATTGAATGTAATCTCCGAAAACCCGCAGATATACAATGGCAGAAACGAAATAGAGCGGGTCACGAAAATGTCGACAAAGTGGGTGCGTGATCCTGCCAGCCAGTCCATGGCCCGGGTGGAGTGATGAACCGAGTGAAAACGCCACAAATAGACGTGTGAATGAAAAATGCGGTGTGCCCAGTACTGAAACAGGTCAGTAACCAGCAACGCCAGCAGAAACTCAACCGCAAATGGCAGGCTTTGCACCCAGGCATGTATCTGATCCAGCCCAACCGTACCAAAAAGCAGCTTGGCGGGTGCCTGGGTAATCACTCCAAAAAACTGCACAAACAAGTGGCTGATCACAAAATAAACTAGGTCAGTGCGCCACTCATCATGAAACCGCGACTGGTTTTTGTTTTTCGGAAACGCCATTTCAATCGGAATAAAAATAACCGATAGTAAAAGCAGGTCAATCAATAGCCAGTCTAATCCCAGGTGCCACAACGTTTTATCGACAGACCGGGGCTGTACATTAAATCCTCCCAAGGCAATAGACAACGCTGAGAACAGGATGCCAATGACGGCCAGTTGTTTCTTTTGGCTGAGCAAGAAACTTAATACCGCAAAGAAAAAGGAAGCAATGATGACTCCCATCAGAATGGCCTTCATCAACTCGCCGGTGTAAACTTCACGGAATTCAGGTGTGGTGAAAAACTCAGGAAAGTGAAAACAGAAAACAGCTAATACGGAAAGAATGCCTAAAAAAATAGAGATATAGCCACTGATCAGGCCTTCGCCAATCACCAGTCGTTTGTTGGTTGACATGTATAAATAAGATGTTAATGTGTTAGATCAGACGTTCAAAACTACGGGTTTCCCTGGTTTTTCCGGGTCAAAAAGCTACCGGATCATACATTAATGGAAAATAGTAGTTTTCGTAAACGTCAAACCTGCTCTTTTTCAGCACACTACCAATCAGACAGAAATGCTTGTAGTCTCTTCAATGCATGCTATATTTTCGGCACAATCGCTGAAACTATACTGTACTTTTTGAAACGGAGATGAGAGCAAGGCGGGTATCTTCATATGTGAAGTATGATGCAGGACACCCTGCTCAAAATACGGAATCTGCTGCGCGTCCAACTGATCAACGCAGGTGATCATCAGGTTTTTAGCCAAGCCATGAGAGTAATTGTCGTCGCAGTGCAAGGCATAGTTCAGCAGGTCGACATCCAGCGGACTCACCCGGAATACGCCCTGGTGTTCGTTGTACTGGTTGGTTTCTTTTTCATTGTTCACAAGCATGAGAGACATGTGTTCATTTGTCATTGGTCCTTGTCCGTGACGCGTTTGGTATGCCCGTGTGATGTAGAATATTTCGGTTTGGGCGAGGAGTTCTTGTTGATGGTCTTTCAGCAAAGCAATGGCGTTTTTAGAGCAGGTATTGCTGCGGGTCACGTGCGGGAAAAAACCGAAATCCATATCCAGCAATACGCCTTGAGCACCTTCAAAAATCAGCGTTTCCCATGGTGCTTTGGCGGACAATACTGCTGATGCTGCTACCACTCGGAGTACATCGGGCATCAGTTGGTGCAGGTGCTGAAGTGACTGTAAAAAGTGCTGATCGGCGGCGTCATGATCGAGGGCGTCAAAATCAAAACCTGGCTGGTTTTGCAATTTCTGACGATAGTATTCCCGAATGGCTTTGAGTTTAAGCAAACAAAACTCCGGAAACAGCAGATCCTGGGCAAAAAGCTTTACCGGTGAAAGCTGTCGTTCGATGGTCGCACCAAAGCCCATGCCACAACTTCCGTGGCGGGCATTGCCGCGGGCACTTTCCAGGGTGCGGTTATACAATACCTCGTAATGCGTTGTTACGGCGCACAGGTTGTCAACCAGAATCCGGGGTTTTACGCCCAATGCCTGCAAGGCGCTGAATTCTTTTAAAAAGGAACCGGGAGAAAACGTGCAAAACGATGACCAATAGGTAGGCACGCCCCGCAAGGTGCCCGAACCGAAGTTGGAAAACACATGGCGTCTGCCATCCGAAGTAACCACTGTGTGCCCGGCCTGCTGTCCGCCATTGTGCCGAATGACCAATGGATTAGGGTGATGCAGGCAGAGGAAATCAGTAGAAATTCCCTTGCCTTCATCCCCAAAGCCTAATCCGACAATAACAAATGCTTTTCTCATAGTTGTAGAAGCCTCCCCCAACCCCCTCCCGTGGAGGGGGCTTTTTTAGGAGGTTTTATTGTTTGGAAAGATGCTATTTTACCTCACTTTACCTGAATTTCTACCTTGTTGGATTGAGACTTTTTAATTGGCGAAATCGACTCCCCTCTCAGAAGGAAAGAGATCGGGGGTGAGGTTTTTGATTTTGAAAACACAATATTAAAACCCCCTCCACGGGAGGGGGTTGGGGAGGCGCTTTACAGCTTAAACACTCCACCTGAAGTTTTCTTCGTGACAGATGTGTTCTTTACATTGACCAAGGCCTTGGCAACCGTCTGAGAAATAGATTTATCAAACGAATTGAGGATATTGCTTAAATCAACGCCGTGAATGACGGCGACGGTAGATGCAATGGTTTCGGCAATAGCATTGTAATCATCTAGAATAAGCAGCCGTTCGCCCAGCAATTTCTTCCAGTATCCCAGCACTTTCGGATCGTCGCGATACGAGGCTTCATTGATATGAATGTGGAATACATGGTAGCTGCGCTGCACTTCTTCCAATAATTGCTCATCGGTCAGGGTAGAGGCTTCGGAATAACCCATGATGGCCTTGAGCCGGTCAGCTTCCAGTTTGCTCCAGGCAGCTTCGTCGCCGATGGTAAACAGAAAGCCCTTTTGGCCCCGCTTTTCAAAACAGTCGCAGGAGGTATGGCGTGCACAAAACAGCCAGCCCAGCGTATACGATTCCATGCTTTGGCCACCACCACCGCCTTCAATGTAAATTTCCGTCAGCCACTTGTCCAGTTCGTCTGTGCCGCTTTCAAACTGAGCCACTTGCAACGGATAGCGGTCCGAAACATGGTCGCCGATACCCCCAAACATAATTTGTGGGTGTTCAATGCCGTGACTGATCAGGGTGTTCATCAGAGATCCCAGCTTTTCGCGCACCAGAATCTCTGGAATGCGGCCCATGCTGCCAGTGACATCCAGGAAAACGGCTATGGAAAGAGACTCGGGATGAATGTCAGAGTCACGGCTTTCGCGGAATTTGACACCCACTGGTGACATGGCCGCGCTGGATTTGCCGGTTTTGTTGTTTGCAAAAATGTCGTCGGTGCTCAGGTTTGTTTTAGCACTTTTCAGATGCTCATATGCATCATCTGACCATCGTGTGTAGCCCATAATTGTAGTAGATTAGAGTGAAAAATAAGTTAATGGTTGATGGGTTAATTTGCGACCCTGTTAAAGAAATACGGCGTCATTTAAATGACTAATTCATGAAATTTGGGTTTGCCAAAGATGTTTTTTAACAACTTTCGATACTCTTCATAGGTCGAATACGCGTGGTAATGAGGGGTAATCAGAAAGTCAATCAACTGTTCGTTGCAAGTGTTCTTTAGTTTGATTCCATTACCGGATTTATCGCCGAGCAGGTACAGTGCCGTTCGCTGAGCCAGGCTTACATCTATGTAGGGCAGGGCTTGTTTGCGATCAAATACCACTTGCGGATACCAGTCCATGTATTTGCCCGAAATGGTGCTCAGGCGTGTATCAACCGGCTGCACGTGGTAAAATGACAGACACACAATACCGTGCGTTTCGGGTACCACTGCAATGGATTCCGGATGAATGCCCGCATGGCAGTAACCTACCTGATGAAACCAACTCACCAGTTCGAGCATCCGGCTCAGTATCCAGCTGACATGTTCCTGAGGCAGTTGCAGGTGTGTCAGCGGAACGAGCCTATGGCTGTGGGTAATCCGTAACTGGTCGGTTTCCAGCACCATTGATGTGGGCAGATACTTGTGAAAATGCCGGGCCGATTCATCGTTGAGTTGTTTGAACCGCCTGTAGTTTTCCAGTGATTTTACCAGCAATGCCCGGTCGCTGCGAAATACCAGTGTTTTTTCGTCGGTCTGGAGCATTCGGCCGGCATCGTCTTCAAACTGACTGAACTGCTCCATGTATTCACGAAAGGCATTCAACTTTTCTACCGCTTCGTTGGCGCCAACTAACGAACACACATCCGGGTGAAGTACTTTCAGGTAGCTCAGGTATTGTTTCCGGTAGTTGCTGCGACTCAACAGATCCTCCGGCTGGCTGGCCTTTTGAATCTGGATGAGTAAATCTTCAGCTTTCATAGTTATCTTATTGTAATTTGTACACCAAAGTTAGTGTAGTAAAAACACTAAAACAAATTTTTAACCGAATATTTTTTCTGCTTAATCAAGCACCTGATTTTGTTCTCAGCTATCAGTGTGAAAATCAATAGAATAGTATACAGAAGACATGCAAAACATGAGCATCAGGCGGGAATTCTATATCTTGTACCTAAAATGAAATTGCACTTGATGATGAATCCCGTAAACTTATGTCTCAATATGAGGCTATAGATAAGACAGCAATGGAGTTATCAGATAATTTTTGCCTTTGATGCTTCAATATCTGCAAGAACGGCTAAGACGTTATTGATTTTCCACAAAAAGTCTTTTTATAGCAAAGATGAAAAATCTGTTATCTTTTATCTTAATTCTTGCAGCGTGTTCCCCTAACACTAAAGAGAAATCCGTAGTATCACAAACATTCGAGGAACAAACTGTTAATTTTATAACGGAGACTAAAAGTAATGAGACTATTGAATTACCTAATCTTTATGATTCGTTAACTACCCAGATTGTTGAGGATAGTTTAGAAAGATTGAAATTGGCAGAAATACTAAAACGGAAGGGATTTAAAGAGATTAATTGGGGACGAGGAAATTACCCGCCATTAGGTTTTCGAATTATATCACTAACCTTGAAAAAAGATTCCTGCTTTTGCCTGGTAAATAAAATCTATTATGCAACTATCACTAAAGATGTATTTCAGATGTCTGAGCAAATACGTTGTGCGGATAGCCTATCATTCTATGAATAGGAGGTTTTTGCCTTTCCAGCGATACTATTTTCAATACTTGTACTTCTTCAGAAACGGCAGCGACTGACTTACTTGTCTGATCCATTCGCGGGCCATGAGTTCGTGGCCGGGCACACTCGGGTGAATGCCATCCCAGATCCAATATTCCAGCGGGGCTTTCTTAATGGCTTGGTCAAATACTTTCGGATAATCTACTACAACGGCACCAAATTCCCGGGCCAGGGCGCGTACTACCTGAGCTCGTTGGGTAGTTGCTTCTTTCCAGGCCGTGTAGTTTTCCTTGCGGGCACCGACGGGCAACACAAACGGAATACCGAGCACCAGCAGCAGGTTAGAAAAGGCCTGCTTCGTCTCTTTCAACAATTGCCTGTACGTGATTTCATAGGTTTGCAATGTCTGTCCTTCGTCCAGCGCGGAGGAGGCATCGTTGATGCCAATCAGAATGCTGAGTACATTAGGCTTTAAGTCGAGCGTATCGGCCTGCCACCGTTTCTGCAGATCGGTAACCGTATTGCCACTAATGCCCCGGTTGATGAATGTATGACCAGCTTCGGCAAAATCGGCACCCACCCGACTGGCGATACTAAACGCATAGCCATGCCCCATGATGTGGTTGGGGTCGGAGGTGCGTCCGCGGTTGCCATCGGTAATCGAGTCGCCCTGAAACAGAAAAGTCAGGCCTTTGGCTGGAAGCAATACCTGTGACCAGGCTGGAACCATACCCATTGCCAGTGCTGAACCTGCCAGTGAACGCTTGAGAAATGCCCGACGGGAAAGAAAGCTATGCATGGCGTCAGTTTATTTTCGGCCAAAGTCGGCAGGATTTTCGCCCCATACCTTGGTTTCCCATTTCAAAATCGGATTTGGGTAAGTATTCTCGGCAAGCCACTTCTCGGCCCGGTCCATCAGGTCAAACAGTTTTTCGTTGCGGTCGGTAGGTTCCAGTTTGGAGCGGTGTTTCTTGGCCTGCACCCACTTGATGGCATTGACGCTGTCGGAATAAATCGGCAAACGACTGCCGAGTTTTTGCAAATACGCCAGGCCATGCACAATGGCCAGAAATTCGCCCACATTGTTGGTGCCGTCGGGAAAAGGACCCTGATGAAAGAGTATTTCCTTGGTGCGGGTATTTACACCCTGGTATTCCATGTCGCCACTGGCCGTGTTCCAGGCGGCATCAACCGAGATGCTGTCCAGAATGGGTTTGCCAATCATGGCTTTTTCCCGGGCTGTCAGTGCGCCGCTGTTTTTTGGATTGGCGTTTTTGTAGATATGCTTCTTGCTGTTTTCGCCAAATGCTTTTTCGGCCAACTCCTGTGTTTCAAACGATTTGTATTCGGCTCCGGCAAAGCCATCGATCTGTTTCTTGCATTCGTCCCAACTGGAATAGATACCGCTTTCGCGGCCTTTCCACACTACATAATATTTTTGTTTTGCCATGAAGAAACGTTAACGATCCGAAAGCAAATTTGAGAGGAAAAAGCAGTTTCTCCAAATAGTATCCGCCAGAAACTAAAAATGTCCTGTTTGGGATACAGGACATTTTATAGGAATACGCAGGTTTTGCCTTCTCAGATGATACTAGTTGTATTAGCTGTATTTGTTCGGCCGTGTCTTGAAACTTTTCTGGATTTCCTGGACCGCCGCTTTGAAATCCTTGTCTGTTTTCAGCATGTCATTTACCGACTGAATGGCGTGAATCACCGTGCTGTGGTCACGGCCACCGAAGTGATAGCCAATGGATTTCAACGAAAAATCGGTGTATTCTTTGGCAAAGTAAATCGCAACCTGGCGTGGCACAACCAGTTCCTTTTTGCGGCTTTTGTCTTTCAGGTCTTCGACGGTAACGCCAAAATGCTCCGCTACCCGCTTTTGAATCACTTCAATGTTGATCTCTTTGTCAACATGCTGCACAATGTTCTGAATGGTGCGTTTGGCCAGTTCCAGGTCAATTTCGCGCCGATTCAGCGATGCTTGGGCCATAAGTGATACAATCACACCTTCCAGTTCGCGTACGTTGGTATCAATGCTATGGGCAATATACTCGATTACGTCAATGTCCATGGTAATGCCCTCAGCCTGAAGCTTTTTCTGGATAATGGCAATACGTGTTTCCAGGTCGGGCTGTTGCAGATCCGCACTCAAGCCCCACTTAAACCGCGACAGCAGGCGATCTTCAAAACCCACAAGTTCGCGCGGCGACCGGTCGGTGGTCATGATGATCTGTTTACCGGCTTGGTGCAAATGGTTAAAGATATGGAAGAAACATTCCTGCGTTTTTTCTTTTCCTGACAAAAACTGCACATCATCCAACACCAGCACATCTACCTGCAGGTAAAAGTTCATGAAGCCTTGCATGTTGTTGTTCCGTACAGCTTCGATGAACTGGTTGGTAAACTTCTCGCACGAAACGTAGAGCACAAATTTACCGCTTTCGTGCTGCTTGATGTAGTTGCCAATGGCTTGTACCAGGTGTGTTTTTCCAAGACCTACACCGCCGTACAGTAGCAACGGGTTGAACGACGTAATGCCCGGTTTCTGGGCTACGGCCATCCCCGCCGACCTTGCCAGTCGGTTACAGTCGCCCTCTATAAAATTGTCAAAATTGTAGATCGGATTCAGATAAGACGCGTAGCCGTTTCCTTCCAGTTCGTACAGGTCAAACGGGCTTTTGTACTTGTCTGCATGAATGTCAACCCTGGGGTCTTTGTTCTGGGGCGTCTTGTTGGTCGGAATGTTAATCACATACGCCCGGTTTTTTTCGTTCCCTTTGTCAATCACTACCTGGTATTCCAACCGGCCTTCGGGGCCCAGCTCTGCATCAATGGCTTTTCGTAGCAAATAGACAAAGTTGTTTTCGAGGTGTTCATGAACATACAGGGTGGGTACCTGGATGGTCAATACATTGTTGGCAAGCCGTAATGGAACAATAGGCTCAAACCATGTCCGGAAATCTTTTTCGGAGACACTTTCTCCGATGATTCTTAGACAGTTGGTCCATACTGTTTTGCTGTCCTTTAGCATCTCTATCATCACGGCTTTAGTGGTTACTCAGTGTGTTTTTCAAACAAGGACGACAAATTTGGCAAAAAAAGACCTAACAAAAAAATAAAAAACAGAACTTTTCAATTAAAAAAATAAACCCCGACAAATGCGTATTTATGCTCATAATATACTGATATTCAACTACTTAAAAGTAACTTGGTTAAGTGAGTATCTTCGTCGATAATGCCCCCAATCACTTCCTGAGGCCTAAATGAACGGCTATTGCTTAACTAAGGTTTCATTGCTTGATAACACATTCTTCACAATGAAAATAGCCTGACTCTTTGAAAGTCAGGCTACAGTAACTTTATCGTAACATTTGATTAATAATCGCTAACCAACTGGCTGTCTTCTGCTTCGGCTGACTTCTTTTTCAGCATTGCGCTACGGGCTAATGCGACTACGTTCGTCTCTTTGCCCAATATTTTTTTTATGAATACCACTTCTTCAGGTTTATAGGCACTGCCGTCTTCCCGGAAGATATCATGGAACCACAACGATGGCTCGTCCGCGTACGGTTTCTGCCAGCTGTCCCACGGATAAATCGTGTGCGACTTGCCAGACACAAAGCCCCAGTTGTACATGCCAATCTGGTGTTTCTGGGCAATGGGTAGAATGGTTTCAAATGTATTGCTTTGGTTGCGAGCCATGTACTCGGTACAAAGGATGGGACGGTTGAACACTTTCAGGTATTCAATGCAACGTTCAAATTCCTCGGGGCCCAGGTAATTGTGAAAGGTAATGACATCCGAATGGGTAAACAGAAAACGGTCCATTTCACTCATCGTTTCCAGCGAAGACCAGTCGCCGTACCACGGGCCGGAAGTAATGGGCTGGGTTGGTTGTGCTTCGCGGGCCCACTGAAAGGCTTCCTTTACAAAATCGGTTCCCATTTGCTGTTTGTTCTGCAATTCCACATTCAAACCAGCTTTGCCATAACTTACCAGGTTGTCATTATCTGGCTCATTGACAATATCCCACAGCAAAATGCGGTTGTCGATCCGGAACGTGCTGATCATGTCTACCACATAAGGCTTCACCAGATGCCATTGGGTGTGGTCTCCCAGAATGTGTTTGCCCGGGCTTTGTACCCAGCCTGAGTTGTGCAAGCCTGCCTTTGGGGCGGGTTGCAGGCCTGCCTTTGGTTCCGGATCCCAGACAGAATCAAACAAAACCACCATCGGACGAATATCGTGCTTATCGCAAAGAGTCAGAAAATCATAAAAACGCATTTTCAGGCCATCTGGGTCGTTGCGATAGACTAGATCGTGCAAAAATACACGTATGGTATTCATGCCCAGATCGGCTGCCCAACCCAGCTCGCGGTCAATGGTTTGCGGGTCCCAGGTTTCGGACTGCCACATTTCCAGTTGGTTGATTGCGGTGCTGGGAATGAAATTGCAACCCACCAGCCACGGCTGTTTTGCATACCAATCATTTGCCTGACGTTCGGTCCATTGAGGGGACGGATGGTTGCCTGCAAATGCATTTTCAGTTTGAACCTGTTCCTCTGACTGCCAGGCAGAGGTAAATACAGATGATCTGTTCATAATTGGATTAGTGGATAAGAAATAGTTGGAATCTGTTTTGGTGATCACTGGTTACTTACGTTTTGAACCCGTTGATTATTGCGGACGAACTAGTATCTTTTGTACCAACGAAACCCTCGGAGATTTTGCTTGCTCCCGCAGGGAGTTTATATATGTAAAGGTCTGCTGGTTAACGCCGAAAGTCAATTCTTTAATTTGTAAATTTATTGCACGCAAATGTAATGAGTTGATTGGCTTGTAAGGTGTTTAAAATCAGTCATTTTAGTCATATGTATAGGTATAAACAAGCAACTAAAATGCCAATTTTACATTCCGCTCCTAATAAAAATATTTTCTTACATAGGAGTATAAAATATACATGGAATAGTTAACGAAAAGAGGCTGAAACGCTTGGTACTTAGCGGGTAATTGAGCTATTTTGAAGGGAACAAACTGAGAATCCCATAACCCGAACAGGCATGCACTCTGATGAATTCGAAACGCTTACCAACGCCGAGTGGAAACAGCTCATTCTGAAAACGATCAAGGCCGACAGTGAGGCTGAAAAAATTGCTTTTTATCAGCAGAAACTGGTTCAGCAGCCGGAGCCAGGTGTGAACATTCAGCCGTTTTACACACAGGAGGACATGATCGAACTGGACTATCTGAAAGGCTTTCATCGGCTTTGGACACAAACCCGACAGACCACCGGCTGGATGAACATCGAAAGGATTGCTGTCCATGATGAGACAATCGCCAATCAGCAGGCCCGGGAAGCACTAGCCAATGGCGCCGATGCCGTGTTGTTTAATCTCCTGAATCGTCCGGGAGGGAAACCCATGCTCTCCGGCGAACATACCCAGGAGCATGCTTTCGACTTTTCCGTATTGCTTCGGGAAATTCCGCTGGCTCGCATCCCGGTATATTATGAAATGCGGTCCAGCCAGCTGACAAACCTTGGCAACTACCTGCAATCCTCCGAAACGGATGTTTCCGGATTGATGGGCGGTATAAATTTCTGGGAAGTGTCTTTGTGGAGTTCCGAACCGGAAGCAAACAAGGACCGGTTTGGTCGCATTTTTCAAAATAGTATCTTCGCTCAGGGCAAAACCCCTTATTTCAAGCCTTTGCTGATAGAGCCTATCGGGGAGATTCTGGAAGACAACGAGGCGATGGAGACTTTTGCCATTCCGGTGGTTTCCAGCATCCGGTACCAGTTGGAGGCGGCCGTTCGGTTGATGGATGATTTGCAGCAGCGAAACATTCCCGTACCGATTACCGCACCTCAGGTTGGGTTTGTAACCGATGTCGGCACGCATTATTTTCTGGAAATTGCCAGGCTGCGTGCTTTGCGGCTCTTGTGGTGGCAGATAGGCCAGTACTATGATACTCGGCTGAATCTGGTAGACGTATTCGTTTATGCCAACACCATTCGCATGATGCCGCCCGACAAGGAGCCGTATGCAAGCATGCTCGCCAATACCACACAAGCCATGGCTGCCATTATCGGCGGCTGTGATGCCCTGACTATGCAGCCGGGAGCTTTTACGGATGCCAAAGACCTTGTTCTGGCGCAGCGCATTGCCCGCAATGTGTCGGTTATCCTGAAGGAGGAATCGTATTTTGACAAAGTGAACGACCCCGGTGCCGGCTCTTACCTGGTTGAAAACCTGACCCACCAGATTGCCCGAGCCGTATGGGAACAATTGAAGCTCTAAAAACCAAAAACCTCCGCTGCTGACAGTGGAGGTTTTTGGTTTCTCGGAGATACTATTTTTCAGGCCACGGCTTTGAGAGCAATGTATTTGGATTTCTCAAATTCGCTGCGGGCATATTCGTAGTCAACCACGAACTCGCGGATGTCGGTGCGTGAAGGCAGGTCAAACATCAGGTTTGTCATGATGGCTTCGCAGATGGACCGCAGGCCGCGGGCTCCCAGCTTGCATTCTACCGCCTGGTCAACGATGTAATCCAACGCGTCGTTACTGAATGTCAATTGAATGCTTTCCATCTCAAACAGTTTCTGGTATTGTTTGGTGATGGCATTTTTGGGTTCGGTAAGAATAAGACGCAGTGTCTCGCGGCTCAACGGCTCCAGGTACGTGAGTACCGGCAAACGGCCCAGCAATTCAGGAATCAGTCCAAACGAACGCAGATCCTGCGCCGTAACATATTTGAGCAGGCTTTCGCTTTCCTGCATCGAATCGAATGCGGAACCGCCGCTGAAACCGATCGGACGGGTATTGATCCGTTTGCTGATGTGGCGTTGAATGCCTTCAAACGCCCCGCCGCAGACAAAGAGAATGTGCTCGGTATTGACAGGAATCATTTTCTGGTCGGGGTGTTTGCGGCCTCCCTGTGGCGGCACGTTGACCATTGAGCCTTCCAATAACTTTAGCAACGCCTGTTGCACACCCTCACCGCTGACATCGCGCGTAATGGACGGGTTGTCAGACTTGCGGGCGATTTTGTCAATTTCGTCAATGTAAACAATGCCCCGTTCGGCTTTCTCAACGTCGTAATCCGCTGCTTGCAACAACCGGGTCAGGATGGTTTCCACGTCTTCACCCACGTAGCCTGCTTCGGTAATCACGGTGGCATCGGCAATGCAGAAGGGCACTTGCAGCAAGCGGGCCATGGTACGGGCCAGGTAGGTTTTTCCGGTTCCGGTTTCGCCCACCATGATGATGTTCGACTTCTCGATCATGATGTCGTCATCATTTTTGGGTTGCATCAACCGTTTGTAGTGATTGTAGACCGCAACGGAAAGTACTTTTTTGGCTTCATCCTGTCCAACGACAAACTGATCGAGGAATTTTTTCATCTCTGATGGTTTGATCAGATTGAATTTTGGGATACTGCTTTTTTCCTTCGGACGGGTTTCCTCGATGATGATCTGATGCCCTTGTTCAATGCACCGGTCACAAATGTGCGCATTGATCCCCGAAAGCATCAGAGAAACTTCTTTTTTGCTTCGCCCGCAAAAGGAGCAACTGATTTGAGCCATAAGCGTTTATGTGGTACGACAAGAGCCAGAAAAACAGAATACGCGTCTGGACTTTTGCCCTTTATAAGGTTTCTACTGAGTAATTATTGATCTGCTGACCTACAGAAAGGTAAACTTCTACAAATGAAGGTAACAAAAATAAGTAGATTTTTATTCAGATTCGATTTTTTTGAATCAAATTTGAACGGGAGGTTTTCTTGTTTGGGAAGATACTATTCCGAAGTACCGGCACTGCGTTGATTGTCAGGCTTCGAGCACCGCGTGCCTGTGGTAGAGTTGGCTCCTACCAGATCGGCTGCAAACGAAAATTTTCGTGGAAAGAAAAATCCCCCTCGCTGGGAGGGGGACCAAGGAAAAGGAGATTTAAGCTTTCTCGACTACCTTGTCAACGATGCCGTAAGCAATGGCTTCATTGGCATCCATCCAGTAATCGCGGTCAAAGTCTTTCAGGATTTGCTCCACCGTTTTGCCGCAATTGTCAGCCAGAATCTGCGCACCGATCATTTTGGTTTTTTCAATCTGCCGCGCCTGGATTTCCAGATCGACGGATTTGGCCTGGAAATAACCGCCAATGCTAGGCTGGTGAATCATTACTTCGCCGTGCGGATAAATGAACCGGCGGCCTTTTGTGCCAGCCGACAGCAAAATGGAGCCCATCGAGGCGGCCAGTCCCATGCATACCGTAGATACCGGTGACTGGATCATTTTCATGGTATCGTAAATCACCATGCCTGAGGTAACCACGCCACCCGGACTGTTGATGTAAAACGTAATTTCCTCACCCGGCTTCTCGGCATCCAGATACAACAACCGGTTGACTAGGTAGCGGGCCGAATCGTCATCTACAACGCCCCATAGGAAAATTCTGCGTTGTTCCAGAAATTTCTTCTGAAACACACGGTCGCCAAACATCATGTTTTCCAACGTCTCCGGCTTTGGCATTTCCGGCTCTTCGTCAGCATATTTATGAATATTCATGGAAAGAAATGGTTTAATAGTTAAATGTTGAATGGGTAATTGTTAGAAGGTTGAGGTAAAACCTGTTTCCCAACAATTAACTCTTAGCCATTCAACTATAGATTTATTTCAAAGGTGCTTCTTTCTCTTCACGAACCAGAATCTCGTCGATCAGTCCGTAGTCCAGCGCTTCTTTTGAAGTCAGCCAGTAATCACGGTCGGAATCCTGTTTCACCTGGTCATGCGATTTGCCACTGTGATTGGCTAGAATGGTGTACAATTCGTCGCGCAGGGCCACCAGTTGTTTCACCGAAATCTGAATGTCGGAAGCCTGGCCGCCAGCCACCCCCGAAGGCTGGTGAATCATGGTGCGGGCATGTTTCAACGACGAACGTTTGCCCTTGGTGCCACCGGCCAGCAAAACGGCTGCCATCGAGGCAGCAATGCTGACATTGATGGTTGCCACATCGGGACGGATGTACTGCATGGTGTCATAAATGCCCAGGCCGGCATATACCGAACCGCCCGGACTGTTGATATACAGCAGAATGTCTTTTTTAGGATCGGCTGATTCGAGAAACAACAACTGAGCAATGATGATATTGGCAATGTTGTCGTCAACGCCCATGCCCAGGAAAATAATCCGGTCGGCCATCAGACGGGAGAACACATCTACCTCACGGAAATTCATAGGACGCTCTTCGATAACGGCACGTGTCATGTTTTCCACGCGATGCACATAGCCGTCTACCGCCGAGCCGCTGATGTTTTGTCCTTTTACAGCAAATTTGCGAAATTCTTCGCTACTTAAATCTTTGTAGAACATACGAGTATGAATAGAAAGTTGCGGATGGCAAAATACAAAATACTAATTAACAAAAAAGCCCTTTGCCAAAAAGAGCTTTTTTTTCGTTCACAATTACCGTACCCGTTTGGTTTGGGGTTTTGGTCTCCGAAACAGACTGCCCAGGATTTGACGGGACTCGAACACGCATAAAAAAAGGCAAAAAACCCTTTTAATGAGCTTTTTGCCTTTTTCAGAGATACTATTTTTCAGTACAGGTGCCCGTTAGACAGGCTGCTCGCCTGCTTTGTTAAACTCTTCGGTGCTGACTTTTTTCACCGCAGGTTTGATCTGGTCCCTTACAAACGCTGCCACTTTGTCAGTGAACACGCGCTGAAACGTATTCATGTAATTCTGACCTTTTTCGGCTTTCAGGAAATTGTCAGCCAACTGGTTGAGCAGTTGTTCGTTTTCAGGGGTATCGTTCTGCAGGAAATTGTACACTTCCTTGAATGAGTTTTTGGCTTGCTCCAGTACTTCCTCGTGCTCTACTTTCAGGTCGTTGTCTTTGGCAATCTTGTCTTTGATGATCGTCCATTTCAGACCTTTTACGAATTCGTCGTATTCTTTCGCGATATCCTCATCCGACAGGTTTTTGTTCGAAGCTTTCAACCAACGCTTCAGAAAATCATTGGGCAACGGAATTTCCGTTGTCTCTACCAGTTGGGTCTGGATGTCGCGCAGCAGCCGGTTGTCGGTTTCGCGGTCATACAGTTTTTGCAGCTCGCTGGTAAGTTTCCCGCGGAACTCTTCCTCACTGGTAATGCCTTCACCGTATACCTTTTTGAAAAAGTCTTCATTCATCTCTGCCGGGACCTGGCGATCAATGTCAGCGATGGTCAGCTCAAATTCGCCGCTCAGCTTGTCGGCTTCTTCCTGGGGCAGTTGTGTAAACAGACGCACGCTTTCTGCATCCGCAAAAATACCCTGGATGTCAAACGTCACTACGTCACCTTTTTTCTTGCCCAAGAATATCGGTTTGGCTTCTTCTTTTAATTTGTTGACAAACAGGTACGCGTTTTCTTTCTGGAAAGTACCTTCAACCTGCTTTACTGTACCAAAAGCCAGATCCTGTTCACCGATTTCTTCCGGATTGATGTAGTTGCCATGGCGGCCTTTCAGGTTTTCAATCGAATCGTTTATGTCCTTGTCGGTCACTTCTACTTCGGTGCGGGTTAGGTTCAGCTGGTTGATGTCATACGTGAACTCAGGCACCAGACCGATATCATAGCTGAACGAAAATTCGCGTTGCGTTTCCCAGTCGATCGTTTCCGCTTCGGCATGGTTTGGCAGCGGGTCTCCGACAATCGGCAACTGGTTTTCTTTAATATAGCTGTCCACCGACTCGATCAGCAGGTTGTTCACCTCATCCACCAGGATGCTTTTGCCGTACATTTTACGGATCAGACCCGCCGGAACCTTGCCCGGGCGAAATCCTTTGACTGAAGCCGTACGACTATAGTCTTTCAGTTTTTTCTCTACACGCGGCTGATAATCAGATTCTTGTACCGTGATGCGAATAGACGCGTTATTCGTATCTTTTTTGTCTAAGGTAATATTCATGGCTTTTACTAGTGTTTTTATGAATAAGATGGTTGAGCGGTTTGGTACGTGAATAGGGGAGGTTTGGTGTTTTTAAAAGATACTATTGGCAACCGGCCCACCCATCAACGAAACAACCACTCGATTTTTAATCAAAAAACCCCCAAAACAGCGGTCGGTTTTGAGGGTTAGGTGCGGATGGAGGGACTCGAACCCCCACGCCTCGCGGCGCCAGATCCTAAGTCTGGTGCGGCTACCAATTACGCCACATCCGCAAAAGGACTGCAAAATTAGAAAAGATTCTTAAAAGAGAAAAATGAATTGCAGGAAAAATTTAAAAAAATTCTTTTTCACAAAAGAACTTGCACCGGTACAATCAATCATTGCATTTTTTTGTTTACTTTATGATATTGTCTTAACCTTGATCCGGGTGATTTGCGGGCTTCCTGGAGAAGCAAGATGCACGGACTGAGTGGATGACGGTGGGATGGATGAGGGCAAGTTGCGAATCTATTCTTGCTACTCCGGTAATCCTGCCGATCAAGGTTCAGACAAAATCGTATTCCCGCTTTTGTGGGGATTTTTAACTTTTCAAAAGTAAAACCGGCCTTATTGACACATGCAGACAGATAGTGTGACCGTTGAAATGCCCAATGCCGAGCAGGATCGGGCTGAACAGGAACGCCGCGAGATACTTAGGCAGTACCGGAAGTTGCTGCGTTCGATGAAACCCATGCTCAAAGATGGGGATGCCAAGATCATCAAAAAGGCCTTCAATACGGCATTGGAGGCACACAAGGGCATGCGCCGCAAGTCGGGTGAGCCGTATATTTACCATCCGCTGGCGGTAGCGCAGATTGCCGTGGATGAGATTGGCCTGGGAACTACTTCGGTGGTGGGAGCTTTGCTGCACGATGTGGTGGAAGACACCGATATGGAAATTGAGGACATCGAGCGGGAGTTTGGCCCGAAGGTAGCCAAGATCATTGACGGCCTGACCAAGATTTCGGGTGTCTTCGAATACGGAACTTCGCAGCAAGCCGAAAACTTCCGGAAGATGCTGCTTACTCTCTCCGATGATGTCCGGGTAATCCTGATCAAACTTGCGGACCGGCTGCATAACATGCGTACGCTGGCCAGCATGGCCCGTAACGGACAGCTCAAGATTGCTTCCGAAACGATGTACTTGTATGCGCCGCTGGCTCACCGGTTGGGATTGTACGCCATCAAATCGGAACTGGAAGATTTGTACCTCAAATACACCGATCCGGATACCTACAAATCCATTGCCGAAAAGCTCAAGCAAACCAAAGCGGCACGCGAGAAGTTTATTGCCGACTTTATTGCGCCTATCGAGAAAAACTTACGCGACGAAGGATTTGACTTTCTCATCAAAGGTCGGCCCAAGTCGATCTACTCGATCTGGAAGAAAATGCAGAAGCAAAAGATTCCGTTCGAAGAAGTATACGACAAGTTTGCCATCCGGATCATACTCAGAACCGACCTGGAGCGGGAAAAAAACGCCTGCTGGCAGGTATATTCCATTGTTACCGACTTTTATACGCCCAATCCGGACCGGCTCCGCGACTGGATCAGTACGCCGCGCGCCAATGGTTACGAGTCGTTGCACACCACGGCCATGAGCAAGACCGGCCAGTGGGTGGAAGTGCAGATCCGGACGCAGCGTATGGACGATATTGCGGAAAAAGGCTACGCGGCCCACTGGAAATACAAGGAAACCGGACAAATTCACGAAAACGAGAAAGGCGTCGAACACTGGATACAGAAAGTACGCCAGATGCTTGAAAACGACGATGTCTCAGCCATTGAGTTTGTCGATGAGTTTCGGATGAACCTTTTCAATGAGGAAGTTTTCGTATTCACCCCCAAAGGCGAATTGCGTGTGCTTCCGGCCGGAGCCACGGCCCTGGATTTTGCGTTTGATATCCATACCGAGATTGGTATGCGTTGCCTGGGGGCAAAAGTGAACCAGCGGCTGGTTCCGATCAATTACATTCTGCACAATGGCGACCAACTGGAGATCCTGACGTCTAACCGGCAGAAACCCAGCGAGGACTGGCTCAAATTTGTGGTCACTTCCAAAGCCCGGGCCAAGATCAAGGAGTGCATGAAGGAAGAGTACCGCACGTTTGTCGGCGAAGGAAAGGAGATTGTGGCGCAACGGCTCAAAAAGCTCAAACTCGACCAGAACACGCACGAGATCATCAACCAGATGCGGGCTTATTTTGATGCCAAGACTCCCCAGGAATTTCTGTACAAAGTAGGCAAAGGCATCATCTCCAAAACCGACATCAAGCGGTTTAAAAATGAGAAAGTGCGCCGGGCTACCGGTAACAAAAAAGAATTCAACGATGCCAAGTCGTTTGAGGTAGAGATCAAGAAGGTACGCGGCGTTGATTCGGATATGCTGCTGATCGGTGAAGACATGGACAAGATCGACTATGAACTTGCCAAATGCTGCAATCCGATTCCGGGCGATGACGTGTTTGGCTTTGTGACGGTCAACGAAGGCATCAAGATTCACCGCACCACGTGCCCCAATGCTGTCGGGCTCATGTCCAACTACGGTTACCGCATCATCAAAGCCAAGTGGACCTCCCAGAAAGAACTGGCCTTCCTTGCCGGCCTGAAGCTGACCGGCATTGACCGGGTCGGGTTGGTGAATGACGTGACCAAAATCATATCGAACGAGTTGAAGGTCAACATGCGGTCGATTAAGATCGAGACCAACGACGGTATTTTTGAAGGAAACATTATGTTGTTTGTCAACGACACCGAACACCTCGATACGCTGATGAAAAAGCTGAACCGTGTACCGGGCATCGTGAACGTGACGCGGTTTGACAACTAAGTCAAAAAACACTATCTTTTGAAAAACCAAAACCCCGGACTCTTCAAACAGCCGGGGTTTTGGCTTATAGTGGCATACTATTCTCTACAGGCGTTTTCCATTCACACAGCTTTCGATCAGCTTTTCCAACCGACTCAGGCGCGTTGCTTCCTGCTTGGCAGACATGATCCAGTGAATAATGGTTTTGCGATACGAAGGGGCTTGCTTTTGAAAAAACGCCCACGCCTGTGTACTGTCTTTCAGCTTTTCTTCAAAGGCTTTCGACAAAGCTACATCCGTCTGTTCGTACGCATAAATGGTTGATTTGCTTTCGGTTCGCTTTTCATACGCTTTCAGTCCGGCCGGTTGCATCAGTCTTTTGTCGGTGAGTTCGGCCACTTTCCTGATGTTAACGGCACTCCAGATGCTGTTAGGCTTGCGCGGTGTAAAGCGAATGGTATAGCTGTGTTCGTCCCGCGATTTGCGGACACCGTCGATCCAGCCAAAACACAACGCCTGGTCCACGGATTCGCTCCAGGTCATGCTCTTTTTGCCGCTGCCCACTTTGTAAAAGCCAACCAGCAGTTCGGCCTGTGTTTCATGGTTCGCCCACAGCCACTCACGGAAAGCTTCCTGAGTTTCGAAAAAGACAGCTTCCGTCCGTTCGTCCGATTGATTGCCTGAAGACAAGGGTTTTTGCATTTGGTAAGGATACTATTTTCCGATGGAAATAACAACGCAATGACTTTAGTAATACGAATAGGAGGCTGTCAGCTCTGCACTGGCACCGTCGTAGACCAGCTTTCGCTTCTTTTGTGACGGATAATCGCTGCTATCGTATTGATACGTCAGGATTTCCTCGCTGATAACCTGTCCGTTGGGACCCTTCATGGTTTTCTTGCCCGGGTTGTTGATGTGAAAAATAACCCAGGGCAAGTACGGAAATCGCATGAGCCTGTTATCCGGATTCTTGTTGGTGTCAAAATCCGAATATTCAATGGAGCCATACACTTCCAGTGCCTGGCCACTGGCTTTGGGTGCCCATGTCGTTTCTCGGGTCAGGTTTCCTTTGGCATCATACTCAAAGCGGATGGTGTACTGAGCGGCCTCTCCCGAAGCCAGGTTGGTTTCCAGTTTTTCCTCCATCAGCCGATCCCCGTCAAAGGAATACGTACGCCTGACTTCAACCTGGTTCTTGTGATTCCGCTCTTCTGTTTTTGTTAGTATTCCATTTTCGTAGTAATAATTAACGGGATAGCCACCCTCAACCGTCGTCAGTTGAGTCAACCGGCTCGCCTTGTCGTAGTGAAAGTCGTACGTAAGTTTCCGGATCACGCCCGGATCATTCTGCACATACTGCCATTGTGTGTAATACCGGCTCCATCTGCCATCCGGATCGTACTCAAACGATTGAAAGTCTGTAGGGGCATAGGTAATCTGCTTTACCCTGGATGCGGAAGGTTCAGGTTGGCGTGGAAGGTCATTATCGTCATCTTTCTGACAGGACGAGGCCAGCAGTGCAAACAACAGAGTGATGGTAAAAGACAATTTGCTTGCCTGAAAGAACAGTTGCGTTTTCATGGTTGATTTTCATAGTTAAATAGATGTAGTGAAATTCGGTTGCCAATGGAACCGATCTTGCGCAGAAAGCAGCCACGGATGTGATTCCTGTCTTGTATCTGCCAGCCAATGGCGGCAAAGCCATCCGTCGGGTAAGAAAGGGATCACAAGTTTTCCAGCGTCGTTGCGACGGGCAGTTGAGGTAAATCAGTCTTTTGCTCTGTACGGCTGGATTCGACTTTTGTTCCTGCGGCCGGCAAACATACTAACTTACTGTAAATCAGATAAAGCAAAACTAGATTACTGGCAAAAAATAAGGTTGGATGGAAAAAGCCTTTCCAAAGAAGCCGATATTCTTTCCAACAGACAGCCCATGGCTGCCTTTTGGAAAGAGAATACATAATTTGCTTTTTCTTTGTCAAAAGATATTATTTCCTTTGCATAAAATTAATTTGCCGGTATTTGTGTTATAAATACATAACATGAAGAGTCTGAAGGGTTTATTCAACTTACGGCTCTGGTATCTGACAACTGACTATATCCTTGTACGTTATGCCTCTGAATCAAGCCCATTTTGCCGAGGTAAAAAAGATTTTTACTGCCTATCTCGAAAAAAAAGAATTGCGCAAAACCCCCGAACGTTTCGCTATCCTGGAAGAGATATATTCCCGCGCCGATCACTTTGACGTAGAAGAATTGTACATTTCCATGAAAAACAAGAATTACCGGGTAAGTCGTGCGACCGTTTACAATACGTTGGATCTGCTGGTGGACTGCGACCTGGTAACCAAGCATCAGTTTGGCAAGAACATGTCACAGTATGAGAAGTCGTACGGGTATCGTCAGCACGACCACCTGATCTGTACCGATTGCCACCGGGTAGTGGAGTTTTGCGATCCCCGGGTGCAGAACATCCAGAACATGGTTGGTGACCTGCTCAAATTCAACGTGTTGCATCATTCGCTTATATTCTACGGCAACTGCACCAAAGACCAGTGTGAATACCGGAAAGAACCGGTCAATAGTTAACGTTGACGGGCTGCATGGTTTTGCGGTTTGAAAATACTATCTCTGAGGAAGGCAAAACCCCGCCCTGCAGTTATTTTATCAAACAACCCCTTAAACAATCAACCATTTAAACAATAAATACACTAAGCAAATGATAGACGTTTTGTTAGGCTTGCAGTGGGGCGACGAAGGAAAAGGTAAAATTGTAGATTTTTTAGCTCCTCGTTATCAGGTTGTAGCTCGTTTCCAGGGAGGACCCAACGCGGGGCATACGCTTGAATTTGATGGTATCAAGCACGTGTTGCATCAGATACCCTCGGGCATTTTTCGGCCACATATCAAAAATATCATTGGCAACGGCGTGGTGCTTGATCCAATCGTTTTTCGCCGCGAGGCTGAATCCGCCATTGAAAAATTCAATATTGACCTGCGTAAAAATCTATTTATTTCCAAACGGACGCAGCTGATCATGCCTACGCATCGTTTGCTGGATGCCGCTTATGAGCAAGCCAAGGGAGAAGACAAGATCGGTTCGACACTGAAAGGCATAGGACCAACTTATTCGGACAAGATTGCCCGTCAGGGATTGCGTGTAGGTGATGTGTTGTCCCCGAATTTCAAAGACAAGTATAAGAAATTGGTAGACAAGCATTTGGTGATCCTGAAACAGCACAACTTCATCTACTTTGACCTGGTAGCGATGGAGAAAGACTTTTTTGAAGCAATTGATTACCTGAAGACCTACCAACTGGAAGATACGGAATATACGATCAACAAATCGTTGCAGGCGCAGGAAACGATCCTGGCGGAAGGTGCGCAAGGCTCGCTGCTGGACATCGATTTCGGTTCGTATCCGTTCGTTACCAGCTCGACAACCATGACCTCCGGTGCGTGTACGGGTTTGGGTGTGGCACCACGTTACATTGGCGAAGTCTACGGAATATTCAAAGCATACTGTACCCGCGTAGGTTCCGGCCCGTTTCCGACCGAGCTGAAAGATGAAACAGGCGAAAAACTGCGCCGTATCGGACATGAATACGGTTCCACCACGGGTCGGCCACGTCGCTGCGGCTGGCTCGACCTGCCTGCCCTGCGGTACGCTATCATGCTCAATGGTGTGACGCAACTGGTCATGATGAAAGTAGACGTATTGTCAGATTTTGACGAAATCAAAGTATGCACCCATTACCGCATGCCGGATGGTACCGAAACCGACCAGTTGCCGTTTGATCTCTGCGATGGGGTGGTTGAACCTGTATACAAACTATTCCCAGGCTGGCAAAAAAACCTGACCGACATACGTTCGTTTGATAAATTGCCATCACAATTGGCTGATTATGTGTCTTACCTGGAAGATACGCTGGGCCTGCCGATTACTTTTATCTCAACCGGTCCTGATCGGGTAGAAACGTTAGTCCGTGAAGAAATGGTAGGGTAAGTAAGACCAGTGAGGTATTCAACAAAAAAGGTAGCCTGGATAAGCTACCTTTTTTGTTGAATACTACACAGCTATCGGATGACTAAATACCGGTATTTTTTCAGGAACCAGGCATTCATAAATCTTCTCGTACTGGGAAGCGATTTTCTCTTCAGAGAAAGTGTTGACAGCAAGTGCACGCGCATTTGCCGATAGCATTTCATGATCTGGATGATTCAGTACCCAGTCAATTCCATCGGCGAGATCATAGGGATTGTAAGGCTGTGCCAGGTATCCATTGTATTTATGTCGGATGATATCCGGTAAGCCGCCGATCTGAAAACCTACCACAGGCGTACCGCAGGCGATGGGCTCAGTTGCTGTTTGAGGCAAATTCTCCATACGCGAAGGCACTATCATGACATCGGCTGCCGAATACAGCATGGACATCGTCTTTTCATCGTTTATCTTGCCTACGTATTGCCGGGGAAAATCAATGTCAACTGTTTCATCCGATTGCTTCATGCCAAAAATGACAGCCAAGGTATCCTCAGTAAGGTATCTTTCTTTGAATAAGGCCAGCGCATTGATCAGCAGATCCAATCCCTTGTTTTTGTCCTCTACCGAACGCAGCGAACCAAACAGGATTACCTTTTTGTCTGGTGGAATGTTGAAGAACGCGCGGGCTTCGGCTTTGGAAAAAGGCTGGAAAATATCGGTATTGAGAGGATTGGGGATTGTTTGAATGGACTGGTGCTTGAAAAGACTGCTTCGGCGGGCCATTGATGCTTCCCATTGGCTGGGAGCCACAATGTGAAAACGGGTGTTTTTCCAGGCAGTTGCTTTCCGATGCCACGTCCAACGGTTAAGCTGAAGGGCTTCACGTGCCGACTGATACCCGCCTACAAAGTTATCATCCTGCAACCCGTTGGGATGATGTTCGGCCCCGCAAAATGCCCACGAATCATGCAGTGTCCATACAATCGGTTTCTGTATTTTGGCTATCTCCGACACACTGATCATTTCCTTGGCTATCCAATGCAGATTCACAATGTCTGCATTGGACCTGTTGATGATCCTATGCAAAAAACTCGGAAACAGATTGAGAGAGTGTAGCATGGGACTCGATGTGGGCTGAAGGCTCACCACTTTTCGGACCAGGCGATCTTTGATTTTGAATTCCAGCTTTCTCCACTTGGGTCCTACCGATTGTACAAAAGGATGATTTGTCAGTTTATTGACAACCAACATCTGTGCGTTGATGCCAATGCTCCGTTGTGCTTTGCAAAGCCGGAGAGCCGCCTTGTCGGCGCCTCCCTCATTGTCAGAATAACAAACGTGTAAAATTGTTAACATATAGTTTCATAGTTAGATTGTCACCACTCGTTTGAACTTGTTGTTCCAAAAAACATTGGTATACATCAGGCGATCCAGTTGGTGATTGTTTTCATGGAGATAAATGCGTGGAAGTGCCATCAGGAACTGACGGTGCTGTGGGAAAATGTTTCCTGACCGGGTAGTGACTGCTGTCTTGAACCCAATTTCCTGCGCCATGTCAAATTCGCGCTGTCCGGCTTGCTGTTTTTCACCAAAGGGATATGCGAAATGTTCAATCTTTCGGTTCAGCTTTTGTTCTAGTTGTTCTCGGGATGACTGTATTTCTGCGTAGGCTTCCATTGCCGGAAGTGTGCTCAGTGCCGGGTGTGACATTGTATGAGCACCAATGGTCACCAGAGAATGTCGACTCAGTTTCAGCACTTCGTCCCAGTTCATACACAGCATTTGGGAGGAAACGGGGCCGGTATGTACCTGTATCTCTTCTCTCCGGATTTTCCCTAGCAGGAAAAGGCCCCGGATCTGTAAGAAGCTTTTCCACTTTTCTGCAGGCGTGCGAAGACTGAAGTGATAATCTGCGTCAAAGTGTACATAATCGTTTTCCTGAATCAGTTTTTCCAGTTCAAACCACCATAGGTTGGCAGTACCATTGGGAAAACAATTGGTAACGTACACTGTGAACGGAACATTGACAGACTCAAATACCGGAAGCGCATTGGCTAGATTGTCGCGGTAGCCGTCATCCAGTGTAAATGCTGCTAGCTTACTTACCTGCTTTCTGTGAATGAGCACCTCGTGCAATTCATCGATTGAAACAAACGAGTAGCGCTGCTGACGTAATGTACGGATGGTGTGGAGCAGGTATTCAGGTGATACTTTAAGGTCTTCATTGGGCGTGAGGCGCGGATGAACCAATTGCTCTACCCGGTGCAACATGAAAATGGTTGCAATGCCCTGAGTGTATTGTTTGGCTAAGGTTGTGGTAAGTGGATTTTCTCTGATTGCCAGGCGTAGCCGCATAAAAGTTATAAGTCCGGAATAGATAAATGCATTAATTTCACGAGGCGAAGATGTTCGTATTACCTGACAAACATCTTATCCATTTGCCGTTGGCACAAACAGGTGCAATGAATTAATCTGTTCGTTGCTATTAATTGTTACTTTCATCGATAAGTCAACAAAAGCAGCTGAATCAAATTGCGGATAACCAATACTAATACAGCCGTTTGCCTGTATACACTCTGCTTGTTTTCATTGATGCTACAAGGTACTCTTAGCTATCGTTTAAAGCCGTCTCAAACAGGATATTTTTATAAGGATTTTGCCAGAGTCAGATTGGGAAGCTGCGGCTCCCTTGTAAGATACCTCTGATATACCTGTTACCAAAGGGTTGGTTTAATCCCGTATCAATGTAGATATATTCGGTTGTTGTAAGTTTTGTAACCTGTACAATTAACAGATCTGCGAAAATTAATGGTAGGGGAGTCAGGAATGACGCAGCGTTCAGAACTTCCTGTCGGTGAGCTAATAACGCTACATGCATCTGTTGTCTGTTGAGCAGCAGTGCAGAAGAGAGCAAACCCGATTGCCAGTTGGCCTTATGAATAACAGGAAAGCAAGGAATTGGACTGTTGACGGAGGAAAATAGTATATACACAAAACAGCAAACCCCGCCGGTAGGCTGGCGGGGTTTGAGTGGAAGCTAGATCTGTTGCTTATAGATAGTCCGAATTGGTAGTCACGGCGCCAAGTTCGTTCACGGTTTTGGCAGAGATAAGTTTGCGGCCGGTGTTGGCTATAAAAACCGGTAACTGGGACAGTTTGTCTTTGATTGCAAGCAAATCGTTCAGATTAATCTCTCCGATGACATAGTGGAAGTCACGGCTGCTGTATTTCTCGTGGATTCGTGAAAAAGGGAGCACCGCCAGGTCCTCTTCGTCATAATAACGCACGTATACTTCGGTAATCACCTCGCTGGTATAGTGGATCTGGGTGTGCTGGTGTTTTTTATATTCGTACTGGTAGTCATACCGGCAGGCGGAGATGTCTGACAGCACCGCCGAACCCGTCGGATGGCCGCCGGCGCCTTTTCCCATGAAAAACTGCTTGTCGGCAAAGGCGGCTTCAACGGCAACCCCATTGTATTCGTTTTCCACGTTGTACAGGTAATCACTGTCTGCAACAAATTGCGGCATTACAAAAGCGGTGATGGTATCGTCTGCCAATTTGCGGGTTTGTGCCACCAGTTTGATTTTCAGTTCTTTTTCTTTGGCAAACCGAATGTCGTGCTTGGAAAGCGATTGGATTCCGTAGTGCAGGATTTCTTCGGGTTTGAGGAAAATTCCATAGGCATGCGTTACCAGCAGACAAAGTTTGTTCAAGGCATCCAACCCCCCTACATCGGCCGTGGGATCGGTTTCGGCAAATCCCGCCTCCTGAGCCTGGCGCAAGGCGGTGGCATAATCCAGGTTTTCCTGGAAAATTTTGGAAAGGATATAATTGGATGTGCCGTTGACAATGCCACTCACCGAATACAGCAATTCGTTGTCGTAGTACTCTTCCAGGTTGCGGATGATAGGAATACTGCCACACACGGCCGCTTCGTACAACAACGAAACATTGTTTTCGTTTTGCAGATCCACCAGTTCTTCCAGGTTTTCGGCCAGCATTTTTTTACTGGCCGAAACCACCGTCTTCCCGCGTTGCAGGGCGGTTTTGGCAATCCGGTATGCGTCTTCCGTATTGTTGATCATTTCCACCACCAGATTGATGGACGGATCGCCCAGAATATCTTCCGGATTGAAAGTAAAATAATCGACGGGCAACGGACGGGGTTTGTCGGGCTGTTTCACGCAGATTTTGACGATTTCAGCCTGAAATCCGGTAGTGCTGGTGAATATATCGTACAAGCCCTGGCCTACCACGCCAAAACCAAACAAGCCGATGCGCAATTTCTTATTCATGGTAATTAGTTAATTTATTTTTCACTCACTCAAAAAATAGTATCGTTTCAAAACGCAAAACCGTCACCGTTCAACCGCAGGCATTCTCGGAACTTGTCTAGTTCATTGCCTCTTCGTAATACTTGTCGGCATCCTTTTTCAGTTTGATAAGCGATTCCTTGTGTATGTACATCATGTGGCCTGCATCGTAATAGGTAAAATGTACATTTTTCTTTTGCTCCGGACGTAACGCCATGTGATCAAAAGTGTATTCTGCCGCAAAGAATGGGGTTGCCAGGTCATAATAGCCTGCTGCCACCCACACCTTCAGGTACGGATTCTTGGCCATTGCCTGCCGCAGTGTTTCGCCAACGTTAAGGTACTGGTTCTGCACATTGTTGTAATTCCAGGGCTGCACCCGGCTGGTCAGGATCAGGTAGGGCAAATCGTTTTCGTAGCGAAGGTCTTTTCGCAAATAGTTGTTGATCGCACCTGAATAGGGGCCGGATATGGTGGCGTCAAGGCTGGGGTCAAACTCGTACCGCTCGCCGCCATTGTCGCTATCAACTCCCGTAAACCGACCGTCCAGCCGACCGGCGGTTTTGCCTTGCTCACGCAGCAATTCTTTCACAAACCGGCCAATCTCAATGCGCATGTTTACATTTCGGATGTAAGTCTCGGACAAGCCGGTAAACTTGCTCAGTTTTTTCACGACACTTTCCTGTTCGGCCTGGCTGGCCTTGTCGCCTTTCATCAGCATGGTGGTGTATTCGTTGGTAGCAAAATCACGAACCTCCTGCATCGTTTTCTGGAAATCAGCGCTGTATTCAGGCGCAATTTTCTTGTGATAATGAGCCATGGCTGTATAAGTAGGCAGGAAAAGCACGTAAGGCAAATCGTTGCCCGGCTGGAAACGGGCCGTCTGGAAATTGAGGATGGAGGAGATCAACGCAACGCCGTTGATGTACATGTTGTAGCGGTCTTGCAGAAAGCCAGCCAGTCCGGCCGCACGGGTGGTACCGTAGCTTTCGCCAGCCAGAAACTTGGGCGAAGACCACCTTCCGTACCTGGTGGCATGAAGCCGGATAAATTCGCCCACCGATTCGATGTCTTCGACATAGCCCAGGAACTGCTTTTCGTTTTCCCCGGCAACTGCCCGGCTGTAACCGGTATTGACGGGATCGATGAAACACAGATCGGTTTTGTCCAGCCAGCTGTATTCGTTGTTCACATAGCTGTACGGCGGTTTCAGGGCGTCGCCTTTGTCACTCATGGGAATTCGTTTGGGACCAATGCAGCCCATGTGAAGCCATACCGAAGCCGAACCCGGGCCGCCATTGAAGGTATACGTAATGGGCCGTTTGGATACATCGGATATGCCGTCGCGGGTGTAATAGATGAAAAATACATTGGCTTTGGGCTTGCCGCTTTCGTCTTTGAGGGTCAGGTAGCCTGTTTGGGTGGTATATCCGAATGTTTTACCGCTAATGGTCACTTGGCCTTTGGTTTCCACGGGTGCAGGCACAGGACCAATGACGGGTTTGTCTTCGTTTTTCGTACTTTGTGCAAACAGCGATGGGTGAATGAACAGGAGAAAAAGTGGGATTAGTAATGGTTTGATTTTCATGTAATTAAGGATGATGAAGGTGGACAGTGGCAAGTAAAAAATAGTATCTGCGAACAATCAAAAACCCTGCTCTTTCCCGATCGGCACGCTGACGGCCGACTTTGCATAAAAATCTTTCAGTATCTGGCTGAGCAATTCAAACTCAACCAGAAATCCATCGTGGCCATAAATGGATTCCATTTCCACGTAAGTGGCGTTGGGAATGTGTTTGGCCAGAAATTTTTGCTCGGCAACCGGAAACAGGATATCGGTTGAAATACCCAGCACCAGCGTCCTGGACCGGATTTGTCGCAAAGCCGCTTCGACGCCGCCTCTGTTTCTGCCCACGTTGTGTGAATCCATGGCTTTGGACAGCACCCAGTAACTGAACGCATTGAACCGCTTGGCAAGCTTTTCGCCCTGATATCGTTGGTAAGATGATGCCGGAAAATCGTCTCTCTTGTTGTGATCAGGCGAAGTTTGTGTCTTTACATACGTTTCGTAATGCCGGTACGATAGCAAGGCAATGGAACGGGCTGCTTTCATCCCTTGGATACCCGCATCCGGGCGGCGTTCTTTCCACGTCGGGTCGGTTTCGATGGCCATCCGTTGCGATTCGTTGTACGCAATGCCCCAGGCCGAATGCTGCGCGTTGGTCGCAATCAGGATCAGGTTTTCGATCAGTGTGGGTTGGGCAATGGCCCATTCCATGGCTTGCTGGCCGCCCAGTGAACCGCCGATGCATGTATGAATTCTGTTGATCCCCAAGTGGTTACGCAGCATTTCCAGTGCATTGGCCATGTCCCGGATGGTTACGAATGGAAAATCGTGGTAATACCGGTCGTCGGTTTTGTGATTCCAGGAAAACGGACCGGTTGTGCCGTAATGTGAACCCAGAATATTGGCACACACAATAAAATGTTCATCCGGATTGTAAAACTTGCCTTCGCCCACCATACCTGCCCACCAATCGTACGCATTGGCATTGCCCGTGAGGGCATGACAAATCCAGACTACGTTGTCGCCAGCGGCATTGAGTGTGCCTGCAGTGCCATATACCACGGTCAGCCGAGACAATGTTTCTCCCGATTCTAATGGGAATTCCTGTTCGTAACTAAACTGTAAAAGATTCAATTCTGGTAATAGTTTATGGGGGTTTTTACTTTTTCAAGGATACTATTCTGTCATTCCGGCCCTGCAACTTGCCGGACCGGAATGACAGAAACTTCTTAATTCAAAACGGCACTTTGTTCGTTTACTTTGGCAAATGCCTGCTCAAAATCGGCCTTGATGTCATCAATGTGTTCCAGACCGACAGATACGCGTAACATGGTCGGTGCGACACCGGCACTCTGCTGTTCAAATTCATCCAGCTGCGAATGCGTGGTGGAGGCCGGGTGAATGATCAGCGTCTTGGCATCGCCAACGTTGGCCAGATGGCTGGTCAGTTTCAGGTTGTTGACAAACGTTTCGGCTTGTTCTTTACCACCTTTGATGTGAAAAGTGATGATGGCACCCGCACCGCGTGTCATGTATTTCTGTGCATTGGTATAATGTGGACTGCTCGGCAAACCGGGGTAATTCACACTTTCTACCTGCTCATGTGCTTCGAGCCACTGCGCCAGTTTCAGCGTATTTTCCACATGACGTTCGGCACGCAGCGACAAGGTTTCCAGGCCTTGCAACAACAGGAATGAATTGAACGGACTGATGGCCGGACCCCAGTCGCGCAAGCCTTCCACACGGGCACGGATGATAAAGGCAATGTTTGGAAGGCCGATTGGATTGCCTTCGCCAAAAATATCCCAGAATTTCAGGCCATGGTAGCCTTCGGAAGGCTCGGTAAATTGCGGATACTTGCCGTTGCCCCAGTTGTAATTGCCGCCGTCAATAATGACTCCGCCAATGCTGGTACCGTGGCCGCCAATCCACTTGGTGGCAGATTCTACGACAATGTTGGCCCCATGCTCCAGCGGACGGAACAAATAACCACCCATGCCAAAGGTATTGTCGACAATTACCGGCAGGTCATGCTTGCGTGCCAGAGCGGCAATGGCATCAAAATCAGCCACATTCAGGCCCGGGTTACCGATGGTTTCCAGATAAATGGCTTTGGTTTTGTCATTGATCAGGCTTTCGAAGCTGGCCACTTCGTTGTCTTTGGCAAAGCGGGCTTCGACACCCAGGCGTTTAAACGAAACCTTGAACTGATTCCAGCTTCCGCCGTACAGAAAAGGAGAGGTGACGAAGTTGTCTCCTACGGTCAGGATATTGTTCAGCGCAATGAACTGTGCGGCGTGCCCCGAAGCAACTGCCAGGGCGGCTACGCCCCCTTCCAATGCGGCCATGCGCTTTTCAAAGACATCCTGCGTAGGATTCATGATGCGCGTATAAATGTTGCCAAACTCCTTGAGTGCAAACAAGTTGGCGCCATGCGTCGAATCGTTGAACTGATACGACGTGGTTTGGTACAACGGTACGGCTCTTGAGTTGGTAGTGGGGTCTACTTCCTGACCTGCATGCAGTTGGAGGGTTTCAAAACGTAATTGGGACATAATCAATAGTGTTAAAAAGATTATAAATGATTGAAGGTATTAAGTAGAAATTCTTCTGAGAGACAGCCTGGTATCCAATAACGAATTAACGGATACACATTCGGCAGCTAGGTGCAGCTGCGGATAAAAATAACAAAGGAAGACAAGGCTGTGAAACCACGGCCACGCACCAACGGCATGTAAACGACTGTTTTGGGAGCATGATTCTTTTGATTTATATTTCCTAATCAGCTTAGGTAGGATTTAGCACCTTGCCATTTGTGGGTAGGTTGCCAGACGTTCACCGAGCCTATTCTCTCCCGTCTTCTGTATAAACCAATTACTTTGAGGGTAATTGACTTGCAGGGCTACAAAAGTAGAAAGCGTTTCTTAGATTTGCAAAATGTGGCCGTATTTTTGTGCCACTTGTTGCAGCACATCTAGTCGGTTAGTTGTTCTGATATACATAGCTATCATCCAATTAGCGCTAAAAAGGCCGTCAGTTGCCTTGTGCCTGTAACCGTATCTGTGATGTCTTACTTAAAAAAATACTATGTTTTTTCAAGTCAAAACCCTCTTCATTGCCCTTGCTTTTGCCGGATTTTTGTGGCAGGACATGCCGAAACTGAAGAAAACAAAACTTACCGACCAGATTATCGTGTCGCTGCCTGCGGATTTTCATCCCATGACAGACGATGAGATTGCGGCCAAGTATTTTGTGTCGCGAAAGCCGACGGCCAGCTTTTCCAGTGCCGACCGCGTAGCTGATTTTACCTTTAACCAAACCGTTACGCCTGGCCGCCAGCAGGATCTGGCCATGCTCAAGGATTTTTACAAATCGAGTATCCGGTCCAACTTTACCAAGGTCGAATTCATCCAGGATGCCGTTGTGCCGATCAACGAACGGGATTGCATTGTACTGGAGTTTACCGCCGAACTCCGCGACGACGATCCCAACTCGGCTAACAAAGGCGTGACCCGGCAATATTCGTATTTGGTATACACCACCGTAAGGAACAAAGTACAGGTATTGTCGTTCAACTGCCCGGCGCAAGTCAGGAGCAGCTGGCAAGCCTTGGCCAAAGCGGTTATGGCTACGCTCAAGGTAAGTGAAAAACAGTGAGGAGGGGAGATTCGGGACGAAGCCGAATTTATCGGGTTATTTTCGGATAAACTTGATTTCGCCGTTCACTTCCAGGCGCAGAATGTTGGCAAGCTGGTAGTCATTTTTGGCACTTTGCTCCATCGGAACCACATAGTCCACGCCTTTGACAATTTCCGGATCGATATCTTCCAATGTACGTGGGATAAACTGCCCCGACCGATTGGCCGAGGTGGCCACCGCAGTCCGATTGAACTTGCCAATCAGCTTTACCAGAAAATCATTGTCTTTGACCAGCCGGATGGCAATGCTTTGATCAGCCGCCAGCACACCGGACGATACATTCTTCCCATTGGAATACACAATGGTTAGCGGCCGTTCGGCAAACTCAGCCAAGTCCCAGGCAAGGTCGGGCACTTTTGCCATGTATTCGGTCAGCCATCCGATCTGTGCAATCATGGCAACCAGCGGCTTGGCCGTTTCGCGTTTTTTCAGTGTTTGTACCCGCTGCACAGCAGCATCGTTGCGGGCATCGCACAGAATGCTCCAGACTGTATCGGTTGGTGACAGAATCACTCCACCGTTTTTGAGTGTTTCGTAGGCTTTTTGCAGAATATCGTTCATTCAAGGAGGTTTTTACATTGGCGAAGATACTATTTCTCTCCATTCCATCGCTATCAATGGCTTCAGATTGCCAATAAAAAAGCCGCAAGTTAAAATCTTGCGGCCGTTAGGTATTTGGCTTACAGCTCTTTCAGTGTAATCATCCGGTCGTTTTCCGTGTCCCAGAGTTTCAGCTGAAAGCATCGCCACATCGTTACCGGATGCCAGGAAGTGGTGGACACGGATTGCAATTCAGGGATGTGACGCATCGTTTCCCGGAGGCGGTAAAACGGAATCCGTGAGTTCATGTGATGCACGTGGTGGTACCCGATGTCGCCGGTGAGCCAATGCATCACCGGATGCATGACCATAAAGCTGCTCGACGCCAACGCCGCATGGTCGTAGGTCCAATCGGGATTTTCCCGAAACTTAGCTGTCGGAAAATTATGTTGCGAATAAAACAGGTACGATCCTGTGGCAAAGGCGATAAAAAAGGGAATGAACCAGCTGATGAGAAACGTCTGGGCACCTAGAAAGTACCAGATGGCCGCACCTGCGGCCACGTGCAGTATCAGAGCCAGCAGCGAATCGACGTGCTTTCGGGGGCTCTGGACAAACGATTTTATGTTGAGCCAGTAAATAAACAAGGTGAAATAACCGAAAATAACGGTAAGCGGGTGACGGTTGATGAGGTAAATCCGTTGCTGTGATTTGGTCAGGGTCAAAAACTTGGCTTTGGAAAGTGTCGGGTAAGACCCTATGCCGGTAATGGTCAGCTTTGAATTATGGCTATGGTGATGATCGTGCGAACGTTTCCAGATGGTTTGCGGGGTGAGCATAAAAACACCAAACGCCTGCATGATGCCTTTGGCCAACATGGATTTTTGCAGAATGGCATGGTGCTGGTAGTCATGGTAAATCACAAACATGCGCACATAAAACAGTGCGCACATCAGGCTGCACAACAACCGGAAAGCAACCGGAAGGCTGCTGACAAAGGTAAGTCCCAGAAACAGACTCATCAGCAAGAGAGTCAGGAGCGTTTCTGCCCAGCTTCGGAAGCGGTTTTCGTGTGCAAATGCTTTGGTTGCCAGAATCAATTCTTTACTTGTGCGCATTGTGTCAATGAAAGAAATACGTCTTTCGGCTCGGTTAATCGTTTGGGATAGAATAAGTTTTGTACTGTGCCGGGCAGGTGTGTTTCCAGCGGCGGTGCGACCAAAGCCAGGGTACCGGATCGGCGATGATTTCCTGCTCCAGCCGCTTCATGAACGCTTCGGAAATCTCTCCCTCGTGTGTATCCTCTGGGTTTTCAAACAGCAATTCGGGGAACACATGGTAACAGCCCCTGTGCTTGCGCTGGACACTCATGTACACCACCGGATAGCCGAACTTTTTGGCCAGTTTTTCAGGGCCGGTAAATACTGCCGTATCCTGGTTCAGAAAGCGTGTCCAGTAGGCGTTGTCAGGGCTTGCCGTCTGGTCTGCAATAAAGGCAGTGGCCGTTAATTCTTTCCGGTTGGCCACCATGTCGCGCAGTGTCTGGTTGACCGGTGTGATGCGTGTCCCGAAACGGGTACGCATGCGTGACGTCATTTTCTCAAAATACGGATTGGACAAAGGTCTGTAAATCACCACCAACTGAAAGCCGGTGCTCAAGGTAAACGCCGGTCCGGCCCATTCCCAGTTGCCATAATGCCCCATAACCACAATGATGCTTTTCTTCTCGGCACAAAGTTTATCCAGCCAGTCGGTTGTGTGAAAAACACAATGCTTTCTCGATTCACTGGCACTCATCCGTAACGTTTTCAGCGTTTCCAGAATCAGGTCGCAAAGGTAACGGTAGTACGCCAGGCCAATCGCATCAATGTCTTTTGGTGTCTTCTCCGGAAAAGAGTTACAAAGATTGTTCCAGACGACTTGTTTGCGGTAGCCCGAAAGCCGAAGGGCAAGGCACAAAACATCTGAAAACCCATACAACATGCGGAATGGCATCCAGGCAATGAGGGAAATCCAGGGACGCACCAGGTAAAATAAAAATTTCTGCATCCAGATTGGGGCTTTTTGGAAATATGATTGCTAGAATAATCGCTATAAAGGTACGACTTTTTCGGGGAGCTGTATGGTTTTTGATTATAGGTGTTGCCTTCTTTAAAGAAAATAAAACATTTGATAGTTTATATTTTCATCCGGGTAGGTTTTTGCTTTTGAAATATACTATTTTCTCACTGCAGACTGTAGGTCAGAAATACACGTTTCAAAAGGATTTCAACTCATTCACAGCCAGCCAGGCCATCAGCCCGGCTCCTAGCGGAAGGGCGGCTTCATCGACATCAAATGTTGGGGTGTGCACAGAAGAAACAATGCCACGGGCTTCGTTGCGGGTGCCCAACCGGTAAAAACACGCGTCGGTGTGCTGAGTATAAAACGCAAAGTCTTCGCCCGCCATCCAGATATCCAGGTCAATCACGTTTTCCGCTCCCAGGTAATCGATGGCGTAGTTCTTGGCCCGGCGGGTAAGCTCGGGGTGATTTTTCAAAAACGGATAACCTTTCCGGATTTCAAAATCGCAACTGCCGCCCATCGCCTCGGCAATGCCTTCGGCCATTTTGACCATGGTTTTGTGGCCTTTTTCGCGCCATTCTTCGTTCATCGTACGGAACGTGCCTTCGATGTGTACTTCGTTGGGAATCACATTGGTAGCGCCATTGGCGGTCACCTTGCCAAACGACAGCACACACGGGATCTTGGGCGGGGAATTGCGGCTTACGATCTGTTGCAACGCCACAATGATGTGTGAGGCAATCAGCACCGGATCAATGTTGTATTCGGGCATGGCACCGTGACCGCCTTTGCCTTTGACGGTCAGGTAAATTTCGTCGGTGCTGGCCATGTACAATCCTTCACGAAAACCGACTTTGCCGACCGGAATGTTGGGGGCCACGTGTTGCCCGAACATGCCTTGCGGCGCAGGATTTTCCAGCACGCCGTCACGAATCATCAGCGAGGCGCCGCCGGGAATTTTCTCTTCTCCGGGTTGGAAAACCAGCTTTATGCTGCCTTCAAACTGATCTCTCAAGGTGTGCAAAATACGGGCTGTGCCCAGCAACGACGACGTGTGTACGTCATGACCGCAGGCGTGCATGACACCGTCAGTGAGTGATTTATAAGGAACATCGTTGGCTTCTATGATTGGCAACGCGTCCATGTCCGCACGCAAGGCAATGGTTTTTGACTCTGGATTGCGCCCTTCGATCAGCACGACTACGCCGGTATCGGCAATGCCTTCCTGCGGTGCCAATCCGATATTTCTCAGTTGGTCGGCCACAAAACGGGCAGTCTTTTTCTCATGAAACGACAGCTCCGGGTGCATGTGCAAATGCCTCCGGTTGGCAATGATCTCGTCGGTACAGTGTTGGGCTAAAGATTTGATTTGTTCAAGCATCCGAGAGGCAATAGGTTTTTACGTTTGAAAATATACTATTCTGAATCTATTTGTATGCTAATCCAGTTTACGTGGCGGATCTTCCATGCCTGTAAGTTTCCATTTCTCTTCGTAAATAGAAGTATAGACAATTTCTAGCCTGGCTTTTTCCTTTCCATACATTTCGTAGGCTTTTTTGCCACTACCTGTGTTGTTTTCAACGACGATCAGTTCTATCTGTCGTCCTGCCGGAATGATTTGCCCCGGACGTATGTTGGAAGACATAAATGTAAATGTAGTGTCTTTGGGATAAATTTGCTGGTAGTGAAAAGCTACGTGGTCACCCTCGTAGCTTTTGCCCTGGTAGTGTACCCGTATTTCTTTTACAAACGCAGGCCCGACGCCATTGTTAACCAGAATCAACTTGTAGGTGCCATCAGCAGGGCGGCTGTTCCACATCTCCAGATAAGGCAGTACCGAGGCATATTGCTGCGTACGAATCAGGTTGGCTTCGTAGATGTAGACAATAAAGGTGGCGATGCTGATAAAAAAAGCAGAGATGCCAAACAGACGGTCGAAATTGAAAGACTTGGATGAATTCATTGAAAATCCATTGGTTGCGCAAATTTCAACATTTCCTTTGTATTCACAAGTATTATTGCAACCGTAAAATAGTATCTTGCGATTTTCCAAAACCTGCTGGTCTTCTGATTGCCCACTCATACCTCTCATTTTTATGCCCGACGGACTGTACCTATCCTCGCTTTATGTTTATCCCATCAAATCGCTGGGCGGCTTTGCTGTCGATTCGGCGCAAGTCGAAGAACGTGGACTGAAACTGGATCGCCGCTGGCTGCTCGTGGATGCCAATAACCGGTTTCTGACCCAGCGCAACCACCCCCGCATGGCCTTATTGCAGGTCTCCGCTGTTGAAGGAGAATTGATTGTTGGAGTTAAAAACACCACAGAAAAAATTAGTATCCCGCAAAAGCCGGAAACCTCCGGTGTTATTCCGGTAACCATCTGGGACGATACCTGCGATGCAGTGGCGGTGAGTGCAAAAGTGGACGAGTTTTTCAGCGACTACCTGGGTCAGCAATGCCGGCTGGTGTACATGCCCGATTCGTCCATTCGCCCGGTTGACAAACGCTACGACATTGCCGACAATTACACGAGCTTCTCGGATGGCTATCCGTTTCTGCTGATCGGACAATCATCTCTGGATGATCTGAACGGCCGCCTCGACGAAGCCGTTCCCATGAACCGTTTTCGGCCCAATCTGGTGGTGAGTGGTGCCGATCCGTATGCTGAAGACACCTGGCACGAAATCCAGGTGGGCGAAACCACATTTTATGGCGTAAAGCCCTGTGGCCGTTGCGTCGTCACAACAACCGATCAGGACACGGCCCGGACAGGCAAGGAGCCCTTGCGAACCCTGGCTAACTACCGGAAAGTAGGCAATAAAATTCTGTTCGGGCAAAACTTGCTTTTTGGCCGGATCGGCAGTGAAATTCGTGTAGGCGATGCAGTGCAGGTGTTATCCTATCTGAGTTGAAGAAGGGTTTTGCCCGGTAAAAAGATACTATTTTCAAATACAAAAATTTTTTATTAATTATACGCATCTCTTTGTATTTTTCGAAAAATAGTCATCACAGGTATCACATTCAGCACATTTTAATCCTTCCTTGCGTTCATGAAACTTACGACCCGCGTGCAACTTTCGGCCATGATGTTCCTCCAGTTTTTTGTGTGGGGATCGTGGTACGGCCAGATGAGTAAATATCTTTTCACCAAGTTTGAGCCAGTGCTTGGTGACCAAGTAGGTAACTTGGTAGGTAATGCCTATGCAGCTTTTTCAGTAGCCATGATTGTTTCCCCGTTTTTCGTAGGCATGATTGCTGATAGGTATTTTGCGGCTCAAAAGGTACTGGGCATTCTGAACCTGTTGGGAGCAGGGCTCTTGTTTTACCTGACGCAGATTCAGGATGCAGATTTGTTTTTCTGGGTAATGATTGCATACTGCCTTACATTTGCACCTTGCATTTCATTAACTACCTCTATTTCAATGCGTCACATGGCAAACCCTGAAAAGGATTTTCCTCCGATTCGCGTATTAGGTACAATTGCCTGGATTGCAGTAACCAATTTGGTGGGTTTCTGGGGAGTAGGTGATAAAGCAACTATCTTCCAGATTTCAATGGTAGCTGCTGCTGCTTTAGGATTGTTTGCTTTTACACTACCAGATACGCCGCCCATTGCCAAAGGACCTAGTAGCTTTGCCCAGATTATTGGTACAGATGCCTTTGTTTTATTTAAAAACCGTTCGTTTGTTGTTTTTTTTATAGCCTCTATACTAATATGCATTCCGCTGTCTTTTTACTATGCTATGGCCAACCCATCGTTAACCGATGCTTATAAACTGGCATTTCCAACTGCAGATCCCAATTCATTTAACATTGAAAACAAAATGTCGCTGGGCCAGGTATCGGAGGTCATTTTTATGCTTTTGATACCACTGGCTTTTCGTCGATTAGGAGTAAAATGGATAATGGTTACAGGATTAATTGCATGGATTATTCGCTTCGTATTGTTTGGCTATGGAAATGCAGGCTCTGGGGAATGGATGTTTTATATTGCTATTCTCCTACATGGTGTCTGTTATGACTTTTTCTTTGTGACCGGGCAAATTTATACGGATATGAAAGCAGGTGAAAAAATCAAATCACAGGCGCAAGGCTTGATTACATTGGCAACTTACGGTTTAGGCATGCTTATTGGGTCTATGTTGTCAGGTATGGTAACTGTAGCTTATACAACAAACGGTGTGAAAAACTGGACGCAGATCTGGATGGTGCCGGCGTATATTGCGGCGGCAGTACTGGTGATTTTCCTGCTTGCCTTCCGTGACGACAAGGCGTCGGTTCCTGAAAAGGAAAAAGCAACCTATTGACGTAAGATCTTCTTAAAAACCAAAACCCCGTCACACTTCCGTGTCGGGGTTTTGGTTTTTAAGAAGATAGCATTTTTTGATTAATGATACCTCATTTTCAAACAGGAATGATTTTGGTAACGTTATACAGGGACAAACCAACACTATGAAACTTTTTATACTTTCTTCGGTCTTACTGATTTATCTGACAAGTGTACCTTCGCGGGGACAAACCGAATCGCCAACCGACAGCACCAAGGCTAATTTTGTGCAACGCATTGCCAGTAGATTTGATTCTACCCACCAGAAAGACGGCGGTTTTGTTCCCATTCCGCTGTTGTACTACACGCCTGATACCCGTCTGGCGTATGGCGTTGCCGGCGCGTATTACTTCAAAATCAAGAACAAAGAAACCAACACCAGTACACGCCTTTCGTACATTGCGGGACTGGTCGACTATACACAGAACCGCCAGCTGGATGTCTGGAGCTATTGGTATGTGTTCCTGCGCGACGAAAGATGGATTCTGAAAGGCGAACTGCGGTATCGTAATTTTCCGGACCGGTTTTATGGCATTGGGAACAATACGCCCGAAACCAATATGGAACGCTACGAATACAATCTCATCAGCATTAAAAAGCTGGTCATGCGCAAGCTGGCACCTAACATTTACTTGGGTGGCGATTACAACTTTTCCTATTTGTTTAATTTCAACATTGATCAGGCTCCTCAATTGTCAGAAGGTGCTATTACAGGCAGCAGGGGAGGCCGTAACTCAGGCTTAGGTGTGGTGTTTCTGATGGATACCCGTGACAACGTAGCCAATGCCACCAAAGGCCAGTTTCTGGAGATTTCTTCGTATTTCTACGGCAAGGCATTGGGCGGACAGTTTTCCTATACCAATTTTATGCTTACCTATAACCGTTACCACCGGTTACCGTGGGGAAATAACCATTTTTTGTGTACCAATAGTTCGCTCAATTTTAACTTTGGCGACCCGCCGTTTGTCTTTCTGGCGCAGGCCGGTAACGAGGATATTCTGCGGGGGTATGCCCGTAACCGTTTCCGCGACATGCGGTTTATAGGTACACAAGTCGAATATCGGTTGCCGTTGTTCTGGCGTTTGGGAGCCGTGGGTTTTGCTGGGGTTGGTGAAGTATTCGATGGCCTTTCAGATTTGCGATGGAACCGGTTGAAGTATTCGTACGGTGCCGGGCTGCGATTGGCCGTCAATCGGAGAGAGCGGGTGAATATTCGGGTGGATTACGGTTTTGGCCGCGACAACACGGGTTTTTACCTGGGCATTATGGAGGCCTTTTAGTGCCGTTGCCTCACCAATGGACGGGGCTTTACTTTTGGGAAGATACTGTTTCCAAAAGCCTATATTTGTCGTTGCCCCAATTCTACGTTGGTTTTGAAGCTCTTCGGCGTAATGCCTTCGTATTTCTTGAATAACGTGCAGAAATAGTTGAGATTGTTAAAACCTGCCCGGAAACACGCTTCGGTGATGCTTACCATCGGGTTGGCAAGGTGTTTTTTGGCTATCTTTAGACGTTCCTGAATGATGTATTCCACGGGCGAAATGCCAAATTCACGCTTGAAGCTGCGGAAAAAATGCGGTTTGCTCATGCACGCCAGGTCGCTGAGCCGGTCGACGTTCAATGCCTCGGTGAGATGTTCGCGGATGTACTGCACCACATACGCGAACCGGTGTGTGTTGATGTATTTCAGGTAGTTGTCAAAAATCAGGTTGCGGGCCTGCGTCTGCATCAGCCGGATGAGCAGTTCCTGTAGCGTCAGGTTTGCAAAAATATCCTTGGCCCGGTTGTCTTCCTGCGACACATGCACCAGCCGGTCAATGGTACTGGTGAGTTCTTCGGTGTTCTTCAGATGAAACTGCGTCGGATCGATGTGCCACGAGTCGCCAGACTCCACTTTGGCAAACCGTTCGTTCAGCATTCCAACTGTTTCTTTGATTTTCTCATTGTCAATTGCCAGGGCAATGCACTGGGTAGGCTTTTCGGCCGTAGCTTCCGGGAAGTCAATGATCATTTCCTCGTAATCCGGCACAATCACCGATTCGCCCGGCAGGTAGTCAAACTGCTTGTTGCCAAACAAATGCATGATCTTCTTACCGCGCAGCATGGCCGTGAATGTCAGGCTGTTAAAGCACAATTTTACCTTTTCGCTCTGCTGGTGTGTTTCAAAGATATTCAGTTCGCAGTGATTCAGCGCATACACCGTACGGTTTTCTACCAGTGTTTTGAGTTCGTTTTCGGCAGTCAATGCCTGCGGACGGGGACGAAAAGACTTTTCCATGAATCAGGGGCGTAACAGTGAAAAAGATACAAGTTAACGGATACATGAGGCCGGATTCTGTGCATACCGGGGTTTTGGCGTTTCAGAAGGTACTATTTTCCAGAATCAGGCATCCGGTAGCCAACGCCTACAGAATCCCAAGTTAATTACTTTACTACAAAAAATGATATTATTTCTAAACTTTATGATAGAATACCGAAAGTTTAAGAGTAAGGTTTGAAATACTTTTGGGAAGTTGAATTTTAAATCTCACTAGTAAACATCTGTAACATATGGAAACCCTTTCTGCAACCGAGCGGCTTGTAGCTCGCCCCACATTCAAAGAACGTTACGAAAATTTTATCGACGGCGATTGGAAGTCTCCCGTACGCGGCGAGTACTTTGATAACGTTTCGCCCATTGACGGCCAGTCGTTTACCAAGGTAGCCCGTTCCACCAAAGAAGACATTGAACTGGCACTGGATGCGGCCCATAAGGCGTTCAAAACCTGGTCGAATACACCGGCAACCTACCGGAGTAATGTAATGCTGAAGATTGCCGATATCATGGAGCAGAACCTGGATTTTCTGGCGGCTGTGGAAACCGTGGACAATGGCAAGCCTATCCGCGAAACCCGCGCGGCTGATTTGCCACTGGCCATCGACCACTTCCGTTATTTTGCCGGTTGCCTGCGTGCCGACGAAAGCACCATTTCGGAACACGACGAAACCACCGTCTCCATCCAGTTGCACGAACCGATCGGTGTGGTTGGTCAGATCATCCCCTGGAACTTTCCGCTGCTCATGGCCGCTTGGAAACTGGCCCCTGCACTGGCTGCGGGCTGCACGGTAGTGATGAAACCTGCCGAACAAACCCCGGTTGGCATTCTGGTGTTAATGGAATTGATTAAAGACGTGCTGCCGGCAGGCGTCGTCAACATCGTCACAGGCTTCGGACCCGAGGCAGGCAAGCCATTGGCGCAGTCGCCACGGGTAGCCAAGGTTGCGTTTACAGGCGAAACCACCACCGGTCGCCTGATTTTGCAATATGCTTCGGAAAACATTGTTCCGGTAACAATGGAACTCGGCGGCAAGTCACCCAACATTTTCTTCCCGAGCATCATGGATGCCGACGATGAATTTTTCGACAAATGTCTGGAAGGCGCTTCTATGTTTGCATTGAACCAGGGCGAAGTGTGTACGTGTCCATCCAGGATTTTGGTGCACGAAAGTATTGCCGATGCGTTTATCAAACGAGTGGTGGAACGGACCGAAAAAATCAAGATGGGCCATCCGCTCGATCCGGAAACGATGATGGGTGCGCAGGCCTCGAAAGATCAGTACGAAAAAATCCTGAACTACCTGGAAATCGGCAAAGAAGAAGGCGCGGAAGTATTGACTGGTGGTGCCGCCAAATATGTAGACGGCTTGAAAGACGGCTATTACATTCAACCGACGATCTTCCGCGGGCACAACAAGATGCGCATCTTCCAGGAAGAAATCTTTGGTCCGGTTACTGCCATAACCACATTCAAAACAACCGAAGAGGCCATCGAAATCGCCAACGACAGCATGTATGGCCTCGGCGCCGGCGTATGGACGCGTGACGCCCACGAAATGTACCAGGTGCCGCGTGCCATCCAGGCCGGTCGGGTTTGGGTAAACTGCTACCATGCGTATCCGGCTCACGCACCGTTTGGTGGCTACAAAAAATCGGGTTATGGTCGTGAAACCCACAAGATGTCCATGAATCAGTATCGCCAGACCAAAAACATGCTCATATCCTACAGCAAAAACAAACTAGGGTTCTTCTGATTTGTTAAGGTGGTGGATGTGCCGGGACAAAGCTGTTTTTTGTCCCGGCTAAAATAGTATCTTCCCAAAAGAAAAAACCTTACCGACAGGTAGTTATGCAAAAAATCAAGCGTGTATTGGCTACGCCGAAAACCGAACGGGTGATCGACCAGCTCCGGCAACGGCACGGTGAGCTGATGTTTCACCAGAGTGGCGGCTGTTGCGATGGTTCCCAGCCAATGTGCTTCGAGAAAGGCGATTTCAAAGTAGGCGCCAGCGACGTATGGGTGGGCAACATCCACGGTTGCGACTTTTTCATGAATGCTGACCAGTTTGAGTATTGGAAACATACCCAGCTCATCATTGATATCACGCCCGGCCGCGGTTCGAGTTTCTCGCTGGAAATTCCGCTGGGATTACGGTTCATTGTCAAGTCGCGGATGTTTTCCATGGAAGAACTCGAAACGCTGGAACCGGTATGTACCGGTGAAGAATACCTCGAACAAACAACGTAGACTAAAACCAATAGTAGTTTCATGCGCAAGCCTCACCTCCGGGTGGGGCTTCGTGTTTTGTTTTGGGGAAAGCTTGCGAGAGAAATAGTATCGGTTGATTAGCCAAAACCCTCTCACGATACAGTCAGTTATATTGTTGGGAATTTTTTCTGAAAAATATTTGTATATACATTAAATGTTTATACATTTGTATGATCATTCATTTATCTCAACCCTTAACTTTTTCAATAAAACTATGGCAACAACATGGGCAATTGATCCGATGCACTCCGAAATTCAGTTCAGAGTCAGACACTTAGTGATTTCCAATGTAACCGGAAGCTTCCAGAAATTCGAAGGAACCATTGTATCGGAAAACGATGATTTCTCGGATGCAAAAGTTTCGTTTTCTGCTGACATTGACACTATTTTTACCGGAAACGATCAACGCGACGGTCACCTGAAGTCGCCCGATTTTTTTGATGCCGCCCAATTTCCGCAGCTGAAATTTGAGTCTACCTCATTCAAGAAGATAAGTGATGATGAGTACACGCTGGAAGGCAACCTGACCATGAAAGGAACCACCAAGCCCGTAAAACTTGACGTGACCTACGGCGGTACCATGAAAGATTTGTACGGATACACCAAAGCTGGCTTTGAAATCAGAGGCAAAGTGAGCCGCAAGGAATTCGGCCTGACCTGGGATGCTGTAACCGAAGCTGGTGGCGCAGTGGTTTCAGACGAAATCCGCCTGGCACTGAATGTGCAGGTAGCCAAACAAGGTTAAGGTTCGGGTTGCACTATGTGCGCTATTTGATTTGCAAAGGCCTGTGTATCACAGGCCTTTTTTTGTAACACTGCCAGGGCTTTGTTTGTACGATCCAATGTGTGCCAAAATTGTCGGTTTCTAATGGATGGGTTTCTAATGGATGGGTTTCTCACACTTGTAAGATTAAGCTTGTTTCTGATAACCCTTGGGATGAACAATCGTTATATTTTTACACAAATCTGTAAATTCTTAGCCATTTATTACGCCCATTCTATGCCAGTTGCACGTTTTCGCCTGATCCTTTTCTTGTTGGCTTTGTCGGTTACCGTTTCCTCTTGCCTTGTTGTTAAATCGAACCCGCCTGCCCCGCGGCCAGCGGCATCGAGTAGCAAGCCGTTGCCGCCCGGACAAGCCAAGAAAATGACCGGAAGCCAGTCGGCCAAGCCGTACGCTCCCGGCCAGCAGAAGAAAAAACATTGATGCGCATCCAGATATACTACAAATTAGTATGTCTGCAAAAACAAAAACCCGTCCGGGCAAACAAGCAAGTTTGCCCGGACGGGTTTTTGTTTTTGGTCGCGTTGATTGGATACAGGCAGCCTACGTTTTCTTGGAAGCCTTCGCCAACTTCAGAAGCTTGGTAAACACCATGCCGCGTTCCCAGCGGCGGGTATTGTTGTCGACGGATGTAAAAACAATCGTGTTTTTGTCGTGAATGCCCGAAAAGTCGACGGAGAGTTTGCCTTCACCCCAGTGCGGACGTGAACTGAAGCGGATGCGTTTGCCGGTCATTTCGTAGGTTCCCTGAAACACGCCTTTGATTTCGGTATCCCGCACCAGCCATTCAGCCAGGTTATTGGCAGTGGTGAGTTTTTCGTGCGGTTCCAGGTAAATCAGCGTATCCAGAAATGTGCCGTCTCTGTAAAATCGGAATACCTGATTGCGAAAGTTATAAAAACCGGAGATCATGAGCACTCAGTCAAAAATTACTGCAAATAAGAGGTTTTTACTTCGGAAAAGATACTATTTTGTACACATAAATTCTATTCACTTTTTAAAACCACACCTATGCATACACGTCGGAAATTTATAGAAAAGCTTGGCTTAACGGCCGCTGGTTTAGGATTGACAGCTACTCTGCCCGGGGAGTTGTTTGCCGAACCCAAGAAACTGTTTTTTGACATATCGCTGGCTGAGTTTTCGCTGGCCGGTTCGTTGTTTTCCGGAAAAATGACGAACATGGAATTTCCGGCTATGGCTAAAAATGACTTTGGCATCAGCAATGTCGAATACGTATCCATGTTCTGGAAAGACAAGGCAACCGACCAAACCTACCTGAAAGAACTGAAAACGCGAACTGATGACCTGGGTGTTCGCAATGTGCTGATCATGGTCGATTCGGAAGGTGACTTGGGCGATACCGATGCGACAAAGCGCAAGCAAGCCGTTGAAAATCACTACAAATGGGTAGATGCGGCTAAGTTTCTGGGTTGTCATTCCATTCGGGTCAATATTACAGGCAAAGGCAGCGATGATGAAATTGCCAAAGCCGCGGTAGATGGGTATGGTCGTTTGGTGGAATACGGAGCCAAAAATAAGATGGGCGTAATCATTGAGAACCATTTTGGGCCTTCGACCAATCCCGACTGGGTGGTACAGATTGTGAAGCAGGTGAAAAACAAATATGCGGGCGTATTGCCCGACTTTGGCAACTTTGTGCGCCGCACTGAGCCGGAAGCTCAGACCATGGAAGCGTTTATGAAGACAACCGTAATCAAAGAGTACGATAAATACGACGGCGTAAAGAAGATGATGCCCTTTGCCAAAGGTGTCAGTGCCAAAACACATTTGTTTGATGAAAGCGGAAAAGACACAGAGACCGATTTTACGCGCATGTTGTCCATTGTTAAGGCTTCCGGCTTCAGAGGGCTTGTCGGTATTGAATACGAAGGTTCGTTTATGAAAATGATGGGAGCTCCCGGAAACTATCTGAGTGAATACGACGGCATTATGGCAACCAAACGGTTACTGGAAAAAGTAGGGGCCCAGCTATCATAAGGGCCTGTTTTACAAAGCAAAAAGGCTATCGTTTGGGATAGCCTTTTTGTTAAAATTAAACCGCTTCACGCTGAAAACCAATCACCCGGAAGGTTTGTTTTGCTTTGAACTTTTTCTCGTTCTGGCTGGTAATTTCCGCAATGGTCATTGGTTCGGTTATCAGACTGGTAAAGCCGTGGTGCTCTGACAATGCCCGTGCTTTGCTGACAGATAGTTTGCCGAATTCGTACTTGGCAATGAGCCGTCCTTCTCGTAGTAAGGCGTTGTCAATTGTTGACAAGGCGCTGTTAAACGTACAGATAATCTGCGCATTCAGGCAGTCGGCCAGCAAGCCATCCGAGATGTTAAGCAAATTGGAAACAGCCGAATTGCTATCCGTTTGCCGATCTTTGATTACATTTTCGGCATCTTCGATAATCAGAATGCTTTCCGGATTGTCAATCAGCAGATCAATCAATTCGGGATGGACAATGTTACTGGCAACCTCAGGCGAGACGAAAATGACTTTTTTCTTGAGTTTGCCGATCAGATACCGCAGATACGTGGTTTTGCCGGTTCCGGGCAAGCCGTGCAGCAACACAATCCCCTTATCCTTCTTCTGACCGAGTCGCTTACGAATGACTTCGTCTACTTCCCGGAAATCGTCTTCGTAGTACAAATCCAGATTGAGCCGCGTTTTTTTCACTTCCATACTTTTCAACTCAAGTCCGTAATTGCCTCGCACAATAATATTCATCTCAAATTCGGCACGTTTCTCTACCTCTTTAAATTGATTCAGCTCGTGTGCCAGCTGAAACGCAAATTCTTCACTTTGTGGCACATACGATATTTCGCAATAATTATTGCTCATTTCTATCATGCACTTGTTCGAAAATACAATATGCGTTTCTACAAACTCGATTTTTTTCTTCTGATGATTAAATGAATTGTATTGGAACAGATCCTGAATCAACGATTCGTGTTTTTCCCGGATATACTTAAGGCCCTTGGTGATGTTGATTTGACTGACCCATAGAATCGAAGGTATTTTCTGGAACGTTTGCAGAAAGAGCGATTTGCTCTCCAAATAACGATTCCCAAATACCCGACTGGTGTCTTGTATTTTTACTTGCATAGTTTTGTGTAAAAAAATGTTCATAAAATAGACTGATACAGAGCTGTTTGCTGTTTATGCAATGCCAATTGCGGTAACGGGCAAAGTATTTTTCTTAACAGGAAAGTGAGAAGTAACTTAGTCTTGACCGACAATTGACAAGACAAAATTAGACAGCCTGTGCGCAGTCTTTTTGCGTAGTTGAAAATTAACCCCATCCTAAATCCCTCCCCACAAGGGAGGGACTTTATAGTCGCGAATCCAACTCCCTTCCCCTAATGGGGGGAGGGGTGGAGATGGGGGTTCTTTAGGGGAGGCCAAACGCTTTCACAAATGCCTGATAAGTAGCCTGCTTTTCTGACCGATCCCAGACGGCGAAGACTACTTTCTCAAAAGCATTTTGAAAGACCGGATTTTCTACCAGATGATGCCGGAAATAAGCGGCTACATCGGCCGGATTGTTTCTGAAAACACCACAACCCCACGCGCCGAGTACCAGTACTTTGTACCCGTGGACCATCGCTACCGACACCACTTTTTCGGTACGAGCCAGCATTGTGGCCGGAATGGCCTGTTGATCAGCTACATTGGTACGCTGTATAACCACACCCGCATTGACCGCCGGAGCCGTCAGGAATGACAGCGTATACGGCGCATCCAGCAGATGGCCGTGATCGTTGCGAAACACAGGCACATCGGGCGAGTAAATCATATGGTCGCTGTATAAGCACGACGGGTTGCCACGGTTGATTTCGTACATATCCCAATGCTTTACCAGGCACGGATACAGTCCCGACGAACGTGCCAGGCTTTCTTCCTGGGCCTGGGCACCGCTCTGAAAACCGCCACCCGGATTTTTGGCCGAAGCAAAATTCAGAGCCAGCACTTTATCGTATCCGCTGTCTTTCAGTTGTTTGGTGGCATCCAGGGTGGTCTCGTTGACAACCTCGAACAGGGTAGGGGTTTTGCTCTTTTCAGCGATACTATTTCGCTTGGCAAAAACCGCTTCGAATAGCTCGGGTCGGTAGTGAATGGAGTTGTCTTCGGCTTGCTTTTGTAGTTGGGTAATCGATACTTTCTGGTTTTGTGTATTGATATAGAAGCCTTGGTCAAGAATCTGAAGTGTTTCTTTGGCAAGGCTTGCGTTTCTGGTTCGTTTACTCATAAAAATAGAAATAAAGATTTATTGAGAGGAAAGAGAAAAGATGCACAGGTATTGCGAGCCACAAAACACGAAAGCATTTTTTTTCTCTTGCTTCTTTCTTCTCAGAAAATCAGGTTGGTAAAATAATGTATTGCACCGGCACCTCGTCGGTGAGCCACACGCCATTGTCGGACTGATAAAACAGTCGCCCGTCCTGGTGCATTTCCAGTGCTTTGATGGGTAGCACTATGGGCACGCCGTGACGCGAGCCGACATTTTTGGCCGTGGCTACATCGGGTGACAAATGCACATGATGGCGGCTACGCTTGGCCAGTCCCGTTTTACGGATCGATGGCAAGTTGCTGGCTGCTGTACCATGATACAGAAATTCAGGCGGAACCTGCGGTTCGTACCCTAACTCTATCCGCACTGAATGGCCTTGGCTCGCTCTGATTTTGGTGCCGTCTTCACTGAAGGCAAATCGTTGCTTGTCGTTGTTGGCGACGACTTGCTTGAGTTTGTCCAGCGTCAATAGAATCTGGCTGTAGGCATTGAACTGATGAATTAGTTCATCTACACCCACATAGCCGTTTTCGTCCAGAATAATTCCTAGTTCATCGGGACGATGGCGCAAGGCATAACTCAATGTCTTGCTTATTTTAAATTCTTCTTTTGGTGACATATGATAGTTTCCCTGTGTTAAAGGGAGAGTTTTAGTTGTGTTTGAAAATAGTATCTTTGGAAACGTAAAAACCTCACCCCCAACCCCTCTCCTACAGAGAGGGGAGTATGTTCCGGGAATTTGAAAGTCCCTCTCTGTAGGAGAGCCTGCCTGTCGGCAGACAGGGAATTTAGGATGAGATTTTTCCTTTTCTCCCCTCCACGGGAGGGGCTGGGGGAGGCCTTACACTGGAATCGTACGCATTTCGCGAACAGAGGTTAGGTGTTGGCGGTAATCGTACAGCCCTTGATTCAACTGCCCGCGTGTTTGCGAATTAGCAATGTAACTGGAGTATTTCAACTGATGTACAATGGATTTGACTTCATAACACCAATAAATAGACATTAGCGGATTGATCCATAATTCGCTGCCGCTGGTGCGCAGGGTGCGGTGAAAATCGCCGAATTTACCTTCGATAGCACTGACAATCGAATTGGAAACAATGCTTTGCCGTTCCATCCGTTGATTTGCATATTTAACCGCCGAAATGTATTTCTGCACTTCGGGCATGGAAGGCAACAGGTGAAAACTTCCGAGGAAACCACCCGTCTGCAAGATTTTGGATGTGTTTTCCAGAAAGCGAAAATGAGAAACACCATGAAACCGATCCACGCCAAACCCCAGGCAAACCAGCAGCTTCTGCATTACTTTGGTTTTGTGAACTGCCAGTAGCGAACAACTGTCTTCCAGTGGTGTGCCGAGTTCTTCTTCATCGCCAAACATCTGGCTGTCGGTTCCGCCATCAATTAGCACAATGGTGTCGATGTTGTGTTTTTCAACTAGCCAATTATAAATTTTGCGGATAGATTGTACACCCGAAAGTTCAAAGGCATAGATGTTGACTTTCTCCTGGAGTTCGGCAGCAAACCAATCTGCCAGGTATTTCTCGGGAAAGTAATTAACCAGATGCGTGCTTTTATCACCTGCCTGCACCCGATAGCATTTCTCAAATACCTGCTCCGAATTGGTTGTGGGCAGGTAGGTAAATGATAAATTGGCCAGATGTACCTCTTTGCCCATTGCTTTCAAGGCAAAATATAACGGCAAGCCGCAATAAATATCGAATCCGCCACCGGCTCCGGCCAGCAAAATCCGTTGCGAATTTTCCAGCTTTTTGAACAGGGGAATTTGTGAAACTTGAAACATAGTTATAGTAATTTAGAGAAAAAGAGAAAAGAAGAAAGATGGCTTTTGTTTTCCCTTATGTCCTTGATAAAAATAGTATCTTTTAAAAAGCTAAAAATGTCGCTACATGATAAAATCCAGAAATGGAGAGTTGTAGATCGACTCCGTTGCTTGCAACCAGCTAGGGGGTATCGACTCTTGTCCAGTATAGAGTGCTACAATGCTACCGACAATGGCGCAAGTTGTATCCCGGTCTCCCAGTCCGTTTACAGTTGCCCATAAAGCTGACTCGTAATCAGTCAAATTATGTGCAGCTACCCATAATGTAAACGGGATTGTTTGCTGGGCAGACATATCCGAACCATTACCTAGAATACTAACCACTGTTTGAATATTTGTCATTGGAGATAGTTGGATACCACGTTTCGTGCGGGAAAGCGTTTCACTATCAGGGATATATGAACAAATTGCCTCCAGAAACTCGTTTGGTGAGAGTGATAAGTTCTTGTGTCCGATTTGGCAAGCCAAGGCTGCTGCAACAGCCACACCCATAGCTCCAATCTGTCCTTCCTTGTGAAAATGAGTTACGTCGGCTGATAAACGGGCTTGTTCGATTACTTCAGGCATATCGTCATAAAAATAAGCTCCGATAATTCCGGCACGCATGGCTGCACCGTTACCCATAGAACCCATTCCATCAAAAACACTGGAAGAGACTGTTTTCCAGGCTTGTCCTGAATTGATTTCTCTCAAAATTCGATGAGCTGTACCTCCATATCCACGGGTGGGATCTTTTTGATAATTCTGAGATAGTATTCTGGCAAGGGCATCCTGATTGATTTCTCCATACTTCTGCAACGTATCATATACTCCCATTGCCATAATGGTATCATCGGTGAAGTGCCATGGCGCTGGAGGTAGCGATTTATTTGTCAGATGATTGTCTAACTGATCTTTTGGAAGAAAGAATTGTTGACCAAACGCATCTCCCACGGCTAAGCCTAACAATGATTGTTGGGCTAATTTTAAGCGCTGAATATGTGTTGGGTGCATCGTTTTATAGAATTGTAGTATTTGTAATTAAGATGGCGAATGTTGATTCGCCATCTTAGAATTTATCCTTCCCAACCTTTGGTTCGTTTATCGGCATCTGCCATACGGACGATCTTAGGTGCAAATCTTCCTAGTACATCCACCAGGTCAGTCTGGTAACTCATCACCTGGTTGATGTCTTTGTAAGCCATGGGAGCTTCATCCAGATCACCGCCAACCAGGGTTACGCCTTTGTCAGCCAATACCTGCTTCAATTCGGGTTTAGTAATGGTTTTCAAGGCCTTGGAACGTGACAACTGCCGGCCGGCTCCATGCGAAGCCGATTGGAGAGAAGCCTCGTTGCCTTTGCCCCGAACCACAAATCCCGGTTGTGTCATCGAACCTGGAATGATACCCAGCACACCTTTTCCGGCGGGAGTCGCACCTTTGCGATGCACCATTACTTCGGTACCGTCTGCTAGGGTTTCCTGCCAGGCAAAGTTGTGGTGGTTTTCGACTATCGCAATCGGCTTGCTGCCAATGGCTTGTGCCAATCGGCGGTGAATCTGATGATGACATGCCGAGGCATAGTCACCGGCCAGATTCATGGCAATCCAGTATTCCTGCCCCTCGGCTGTATTCAAATCAAGCCAGGCCAGGTGCTGCGCTTCCTTGGGCAAACGCGTTTTTTCCAACGCAATTTTGGAATAGTGATTGGCAATGTGTGCTCCAAATCCCCGCGAACCCGAATGGCTCAGCAAGGCCAGGTATTTTCCTTGTGGTAACTTGAGTTCAGGCGAAAACTCGGAAATCTCCAGCGTGCCCCATTCCACAAAGTGATTGCCGGTTCCAGAGGTACCTAATTGTTTTTCAGCCTTGTATCGCAATTTGCGGATTTGTTCCGTGGCTTTCCATTCGGGTAAGTCAAAGATATCATCCGGCAGTTGGTCGCGGTTTTCGCCGTCCAGTCCGAAATAGGTGTTGTCGAGCAGGTGTTGCTTTAACAGTTTAGTCTTCTGATCCAGAAAAATAGCGTTAATATCAAACACCGACAAGCACATCCGACAGGCAATATCCACACCCACCGCATATGGAATCACAATATTCGGCTGCGTTGCCAATACGCCACCAATGGGCAATCCATAGCCCGAATGGGCGTCGGGCATCAAAGCACCGGCTTGAGCTACAGGCAATTGCATCGCAGTATTCATTTGATGCAACGCATCATGCGAGATATGCTCACGCCCGTAGATAGGGTAGGCGAGGGGCTTGGGCTGCAACTCAAACTTCTGGACAATGGCCTGCGCTTTTTTATGCAACGATGCCCGGATTTTTACTTCCGCGGCCAGGTCTGCAAACAGCTCATTATCTGCATAAGCATCCGGATTTTTAAGTAACTCTTTGTAAAAAGCCAGTAAGGCTTCTTTGGTATAGGTTTTGTTTTTAATCAGGCTTTTGGCAAGTTTTCCGGCAATGTCAAGCAGTGCGTCGTCTTTGATGCCAATCGCTTTCAATTCGTTATTATTTAATTTATTGCTCATAAAATGAATGTTGAATGAGCAAATGATCGAATGAATGAATGAAAAAATAGTATCTCTGTAAAGTTAAAAACCTCCTATTCTATCATTCAAAACTCCATCATTCACTCATTGGTTTGAGGTCGGGAGGAAGCCAGATTTTTCGCGCTTCAACCGAAAATACGCGTTCACGGCTGTAATAGTCCAGCGGCAATGATGCTGCGTAATTTTGCTGGATCAGCTTGTGTGCCAGCACTTCTACCGACATTTCTGTGATGTTTCGTTCTAAAAATGTTGCAACTACAGAAATCCAGAATTGGGTGAGGGTTTCATGGTATCCCGACGTATCGGTATTGACGCCACCCGAAGCCACATTGTATTTCTGTATGCCTTCGCAAATTCTTGGAATCGCTTCGTCCGTCGAATACGTCCACAGATACCACAATGCCATCAGCAAGTGGGCTTGGTGGGTCCATTGTTCTTTGGGAAGCGTTCCGTTTTCAAAACCATCAATCAACTCCCTGATGTTGATGGCGGTAGTAGATTTTGTAGATTCTAAAGTCATGTTGTGTCTGGTGTTTTGGGTGAATAAATTTCGTATAAACAGGGTTGCTCCGGAATGATTCGAACACTCATCTGTCGGGTAGAAGCCGACCGTCCTATCCCTTGAACGACAGAGCAAAATAAAGGCATCCCCCAGCTCCTCCGAAGGAGGGGAGTTTTGAGGGGGCGTAAAATAGTATCTTTTGGAATATAAAAACCTCACCCCCAGGCCCTCTCCTTCTGAGAGGGAGTCTGGTTACGAGACTCGAAAAGTCCCTTCTCAGAAGGAGGGCATCAAACGAGAGTTTGATGAGCCAGCTTTTTGCGGCAGGGATTTAGGGATGAGGTCTTTTATTTACTCCCCTCCACGGGAGAGGCCGGAGAAGGCCTCCGTTAACTTTTCCAAAAACTCCCGATTCTGGGTAAAGATGGGAACATCCTGCACAACCCAATGGCTACGGACGGCTCCGGCTTTTTCGAAGGTTTCCTTGACGATCATCCGGCCTCGTTTGCAACGGGCGGGATAATCGTTCCAGTTGATTCCTTTCTGAAAGATTAGTTCCTGCTTCTGGTCGCTACTTTTGCTGTTGAGCTCTTTGTGCGTATACAACGACTGAGCTACATTCGAAATAGAGTTTCGTGTAGCATCCTGCTGTCTCCAGATGAAGTAGTTTTCAACTTCAGTCTGAAACGGAATGGTGAAAACGCGGCTATCGAAGAAAGCCAGTTTACCAGGTCGTAATTCATTGAATTTGGCTGTTGCCAGACTAGCCGAAATTGATGCTATTTTCTGAATGTTGCCATCAAACCAGGTATCGGTGGTTAGTTTATCAAAATCGGTGAGCAAAACCGAAATCTCGTCCGACTGCACAAAGGCACACCGGGCTCCCTGCATATGGCTGCATAAGAACTGTGCAGTAGCGTCCATGTCACTCATAAAGGCCTCATCAAACGGACGTTGCAAATCGCGTGTATAGGTGTGAAATGCCTTGCCATCCACGCGGATAAGGGTATACGTGCGTCGGGGCAACGTGTACCGGGTACGGTCTTCGTAGAAGGCCTTCATCCGGTCTCCCAAAGTGTCTTTCATAAATTTGCCCTCCAAAGAGGGGTTTTCATAGTTGAGTAGATAGTATTTGTTTAATTCCAGATGATTGTTGTTGGATTTAATTGAATCTGAAATTTCTGGGCGTCGCCAAAGTTTTGGTAGACGCGGGTTTTGCCTAGGATAATTTCTTCGTAGGCAAAAAACATTTGTCGGGCCGCTACCTCTGGGGCCATTTTACCAGTGCCAGTACATAATCCGGGAGCGGCAATTGTGTGAATGTCAGGCTTTGTTTTGGCTGCAATCAGTAATGCTTTCATTGCCAGATAGGCATTAATGGAAGTAGCAATGTTAAAATCCATGGGCACCCGCATGGTAGGTGCAGAAATCAGGTAAGGAACAATTGCATCTCCTGTTTCGAGGAGTAGTGCTTTGCCCACTAACAACTCTCGTTCGGGCAGCAATGCGATCTGCTCTTGCAAACAATCCTGTAATTCCCATCCAAACCGCTCGGAAAGCGCATAATCCAGACCTCCATCCATAAACCCGAATGAATTTGCCGGACTTACAATGGCATCACATGTAATTTGAGTAATATCTGCCTGTATAATCTGGACATTGGGTTCTTGCTCAAAATACTGCTTCCAGGCTTCGCCTAAAGCAGCTTGCTGATGTACCAGTAAAAGTTTCATAGTTGTAGTAATTGTCAGAAATAGTGGAAAAATAGTATCTCTGAAATTGCTACAATCTGGCATTGCAATCAGGTCATTTTGGTGATGACATCAAGCAATGCCTGTGTTTTCATTTCGTAGAGATAGTGTCTGATGGAGCGTATTTTTTGGTCACGTAATTGGAAAAACACGCCCGGAATTTTTGTGCTGCCAGCACTGATGCCAAAGGCTCGTTTATCATCGATGCTTTTAATTTTTTGCCAGTGTGTTTCCAATTCATCGACCAGCGCGTCATAGTTGGTTTTCAACTCTGTAAACACAGACGTGTATTCGGGCATATAAGACAAGAACTCAGAGCCCTCATTGGTTTTGATAATTTCCAGCAAATACCGTTTGGTGTTTTTGTCATCAATGCCTTTCAGGAAACCAATGCTTACATACTGCAACGACTTGATTTTAACACGATTGAACTGATTGTCACATACCACAAATCCTTCTTGTTTCATTGGGTTCAGTTGCTGACCTGCTTCCAGAACCTGGTTCAATGTGGTTAATGGAAAACACGGAACTACCTGCCAGCCGTATTCCTGAGCAATGGCCTCCGGAAATTCTTCCTGACCGGTAATTACATTGCGTGCACCAATCAGATGCAGATTATTTTCGGAATAAGGAACTACCACCTGCGTGTAAGGCGATGTAAGCTCGAATATGTAACACCGACCTGTGTCGGCAGGCAATTGATAGCCATTGTTTTTCCAGGTTTGCCAGAACAGTTCACCAATGGTAAAAGTCTGGTTGCGTACTTGTCCGGAAGCATCGGGCAAACTGGCCGAGGCAATCTGCCACTCACCTTTGTAAAAGTACAGTGTCATGATCGAGCCATCTAGCTTTTCGTATACACGGGCCTGGGTCCAGTTAATAGCACTGGCGTAAAACTCATCATAGTTGAAAAATTTCCGGAATGGAAACGCAACTATGTTCCAGTTGTCCGATTCATCGAGGATAACCCCACGACATTCCTGCACAAGCGGATCACGCATGGGTGACTCAATTTGGTCGTATTTAAGCTGGACCAGATTGGGGTATTTTTTGTGTCGGTTCACCCGAATTCCATAGCGAGTAGTTAACTCTTCCAACGGATGTGTTTGTAAAAAGAGCTGTATCTGTAATGTCATGTTGTACGGGTTTTGGGTATTTGAAAGATACTATTTAAAATGCCCGCCCTTTGTGAAAGCATACTAAGCTGAAGCGAGCCATTGAATCACAAAATCAAGATAGGCTTGCCTGATAAATGGAAATACTGTCACATTCGGAATGTGATTGACCTCCAGTAGAAATCTATTTCCTTGATCATCAATCATGTAGTCGATTCCGGTTAGCGATAACTTAAAGTAAGCCGCCAGTGCACGGGCATCGGTCAGCAATTCGGGATCAATCGGCATCTGAGCAGCCTCCGGGTGATGAATGGATTTCAACCAATCTTCGCCTTTTAACTGAATTTGCCAGGCCAGATCTCCAATAAGCATAATTCGTACTGCCTCGCCTTCGATAAAAGGCTCATACACAGTAATGTCATCAGGTGAAGTCCACGAGCCTTGAAAACGTGCCTTGTTTTCTCCACAATGCCAGTTGCTCCATTTGGCAACAGTCGGAACGGAGGTGTGCCAGTCTCCGGCTTTTACCGACATTCCTCGGGAAAGGCCGCCAAAGCGGGTTACGCGTAAAGCACGGACCAAACCTGAATGACGCAACCGGCAATCCATCATGCCACTGGCATCGGGCAGGCACGGGCCACCCCAAAGAGCCAGTAATGTGAGCACATCAAAATCATTTTCGAAAATGCCGTGGTAGACCACTTTGTCAATCTTTAAGAATCGGTCTGGGTGCAAACGACTTTCGGCAAAAAGCTCACCATCCACCAGTTTAAGGGATGGCAAATGTTCGTAGACAATACTTAGACAATTTACCTGCTGCGTAATGGCTTCCACTTCCGGCTCTTCCAGCCCGACAAAGAGGATACGAGGTTTCGTCATGTGAAAAGATAGTATTTTGATGTTTAGTGACCATTATTACTTCTCCCAAAGGTTTTCAAGAAAAGTAATAATGTTTTTTAGTTGATGAGTTCTTATTCATATTTCAACAAAAACTCAGGGTTAATTGCTTTGAACGAAACCCGGCCCATGGCATCACGTTTCTCCGTGAGTGGACGAATGACGATGCCTTCCCGCCAGACTGCCGGGTTGAGAACTGACTTTGCCTTTGATTTCTCAACCAATGCCGGAATGTCATTGGTGAGGGCAAACGCGGTTTCCAGCACAGGGACAGTCGTCAGATTGAGAGACGCTAGTGTCTGTGTAAAGGCTTCAAAATCAGCGAATTTGTACTTGTCAATATCAAAAAGGTTGAAGAAGGAAACCGTTTGACCTTTGAGCTTGTACAAATTGCCCTGAATTCCTTCGCCGATGATTTCGCCTTGCAGAGCAAAGTTGCCGTCCAGACTCTTGAGTTTTTCTTCAATCTGAAGCTGACGGGCAACTTTCCACAGTGAGTTTTCGGCTGACTCCAGCAGTTCCAGATTCCGGCTGCACACGCCAAATTCGCCGTCTTTCAGGTAATACGTTACCGACGAACCGTCCAGTTTTTCGGTGACGTAACATAGTTCATTCTGGTATTTATCCAATGTATCCTGTAAGACCTGAACCCGCGTTTCGTCGGTTTTAGGAATGAAGCCGGGGAACATACCTTTGGCTACGCCCGCCAGCGAAGCAGGGATTGGCGGTTCGTATTTCGTAATATCCAACAATTCAGTAACGTCGACATCTTCCTGAATGTCAGTGCCATTGGGTAAGATGCTGAGCGGAAAGCAAATGCCCTGGGAAATCTGCCCCCGCAAACGGACCGTCCGGATTCTCATGCCCCTTGCTTTGAGAAATTCAAATTCCGGACGGTCGGGCAGCAGACTGTCAATTTCGCAATAAACACACAGGTCGCCGACCTGAAATTCGCCCTTCTTGACAACCAGTTGCCAGCCCAGAACAGTGGCTTTCTCGATGGCGTCAGCATCGGCGATGGGCTCCAGTGCTTTGATTTTTTGAATGGATGCTAATTTTCTCATAGTTGTAGTATGTGTAGTGTTTTAAATTAAGAGATGCAATAGAAAAAAGACACACAAGCAGAAGTTATCATTTTTTTCGTTTCCACAAACGGGCTTTCTGTAATACACCGGTTTTCGGATGTATATAAAACTTCGGCCACTTTTCGTAGGAAACCAGTTCGTGCTTTTCTGCATCTGAACGCTGGAATCGGATATTTAGCGAATAGACTCGTTTATTTTCTATCCATACATCTTTCTCTACCAAATCCCATAAGTGCTGAAAGACATGCAATCCGGTCATTGTGTTTTTGTCCATTTTCTGAGATAATTCCGAATAGACTTTATTCCAATATTTGCCGGTATGTGTATTCAGAAACCGAATCAGGGGCTCTAGGTCATCGGTGGGATATTTTGTGCCTCCGTTATGAATGGCTTTGATGCTTTCTTTGGCGGGGGCAAATTCCAGATTTCTGCGGATGCGTTTTTTATATCCCTTTCCTTTGGCACCACTCCGGCGGCCCCCACCCCGATAGCACTCAATCAGTTCTTCTCCCAGACGTTTATCACGACGTTTCTGGCGTGTAAGCAGTGACGGTTTTAAATTTTCCATGTGAGTTTTTATGTTTTGTTGATGCACAAGTTCGCCTGATGGGACTTGAACCCATGACTCCCTCATTAAAAGTGAGGTACTCTAGCCACTGAGTTACAGGCGAATAAAAAAGAGGCAACAGGCAAGAAGTGTGATGAATGAACTACAATCACCTGACAGTGAAAGGCAGGACTCGAACCTGCTACCCATTGATCCGAAGTCAATTGTTCTAACCGAAGTATCACTTCCTTACGGCACTCTTTCGGTTGCGGAAGCGGGAGTCGAACCCGCGAGGCACGAGGCAGAGGCTTATGAGACCTCCCAGATACCAGCTTCTGACATTCCGCAATGAATAATGTTGAATGAGTGAATGGTAGAATGAGTGAATAAAAATAGTAACTCCGAAAAAGATAAAACTCCAGGATTCACTCATTCTAAACTCAATCATTCTAAATTGAAAAGTTGGGGTAAAAGGCGAAAAGAGGTTTTGTGTGCATCGCTCTACTACGTGAGCTACATTGCGACTGAGTCGGCAATGGCAGGGCTCGAACCTGCTACCTAAGCGGAAGTAACTCTTCTCTACGACACCCAAAAGTTTTTATAATGGGGATAGAATGGGGTTTCGTATTTCAGAAGATACTATTTTCTATTCTATCCCATTTTGGATTAGTGCATCACTTTCCAGAAGAACTTCACACAAGATGCCTTGATGGTAATTTTGCGCTTTTGCTCTTCCGGAGAGCTGTCCGTGACGGTGTTGCCATCGTCCACACTACCTCGACGATGGATGGCTTCGGCAATGAAGAGGATCTCTTCGGTAAGTGTGGTTTTGCCCGAATCGACGTGAGCAATGAAGCCGATGTTGCGGATGTTTTGTAAGTCTTTCATAGTTGTAGTTGTTTAAAATTAAGTAAATGAGAGGGGCAATAAGCGAAAAATGACTTTTTGCGGCACCTCTACCATTCCACCACCCCTGATTCGTCAGGGAGCAGGACTCGAACCTGCACGCCTTGCGGCACCGGGTTTTGATCCGAAGTAACATTTTTCTACGACACCCTTAGGTTTTGTGTATCCAGACGATAGTATTTCATAGAGTTATTCCTGTTTCTGTTTTTGATTTTCCTTTCGCCAGCGATACAGCAGCTCGGCCTTTCGATTTCGAAACGTGTCGGCCTGAATAGAACTGACACCGTCGATGCGAAAGCAAACCAGACCGTAATCCTCGCCCAGCTTGCCTACCGAATGCCACACCAGAAACTCATCGGTCACTTCTTTGGGAAAACCCATTTCGGTGTTGCCGTTAATTTGAATGGTTACCAGTTTCTGCGTTCCGATAAATTGTTTCAGAATGCTCACATTCCAGTCGTCCAGTACGTGTTCCTCTAATTGATGAATTGTTTGTGTTTCCATAGCTTGATAGTTGCTGATCAGATGGTTGAATGCCCGCACATAATCGTTGCTAAACTCAACCCGTTCAATGTTGTCGATTTTCTCTACGACAATTCCATCGGGCTGCCCCAGATGAGAGAAATGCTGCAGTTCGACAATTTCAGAAGTATGACGAAGTACGTATCCCAGCCAGAACATGTCATCGCCACGGGGATACACCATCAGTAACTTCTTTTCGGTTTTGGATAGTTCGAATAATTGATTCATGATTTTCAAGTCCCCTAAATCCCCTCATGTAGAAAGGATTGCTGTGCTCTCCTCTGAAGAGAAGGTTTTGGTTTTAAAAAGATACTATTTTAAAATTTCCCCTCTCCATCGGAGAGGGGCTAGGGGTGAGGCTTCTAGTCCAGCGTGATTTTACTAAGTTCGGCAATGGCGCTGCTGCCATTTTCGATGGCGGTTAGTATGTCAAACACTTTATCTGACCAGCCAGCAATCAGAAAAACATCGTTGCCTTCGGTGCGTAGTGGCATCTGACCGTAACCGGCCAGGTCAAACAGATATACCTTAGCTGCCGGAGCGATTTTTTTGTACTGGCGCCACAGTTGTGCAAACGTATTTCCATCACCGGTGCTGTTCCAGAGCTGGCAGTCGGTGAAAATCATGACTTTGTCCATCACAATCTGCCGATCGATCAGGTCTTTGATAACCAGGTGGCCATTGGTTGAGTAACCGACTTCGCCTTCGCGGCGGCGCAATTCGTCGACATTGGCCAGAATCTGCTTGCTTGCCAGGTTGACCACTTTCCAGGTATCACCAAAAAAGCCGGAGATAACAGCCTGGCAGCGTGATTGCAACAGCATGGCCAGCATCAGACCAATGTCGTAGTTCTGGATACGGCTGCGGGGCGAAACAAATGTTTGCATCGAGCCCGAAACATCGCAAGCCAGCAGTACTTTGGTTTGAATGTCAAAACCTGTAATGTTTGCCGCACTTACGTTGACAGCATCTTCCAGTGCGTTCAGAATCAGCATGGTATAAACCGAGTTGACTTCCTTGAGTTCACGGTATGCGGCCAGAAAACGGAACGGAAGCTGTTTGGATTTGCGTACTTCCCGCTCGTCAGACAGCCGGTTGGCGACACGGCTTATATGTACTTCGCTGACATTCGCTTGCAGAATGTTCCGCAGGTTGCGCAGCAGTGCCATATAGCCCAGTTTGCCGGAGTCAATCAGTTCTTCCCATTTCGCGCGAACAGCCGCTTTTCGATGCGCCTCGGTTTCAAACGCCTGCTGACCCAGTACCGAGAGTTCTACCTCCCAGGTGTACGGAACGGCTAGTTCGTTGTTGACAATTTTGTTGAACAGAGCCTGTTGTGCCTCATCTTTGGCTTTGGGGTGAGTCAGAAACAGGGCATCACGCAGCTTGATTTCTGCCTCACGGTTGTATTTGGCAAACTGGTACTCATCAAACTTGTTGAATGCCAGTGCAATACCCCGTTGGAGTTGTTTCGACAGCTTGCCCAGTTTTTTCATGCCGTCGCGTTGGTTGGCTGCCTGGTAGTAGGCCAGCAGTTCGGTGATTTCATCGGCACGTTGGATAATCCGGCTCACCAGTTTCGATACCAGTTGATCGCCGGTATGTACGCGGGCCAGTTCTACGGCCAGCACCAGCGGCACCGAACGCAGGTACACTTGTTCGCGGGCATACACGGCCAGTTGTGCCACGAATGCCGGACTGACTTTGCCGATCAATTCACGGATGCGGTCGATACGTTTGTCCGCTTTTTCGTAAAACTGGTCTGATAGCGAGGCTGTTACTACCGTTGCGTACAGTTCCAGTTCCGGAGTGACAGTGTAGGCTGGTGCACCTTCGTGGTTCACCACCTGTGTTTTGGTTTTGGTAAGAATGTTAAATTTCATAGTTGTAGTACTAAAAGGTGACACTCGACACTTAATAAAAGCTGGTTTTTAGGTAGTTGTAGTAGTTTTTGAAATAAGTTAAAGAGGCAACGGATGAAAAGTGTCAGTGAATCACTCTAGATTTTCAGTCTAACGAAGGAACACTTTTCGACTGCACTCTTGGTTGCTTCGGAACGAATCGAACGTTCATCTGCTGGTTCGTAGCTAGCTATCCTATCCCTTGAACGACGAAGCAATAAGTACCCAAGGCAGGATTCGAACCTGCATCGCCTTTCGGCTCTGGTTTCTGAGACCAGTGTGGCTGCCAGTTTCACCACTCGGGCATGAATAATGATAGAATTCGGAATGATTGAATGAGAAAATACTATGTTTTAGAAACATAGAACCCCTGATTTCTTTATTCTATCATTCACTCATTTAACATTGAGAAGTTCGCCTGATAGGATTTGAACCTATGGCTTTCTGTGTATCAGACAGATGCTCTACCCCTGAGCTACAAGCGAATAAAAGAGGCAAAAGGCGAGAAATGACTGTTGTAGTTCCACCATCATGCAATGCATGAGCAGGATTTGCACCTGCACGCCCGAAGGCACCGAGTTATGAATTCAGCGTGTCGAAGTAACATTTCTCTACGGCACCCTCCGTGGAAGTGGTAGAAGTCGAATCTACTCAGCCCGCAAGGGCAACAGATTTACAGTCTGCTCCGGCTCTCCCACTCCGGCGCACTTCCAGAATTAAATTGTAAAGAGGCAATTGGCGAAAAAAGCTTAGTTATTTGACTGAAGCCAGACATCTGCTTTCGCAGACTGGGATTCGAACCCACAGTCTATGAATGAACGAAGTATCTTTTTTCTTACGACACTCTTTTGTCGGGGTGGCAGGATTGACTTCGTCGAATTAACATTTCGAACCTGCGACCTCCTGCTCCCAAAGCAGGCGCGATAACCAAACTACGCTACACCCCGAGAATAATGTTGAATGAGTGAATATTGAATGCTGAATGCCAGGGTTTTGTGTTTTTCAGACATACTATTTTCTATTTTATCATTCACTCATTCTATTATTTGAAATTGAACTGCGGAGAGAGCGGGATTCGAACCCGCGGTACACCTTTCGGCGTACAACAGTTTAGCAGACTGTCCCGATAACCACTCCGGCACCTCTCCAGGTAAAAGGCAACAAGCAGGAAGAGAGTTGGCTTTTCGCCGTCGTTCTTATCCGGCCCGAAAGCACAGACAGTGGACACGCCTTCGACATCCCGCCGCAACGGGACTTGCGCCCTTGCAGGCATTGGCTTCGCTCCATCGGTTACCCGATCTACGCTACCTTAGGACCGTTTAGTTACGAAGTAACCCTTCCCTACGGCACTTTTGGTGTGACAGGTTGGAATCGAACCAACATGGCTGCATTTTCAGTGCAGTGCCTTGACCAACTTGGCTACTCTCACCTATCAATGTTGAATGAGTGAATGACAGAATAAATCAATAGGGGTTTTGATTTTCACAGGGATACTATTTTTCATTCTATCATTCACTCATTCTATTATTCAAAATCGATTAGCGGTCTGTACGGGAATCGAACCCGTATCGCCTGATAGACAGTCAGGCATCGTAAGCCATTGGACCAACAGACCAAAAAAGACCATCGGCGAAATGCAGATTAGCTTTGGCAGAAAAAGAACGTCTTGCCGATGGCCGGTTAGCTAATTGCATGATGAGGTGACAAGCAGAAAGGGTTTGTAATCTGAAAAGTTAGTCACTTTCAGAAGGTTGGAGTCGAACCAAGTATTTCCGATGAAACCCTTACCTACGACACTCAATGTTTTTGATGGAGGATTTGAGTTAACTGCATGTCGGCAGACAGGTAACTCAAATCCTCAAAATCCGCAATCCGGATTCTTGCTTCCAGAATTCGTAGTACTCCCTACGGGAATCGAACCCGTAACTTCACGTCGAAAGCGTGACGGCTTAAGCCATTTGCCGAAGGGAGCCGGTTGGGGTAATAAGCGAAAAGCGTACATGCAGCTCTACCATTGAGCTACCACGCCTAAGCGTGGGGAGGATTCGAACCTCCGACCTGCCGAACCAAAATCGAAGTAACGCTATTCTACGACACCCATATGTTTGAATGCGGATTGTAGGTTTCGGATTGCGGAGTTGAAAGTATTGTCTTTCTCAAATCCACAATGCGCCCTCCGAAATCCGAAATTCGTTGTTGCTCCGGGACGATTCGAACGTCCATCTTCCGAGTCAAAGTCGGAAAGCTTTGCCTTTAGCCGACAGAGCAATAGTTGCCAATATGTCAAAGAACGTTTCCAGTATATTCGTCAGACGTTTCTTTCTGAATATTCTGAATCAATTGAAATTTTATTTTTGTTCGCTTTCGCGTTTCTGCATTCGGTTTTCTCCCAAAAGCTCAAATGCTCAGTGCAAAACCGCATGGAAAATAAAAAAGCCCGAATCTTTTGGATCCGGGCTGAGTGTTGTATGACTAGTTGCTAAGTAAAACCTAAGGTCGATTTTCTTGCGGGTCACATACACGGACGCCCGGATGCAGTCTCTCCACAGTACTATCATTCTTCATCCCGAAGAACGGTAGTATGCATGAAGCTGCCTGACGATATGTAATGTGCCGTAACATGTGAATTTGTTGTTTATTCTGGGGTTTATACCAAAAGTGCTACAAAGGTAAACAGCTTAAAATAACATTTGCAAATTTTTGGCTACATTATTTTTTCTGTAACCCATTGGTATCAGCTATTCTCTGTGTGCAAAATACTCAAAAAGTTTAATTTAGAAATAGTGTATTTTTCTGAACAGAAACCTCTTGCAGACTTGAATGGCTTAGAAAGGTACAAAACAAAAAACCTTCAAAGAAATTGAAGGATGAGACGCAACTAGCGGGAAACGGGACTCGAACCCGCGACCTGAGGCTTGGGAAGCCGCCGCTCTACCAGCTGAACTATTCCCGCTTTTGTACGCGAATATAACAAAAACACATTCGGAATCAACAAAATCTGGTGCGTTTTTCAGATGACAACCACCAATGCCAATAATTCGGATGCTGCTTTCATTTTATGGCTCTCCAGTGATTTCTTGTTCAGTTCCAGCTTAATTTTATCGGTTTCTTCATCGACATAAATGCTGATGGTACTGCCTTTGTTTGCCAAGCCCATGCCTTCGCTAACCAACAGAATGGGTGCATCGTTGACAGCAGCAGATATTTCTTTCAGCGACTTGTTGGCTTTGCCGGAAATGTACAAAATGTGGCAGCCCAGCAACGCAGCACTGTTATTGGTAGCGGCAATCTTTTTGACTACAATGGAGCGTACACCATTTACTTTCAATTTAGAAGTTAACTTCACTAATTCGGCTTCTATTGGAGTTTCACCTACAATGCCAATGACAAAATCGCCGGTTTCGGCAGTGGCTGGCCATTTGATGTATTTAGTGAAATTATACAAAAATACACAGGTAACTTTGCTGTCAATTTCCTGAGCTGATGCAGTTGAGAATCCAGAGACAACTAGCCATAAAGCCAGGGCTGATAAACATTTTTTCATGATTTGTGACGTAGAGTGAGTGAAGTTAAGGTTAACGGATGGCATATGAAACTCGTAATAGAAATTCGCGCGAAGGGCCGGGCATTGGTGCGTGTCCTCCGGAGTAAGGCTGGATGAACATAAACTTCTGATTGAGAAAATCATAGATACCCAGTCCCAGGTCAAGTCCTTTGGTAAGCAAATCCTGTTTTCTGATAAACGTGTTTAGTAAAGCTGTCGGAGCAAATTTTTCAACTTTTTCTGGGGCCGTGTATCCATAACGGCTGCTCAGCAAGGTACCCGACAGATTGGCGGTCCAGTTGGAGCCTAGCTCAACCGTAGTGTTGATGCCTAACTGATGAGCCGGGAACGCAAGCAATACATCTTTCCGACCGGGAACCAGATAGGCTTCAATTGTCTCTTTTTTCCAGGCACTGGTGTAGAACGCATACGTTAACGTCAGGAAGCCCCAGCTGTCTTTCAGGCGATATTCCATCTCCCAGCCGCTGCTGCCACTCCGCGGGAAATTCCGGTAGCTGTCGCCACCGTCAAAATCATAGACAATCGGGTTGAGTGTGGTAATATCGAAGGCGTTGACAGTCAGAAAAGAATTTTTACCAATCTGGTAGCCCACTTCCATTTCAAGCACACTGCTTTTTTCGGGATTGATCTGGTTGTCAACGGCAAAGTTGATGTTTTCAATGCCGGGGGCTCGGAAGGCGCTGGAATACAGAAATTTAAGGTGTAGCTTGTCGAATTTGCGGGTAATGCCCAGCCGCGGGACAAAGGCCGAACCAAAGGCATCGTTGTAGTCATACCGCATACCGACGGTCAGGTGGGCGATGGGAAGTTTGAAAAGCGACTGGGCGAACAGGGCCCTGTTATTGAAACTGACATGTCGTGTGCCATTGTAAAACAAGGTATCACCATAGCGGGCAAGATTATGACCCCGATCGTTGAAAAATTCACCACCAGCCATCAGATTCACCCGCCTTGAAAGATCGTAGTTCATCGTGAGGCTGCCTCTGGTGCGGTCAGCCTGCTTGTGGTAGGCCGGGTATTCTTCCGTATTTCCATCAAATGCCCAGGGAGTCTGACGTTTGAAATTAATTCGTGGTGTAATAGTCAGCTTATCATTGATTTGCCATTTATACTTCACTTCCGCAAACCAGCTTGAGAAATCATTCGGGTACGCCTGGCTCAGCGTAATACCGTAACCGTCCCGTAGGGTAGTATTGTATTGATCATAAATGCCCCGGAAACTCCAGTTTTTGTAAGTCACACCCAGATTGACGTTGGTAGGATTGAGTTGTGAGTTTCCTTTCAACGGATACGATGGGCTGGCATAGGATGTGTCAATTCGCTCTATTTCCGATCCGCTGAAGGTGGTATCAATCCGGGCAAGACTTCCTTCAAAGCCGTGATACATTTGATCGTTACGCTGACCTTGCCCTACAAATACAGCTAGGTTTACACCCCAGTTACCAAACTTCCTGCCGGCTGACAGGCTGAAGTTGCGACGCGCATACGCTTGCTGCATGGTGCCGTAAGTGCCCGTTAGTTGTATTCCTTTCAGGTCTTCGTAGTTTTTGGTAATAATGCTGATGACGGCATATTCGGCAAATCCCCCATAAATGGCCGAGCCCGGTCCACGGATGATTTCAACCCGTTTAATCTGACTCACATCAAAGTGGTTGCCAAACTGCAGCGTACTATAGAGTGTCTCGTTCATCTCCTGGCCGTCAAGCAGTAGCAATACCTTGCCCTCGTGTGCCCAGTTGCCCCGCACACCCAGTCCGATGGTGCCTTGGGTATCCATGCCGAATTGGAATCCCGGTACCAGCCGCAGCACATCAACCAGGTCGCGGGCTCCGGAAGAGGTAATTTCTTCTTCCGTAATCAATGAAATGATGCTGGGCGATTTTCGGGGTGATTGTGCTTTCTGGGAAGCCACCCCGATCATGGTATTGAGTAGTTTTTCCATTTCGCTGGAAAGCGTCACTCCGGAGGCTTTTAACTTCAGTAATTCTTCCAGGGACATCGAATAAATGTCCTGGGTTGGAATGGAATCGGTAACTACTGGCGTGGCAGTGTTCTGAGCTTGCAGGTGTGGGAGTGAAGACAGCGTAGCAATGAATATAGATAACAGTAAATATTTACGCATCTTTTAAGTATAGGTTAGCGACGAATGGTCTCAATTCTTAATAATGATCTAGTTGGTCCGTTTAGTGGAAACGTACCTGTTCAATTACTTTTGATTTGTGTCTAATTACGATTGCAATGAAATCAGGGCTTTAAAATAAAGTTCTCAGTAGACACAGGAGTTCTATTGTAGGTTGATAAGTATAGCGCGACGAATGGCAGCACAGGCTAAACATCATCCGACTAGCGCGACAGGATTATCTGCGGCTGCTCAAGTCAGCGTGGTTGATTGGCCTGCTACCAACAAAGCTCGCACTTGATAAAGTGAGGAAAAATACCTTTTACTAGGACAGAGAGAAGGTGTAAGAAATACTACTAAAAAAAATGTTTGTTCGTTAATCGGTTCTGCATGATTTGTAATTAAATCAGAAACATAGTCAACTTGTCTTTAGAACATATAATCTTTTTAAGATTCCGCAAGCTGCTGTATTTCTGTTATATACGTGGCAGTATCAGGTCGTTACATGAAAGTCGTGGCGAAAAATGAGATAGAATGTATAAAATACTTACATTAAATCTTTCGATAAAAGACAGATATCTGGCCGATGTGCTTGTCATAATAGTGTAAGCAAACGTATCTATGGATTGGATTTCGCGGAAGCAAAGAATCTATGGACAGACGCCACAAACCAAAAATATAGTAAGTTTTATTTGGAGAAATAGAAAATAGTCCAGAAATTAGCGACGCTTTTACGGAATTTATATAAGTGAAAATACTTAGTCAACATATTATTCGGTTCGTGGTGCTACTCTCCTTAACTGAGAGGTGAGAAAGGCATGGCGTACCCAAAAAAAGACCTTTCTCACCGAAGAAAGGTCTTTTTTTATTCCTATACCTGAAAAAATATGAAAAACGCATTCAGCTTATCGCATTCATCACAGGCCGCTGCCCAATGCAGTGCACTTGCATTGATATACCGGACAGCCTTTTATGCTCATGTATGAAAGGCTGTTTTTGTTTGAAACCAACGGAAAATAGTAGCCCTGATAAACCAAAAACCATAGAAGCGTACGACATTGCTGGATTTAACCTAACCTGACATATTTTCAACAAGGAATTCTTTTACTAATGAGCGAATCACTGAACAAATACTCACGAACCCTGACCCAGGAAGTAACAAACCCCGCTGCACAAGCTATGCTCTATGGCATTGGCCTGACTGAAGAAGACATGCAGAAGCCCCAGATTGGCATTGCCAGCACGGGTTACGAAGGCAATCCGTGCAACATGCACCTGAACGGCTTGTCGGTTTATGTAAAGAAAGGCATTCAGGAAAATGGTCTGGTAGGATTGATTTTCAATACCATAGGCGTATCCGATGGTATGACCAATGGCAATGACGGTATGAGTTTTTCGCTGCCGAGCCGCGATATCATTGCGGATTCGATTGAAACAGTCGTGAGTGCGCAATGGTACGATGGCGTGATTGCAGTGGTAGGGTGCGACAAAAACATGCCCGGTGCCATGATGGCTATTGGCCGGCTCAATCGTCCGGCCATTATGGTGTATGGTGGCACCATCCGTTCGGGCAATTACAAAGGACAGAAACTGGATATTATCTCGGCATTTGAAGCGTTGGGAAAAAAGTTTGCCGGCAATATTTCTGATGAAGATTACAAGGGTGTCATCCAGAATTCAATTCCCGGGCAAGGTGCTTGTGGCGGTATGTATACCGCTAATACCATGGCGTCTAGCATTGAAGCATTGGGCATGAGCTTGCCGTTCAGTTCTAGCTATCCAGCTACGCACGAAGGCAAGTTACAGGAATGTGTAAAGATTGGAGCGGCGATGAAAAGCCTGTTGGAAAAGCAGATTTTGCCTCGCGACATCATGACCCGCCAGGCGTTTGAAAACGCCATCACAATCGTGATGGCACTGGGCGGCTCTACCAATGCGACATTGCATTACCTGGCAATGGCGCATGCCGTGGGCGTGCCACTGACGTTGCACGACATTCAGGCCATCAGTGACAAAACCCCGCTGATTGCTGACCTGAAGCCGAGTGGCAAGTATTATATGGAAGATATTCTGGAAATCGGTGGCGTGCCTGCCGTGATGAAATACCTGCACCAGCAAGGCTTGATTCACGGGGACTGCCTAACCGTAACCGGCAAAACTGTCGCCGAGAATCTGGCCGAGGCACCGGACCTGAATTTTGAGACGCAGAAAATCATTTTTCCGATTGAGAAAGCCTTGAAAAAAACGGGTCATATTCAGATTCTTTTCGGAAACCTTGCTCCGGAAGGGGCAGTAGCCAAGATTACCGGGAAAGAAGGCGAGTTTTTTGAAGGAACCGCCAAGGTTTGCGAAAACGAGGAAGCCTTGATCGAGTTTGCGTCCAAAGGTGAGATCAAGCCGGGACATGTTGTGGTGATTCGTAACGAAGGTCCGAAAGGTGGTCCGGGAATGCCCGAAATGCTGAAACCAACCTCGGCCATCATGGGAGCCGGACTGGGCAGCTCGGTGGCGATGATTACCGATGGCCGTTTTTCAGGTGGCACCCACGGATTTGTGGTCGGGCACATTACACCCGAAGCACAGGAAGGCGGGCCTATCGCACTGGTACACGATGGTGACACCATTCGCATTGATGCCGTGAACAATACCATTGACGTGTTGATTTCGGACGAAGAAATGGCAGCCCGCAAAGCTGCATGGAAGCAGCCACCTTATAAGGCAACGTCGGGCATCTTGCGCAAGTACATCAAAAACGTGTCGTCAGCCTCGCAAGGTTGTGTGACGGATTTGTAAGGGTTTTGCCTTTTCAAAAGATACTATTTTCTAAACCATACAACCACTATGAATCAGTCAATTGACAACTCTGCATTTCCGAAAAGTTATTCGGCTATTGAGCAGGAAACCCGGAACGCGGGATTTACCATGGCTTCGGATGTGCTGACGTGTTCGTTGCTGCGCACACTGGCAGCTGCCAAGCCGGGTGGCGATTTTCTGGAACTGGGAACAGGAACGGGGTTGTCAACCTCCTGGATTCTGGACGGAATGGATGCCGATTCGCAGCTGACTTCCATTGACAATGCGACTGATTTCCTGGCTATTGCGCAGCACCACCTCAGCAAGGACCAGCGTTTGCGGCTGGTGGAAGCCGATGCCGAGCATTGGATACAAACCAACGCCGGGGCTATGTTCGATTACATTTTTGCGGATACCTGGCATGGCAAATACTATTTGCTGGACGAAACGCTGGCAATGCTGAAACCCGGCGGATTTTACATCATAGACGACATGCTGCCGCAAGCTAACTGGCCCGAAGGTCATGCTGAAAAGGCCGATGCATTGATGGAGCATCTGGAAACCCGAGCCGACCTGACAATTACCAAACAGCAATGGGCTTCGGGAATCATCATTGGTGTAAAAAAGTAAGGCGGGTTTTGCGTTTTTAACGTATACTATTTTTTATATTACTATGATAACTCACGAACAAGCTGCTGATTTTGCCCGCGATTGGGTGGAATCCTGGAATGCGCATGATCTGGACAAGATTCTGAGTCATTACACCGATGATTTTGAAATGACCACACCGATGATTGTCAGTCTGATGAATGAAGCGAGCGGAACGCTGAAAGGAAAAACAAACGTAGGCAATTACTGGCAGATCGGCCTGCAAAAATATCCAGACCTGAAATTTGAACTGCTGGATGTTTTAAGCGGAGTGTCGTCGGTGACTATTTATTACAAGTCGGTAGTTAACAAGAAGGCGGTGGAGTTTTTCCTTTTCAATGAGGAAGGGAAAGTGTACAAATCCATGGCGCATTACAGTTAATACACAAGAATTTACAACATTTTGAAACTGAAAATCCGGATTCTGGATTTTCTTATATACGATCATCAACTGTTAAGATTATATGCAAACAGCCCAAGCAAAAGTTCAACAGCAGGCCAAGCCAGCAAAAGATACCATCTCCGGTTCCGAAGCCGTATTGCGGTGTCTGGTCGAAGAAGGTGTTCATACCATTTTTGGGTATCCCGGTGGCGCTATCATGCCTATTTATGATGCCTTGTACGGTTACACCGACCAGTTGACGCACATTCTGGTGCGCCATGAACAAGGCGCCATTCATGCGGCACAAGGGTATGCCCGTGTGACAGGCGAAGTAGGTGTGTGTTTCGCTACCTCAGGACCGGGGGCTACCAACCTGATTACCGGCATTGCTGATGCTCAGATTGATTCAACCCCGTTGGTTTGCGTAACGGGTCAGGTATTTGCGCCATTGCTGGGGACAGATGCTTTCCAGGAAACCGATGTCATTGGTATTTCCATGCCGGTCACCAAATGGAACTATCAGATTACCAATGTCAATGAAATTCCGGAAGTGTTTGCCAAAGCGTTTTTCATTGCCAAATCCGGCCGACCCGGTCCGGTGTTGATTGATATTACCAAAGACGTGCAGAATGCAATGATGGAGTTTTCGTACACGAAATGCGAGAAAATCCGCAGCTATGCCCCTTATCCGAAGCCAACGCAGCAGAGCCTCCAGGACGCCGCCGATTTGATTAACTCTGCCAAAAAGCCGTACATGCTGGTAGGGCATGGGATATTGATCTCCGGTGCCGAAAAGGAATTGCTGGCCGTTGCCGAAAAAGCAGGCATCCCGATGGCTTCTACCTTACTGGGCTTGTCGGCTTGTCCGCCCGACCATCCGTTGTACGTGGGCTACCTGGGCATGCACGGAAATTACGGGCCTAACATCAAAACCAACGAATGCGACGTGTTGATTGCCGTCGGCATGCGTTTCGACGACCGGGTTACAGGCAAGCTGAGCACGTATGCCAATCAGGCCAAAGTCATTCATATTGAGATAGATCCGGCAGAAATTGATAAGAACGTAAAAACCACCGTATCCATCAACGCGGATGCCAAAGAAGCGCTGCATGAACTGCTTCCGTTGGTAAAGAAAAATACACATACCGAATGGTTGCAGGAGTTCCGGGATTGTGACAAGAAGGAGTATGACGTGGTCATTCACGATGCACTGAACCCAACCAGTGAAAAGCTGAAAATGTCAGAAGTGGTAAACGCCATCTCTGAAATAACCAAAGGGGAAGCCATTGTCGTAACCGATGTAGGGCAGCATCAAATGGCTACGTCACGGTATTACCGCTACCAGCTACCTAACAGTAACGTTACTTCCGGTGGCTTGGGCACGATGGGATTTGCGCTGCCCGCTTCGATGGGAGCCAAACTCGGCAAACCTGATCGTCAGGTAATTGCAATCATTGGTGATGGCGGCTACCAAATGACCGTGCAGGAACTGGGAACCATTATGCAGTACAACATAGGTGTCAAAATCGTGGTGTTGAACAATAGCTTCCTCGGTATGGTGCGCCAGTGGCAGCAACTTTTCCATGAAAAACGCTATTCGTTTACCGAAATGACCAATCCTAACTTTATCAAGCTGGCCGAAGCGTATTCGATCCCGGCTGAGAAAGTAGAAAAGCGGAAAAAGCTAAGAGAAGCAATACAAAAGATGCTGGATACGCCGGGTCCTTATTTCATGGAAGTGATTGTGGAAACCGAAGAAAACGTATTCCCGATGGTTCCGGCAGGTGCTTCGGTAACAGATATTCGGTTAGAGTGATCATTCTTTGTTGTATGAATAAGCTTTTTATTATACTGGGTATGTTCTGTTTGGTATCTGTATGCAGAGCAGAACAACCCAAAGATACGATTGACAACTGGCAGATTTATCTGAACGATTCGCTTGTGGCTGCTGGTTATCAAAATATGACTGTTTTACCTGAAATTCTGCTTAACAAAGCTATTCTGAAAAATAAACTAAGGATTGTTTATAATCGCGATGTTGAGAAAAGAACAACAAGAGAAATCCAAATCGGCGATGAATCTCGCACGCGGTTTACCCAGAAATACTTTGGTTGGAGACAATCTATGGTAATAAAGGTCAAAGACTTGCTACCATCCGATGGAAAAACTTTGATTCTATATTTTTATGATGGCTTAATCACAATGCCCGGTGGAAAAACGAGAGGCGTTCCTTTAGTAAAAATCAAACGTGTCTAATCAGGTTCTGACGTTGAAAAACATACTATTTCCAAAAGCTATGACACCAACAGAAATCAAAAAACATCTGCACGAGTCTATTGATAAAATTACAGACGAAGCAGCTTTGCAGAGTATTAGCTTGTACATAGAAACTTATTTTGGGAATCAGGAAACAGGTTGGGATGAGTTGCCGGAAGGTGTGAGAATGTCTATCGAAGAAAGTCTCAAACAGGCAGAAAACGGGCAAGCCGTACCGTATGATACAGTTAAAAAAAAGTTTGGTAAATGGCTTTCTTAATTGAATGGACAGACAAAGCAATTCAGGATTTTGAGCAAATCATAACTTACCTGGAGCAAAATCATTCGGACGAAACGGCGGCAGATTTTGCTATCAAAGTTTCACAAATTCTTGATCTTTTGTCTCAAATGCCTTTGATGTATCCGTTGGTTTCGCCGCAGAGAAATGTCAGGAAATGCGTCATAACCAAGCAAAATCTGATGTTTTATCGTGTGCTTGAACAAAAAGTAACCATATTGAATTTTTTTGACACACGTCAAAATCCAGATATAGGGAGGTTTTGACTTTTCAAAAGATACTATTTCGTATGACTACTACCGAATCACAAACCTGGAATGCGCAGCTGTACGATGCCAAACATGCGTTTGTGTTTCAGTATGGCGAAGATGTACTCAACTTGCTGAATCCAAAACCCGGTGAACGAATATTGGATCTGGGCTCCGGTACCGGACATCTCACCCAAAAGATTGCCGACGCGGGTTGTCAGGTCGTAGGTATAGATAATTCACCGGAAATGGTAACTAAAGCCCGAGCGGCTTATCCGAATCTGGAGTTTTATCAGAAAAGTGGCGCTGATTTTGAATTTGAGGAGCCATTTGATGCCGTGTTTTCCAATGCAACCTTGCACTGGATTCATACACCCGAAAAAGTGATTGCGTGTGTGTACCGGGCACTGAAGCCGGGTGGCCGTTTTGTGGGCGAGTTTGGCGGCAAAGGCAATGTAAACCGCATCCTGGTGGCATTGACGCAGGCGCTGCAAGCCAAAGGAGTACAGGCCGATGTGCATACCAACTACTTTCCGAGTTTGGGTGAATATGCCACTTTGCTTGAAAACGGCGGCTTCCGGGTGACATTCGCTTCGCATTTTGACCGTGATACCGAACTGGAAGATTCTGATAATGGCGTCATTGACTGGATTCGGATGTTTCGTGGATTTGCGTTGACAGACGTACCGGCCGCCGATACAGAAGAAGTGTTCCGTCAGATTAATATTTTGCTCAGGCCGACGAATTTCCGTGATGGAAAATGGTTTGCGGATTACAAACGCCTGCGTTTTGTAGCCGTGAAAGAATAGGCGGTTTTTATATGTTGAACGATACTATTTCGGATCAGGATTCAAGGGTTTGCAGGATTGTTCTTGCACCGATGCCAAGTGATTCCTTTGTCCGACAATCAAGATTTGCACAAACACCAAAACATACAAGCAATGACTACCAAACAGCCTGACACCGAACGGAATTTCATTATTTCCGTATTGACCGAAAACAAAAGTGGGTTGCTAAATGCAATTACTATTATCTTTACGCGGCGTAAAATTAATATTGAAAGCATAAATGTTTCAGAATCAGAAGTTTCGGGGGTGAGTCGCTACACCATCGTTGTCAAACTGACGCGTGAGAAGGCTGAAAAGCTGGTGAAACAAATCCGGAAACTGATCGAAGTGCTGGGGGCGTTTTTGTATGAAGAAGAAGATGCACACTTTCAGGAAATGGCTTTGTACAAAGTGCCGCTGGAGCCGTTTTTGAACGACAGCCAGAACACGATTGAAAACCTGATTCGTCAGCACTTTGCCCGTATTCTGGTGGTAGAACGCGAATACATTATCATTGAAAAAACCGGACGCAAAAGCGAGACGCAGAAGCTGTTTGAAGAACTGAAAGCCTTCGGTGTTTCTGAATTTGTCCGTTCGGCGCGGATCTCCATTTCCAAATCCAAGCGCCGTACCGAGCGGTTTTTGGAAGAATTGGAAGAACTCAGCGCCAAAACTTCCAAGAAAGTGAAATATCAGGATTGATTTTTCAATGCAGGCTAATGGGATCCTGATCCAGACAATAGGTACAACAAACTAAAAATGGTTCATAAATAGTTATTTCACCTTAACCTTTCTAATTAACACTCAAGTATCATGGCAAAAATTAACTTTGGCGGAGTCGTAGAAGATGTAGTGACCCGTGAAGAATTCCCGATGGAAAAAGCGCGGGAAGTGTTGAAAAACGAAACCATCGCTATCATTGGCTACGGTGTGCAAGGCCCCGGACAAGCCCTCAACCTTCGCGACAATGGCTTTAATGTAATTATCGGCCAACGTAAAAACTCCAAAACCTGGGACAAAGCAATAGCTGACGGATGGGTGCCAGGCCAGACTTTATTTGAAATCGAAGAAGCTGCTGAAAAAGGAACCATCATTCAGTTCTTATTGTCTGATGCAGGTCAGATTACCCTTTGGCCAACCATTCAGAAATATTTATCTCCAGGCAAAACGTTATATTTTTCGCACGGCTTTGGTATTACATTCAATGAGCAGACAGGTATTGTTCCAGCCAAAGATGTAGATGTGATTTTGGTAGCTCCCAAAGGGTCTGGTACTTCGTTGCGTCGGTTGTTCCTGGCTGGCAAAGGCTTGAACTCCAGCTTTGCCATCTATCAGGATGCAACAGGCAAAGCGCGTGAACGTGCCATTGCGTTGGGGATTGGAGTTGGCTCCGGATATTTGTTTGAAACCGACTTCAGAAAAGAAGTGTATTCTGACTTGACCGGTGAGCGTGGAACACTGATGGGAGCCATCCAGGGTATTTTTGCCGCTCAGTACGAAGTGTTGCGTAAAAACGGTCACTCACCTTCCGAAGCTTTCAACGAAACCGTAGAAGAACTGACCCAGTCACTGATGCCGCTGGTAGCCGAAAACGGTATGGACTGGATGTATGCCAACTGCTCAACTACCGCACAGCGTGGCGCACTGGACTGGTGGAAAAAATTCAAGGAAGCTACCTTGCCTGTGTTCAGCGAACTGTATGACAGCGTAAAAACCGGCAAAGAATCACAGCGTTCCATTGACAGCAACAGCCAGGCCGACTACCGTGTGAAACTGGAAGCCGAACTGAAAGAACTACGCGAGTCTGAAATGTGGCAAGCAGGAGCAGCGGTACGTCAGTTGCGTCCTGAAAACAAGTAAACAAACACGGTTTAGCCATATTGCAGGAATGACAGGGGATTTGTACCTTGGCATTCCTGCTTTTTTGTTTTCTATCAAATAGGAGGCAGGTTTTTGATTTTTTTAAGATACTTTTTCAGACCATGAAAGACATTACTCTATATCCGTCACGGGTGAAAAGCGGATTTCTGTTGTTTATTTCGTCGTTATTTACTGTTACAGGCATCTGGATGATTATGGAAACCGGAAGCTGGAAAGGCTGGCTGGCAGCGGTGTTTTTTGGCATATGCACCGTTGTATTTGTCATCAATTTGTTGCCTGGGAAATCGTACCTCAAACTGACCGCCGAAGGGTTTGAAGTATCATCGCTTGCCAAAAAATATTTCCTCAAATGGACAGATGTTGCGGGGTTTGGCGTCTCTTCGATTGGTATGAACAAAATGGTCGTTTTTAATTACGCGCCTTCGTATGCAAAAGCCAAAAATGGTAGAAATATTTCCCGTAGTGTTGCCGGATGGGAGGGAGGCTTGCACGACACATTCGGCATGAAAGCCGAAAAGCTGATGAATCTGATGAATGCCTATCAAATTGCTGCCCACAACGCCAGCTACCAATCCAATGAACACGGCCAAAAATAGTATGATTTCATTTGCCAAAACCCTGTTGTTTGTACTGACAACTATTCTGCTTATTACATGCAATACAGAAACCATTCACTACGATTGGAAACCAGCTTCGTTTCAGACTGTCAAGGCCTATCTGTTAACGTCTCCAGAGTTAATGATAGCAGCTATGAGCATAGGGACAACAGCAGGTAGACCAAATGACTTTTTTGATAAAATTAAGTTTGAGGATGGTATTGAATTGTCAGAAGAACAGATCGAGAAAATTCGAGGTTTTTTTACAACTCACGAAGAAAATTCAGACTATTTGCCTTCCGATTGTTTTAATCCAAGGCATGTTATTGTTTACTACAATGCTCAAAAAGAGCCGGTTGCCGTTATTGCAGCTTGCTTTGAATGTGGCGATTTACAAACGTATCCTTCTTCTGGAAAGCCGCTATACCACTACTTAGAGAATTTTCGGCCTTTTTTTAAAGAACTTGGCATGCCAGTATTCAACGACCCTGTTGAATATGCTACCTATCTGGATTCTATCCGGAAAGCAGAGAAATTAAAAAAATAGTATATATTACCAACACAAAACCCACACCCATACCTGACTAGATAAACAGTTGTAACGTCAATGCCAGATGTTATAACCACAAACAATTCACTGATGAATACCGGAATTTTGTTTTTACAGAATTTCTTTTTTATTCATTGTGTATTTTTGACATAAGTCACTGCGAATAGTTGATTATCAGGCATTCTATTTGTACGTTGGCGTGTCAGTACTTTTATCGTAGTTACTGCATGATTCAGATTATTCCGGCCATTTCTATTTATCAGGGCAAGTGTGTAAAAGTGCCACCCGGTGACTTTGAGCATCCGATTATTTATGGCGATAGTCCTGTGGAAGTAGCGCAGGAATTTGAGGAACATGGCATCCGGCGGATACACCTGGTAGATCTGGACGGTGCACGTAAAGGCAGCGTAGTCAATTTTAGCGTATTACGGATGATTGCCGGTTACACGAGTCTGTCAATTGATTTCAGCGGAGGCATTCATACCAGCGAAGACGTACAACTGGCCATTCAGAACGGCGCTACCTACGTAGCCGCGGCCAGTGTCGCGGTGGTTAATCGGAAAGAGTTTAGTTCGTGGATTGAAACATACGGCAAGGACCGCATCGTGCTGACTGCCGACGCCATGAATGGAAAAATTGTAACGGGTGGCTGGCAAAAAAATACCCAGATCGATCTCTTCGAGCAGATTGCCTACTATTACAACCTGGGAATCAAGTACGTAAAGTGTACCGATGTGGGGCGTGACGGCACTATGGAAGGCCCGGCTATTGATTTATACAAGCAAATATTGTCCGAGTTTCCGGATATTTGTCTGCTGGCCAGTGGCGGTGTACGTTCGGTAAGCGATATTGACAAGCTAGCGGTGGCGGGTGTCTACGGTGTCATTTTTGGCAAAGCATATTATGAAGGCAAGATCAAGCTGGAAGATTTGCGACATTATCTCGGCTAGGCAGGTTTTGGCAAGTTTAACATACTATTTTCGCATTTATGGAATCACTCCAGAGCATTTTCATGTCGTTTTTCAATGTCATTCCGGCAGTGGTTGAAGCAGGCATTTGTATGTATTATTTAATAAAAAGCCGCTCGACCGACGCCGTTCTACTGGCAGTCGGAAGCGGCACCCATGTACTTACGGCCATTGCCTATTCCATTGTAATGCCCATTTTGTTGCGTGATATGGGTTATACAAAGCTTGCGTCGGTATATACCATAGTTGGGATTTTTGGTTTTATAGGTACAGTCGCTTTCCTTATAGGACTTTTCCTCCTGATCCAGAAGCGATTGGCACAGCAGGAACCGTCGCAGCCGTGGTAAAAAATAGTATTTTCTCCATAGGCACAACCCCTATCAATAAAACAGGCGAAACCTTATGGTTTCGCCTGTTTTATTGATAGGATAGCTACATGCTTCCGATTAGTGATGATTAGACTGCTCTCCAGCATGGGCATCTTTCTTGCAGCAATCTTCCAACTGATTGTATGCTTTTTCTTCTGCTGCTATATTGTCGGCATCGTAGCCAGTTTTGGCAATAGCCTTCCGTAATTCATCCGGATTGGTTTTCTTCGGATTATACGCAATGGTCACCACTTTGCTGTTGACATCCAGGCTGGATGCCTTGACACCTTTTTCGTACGAAAGGGCCGTTTCAATGGTCTTCTTGCACATTTTGCATACAGCCGAGGTTTTGATTTTTACTTCGGCGTCTTTTGACTGGGCATTGACAAAGCCTAGGGTGAAAAGGCTGAAGGCAAACAAGGCAAACACTTTTTTCATGGGTAACGAGGTTTAGAAATTGAAGATAAATTAGTTGATTTTAAAACGAAATCCTGTGTAAATCATTCGGCCGACGATTGGCCCCCACGCTAAGGAAGCATCAAAATACCTGCCAAAAGGATCGTTGGCAGCCACAATCGGGTTGGATTGCCGGAAATCGCCCAGGTTTTCCACACCTACATACCAGTCGAAGTTTTTGAAAGACTTGGTCACTTGTGCGTTAAAGAGCACATAGGAAGGGGAATTGCTGGCCCGTTGAAATTCGCCCGGGCTAACCTGTGTATCCGGAACGCGTTTGCTGCCGATCCATTGGGTGGTAAAGTCAAACTTCCAGGATTCTTTTTTGGTCGCGTAGGCCAGGTTAAGTAACGCCCGGTCACGGCTCACCAGCGGGCGGCGGCGCAACTCATCACCAATAGTCGTCTGGACGTCGTACAATTTGTACGCCATTTTGATGTCCAGCCGTTTTATGGGTTGGTAATTGACCTCTACCTGAACGGTATTAGCAAAAGACCGGCCTTTCAGGTTGTAAAAACGGACTTGTTGCGGATTGGCGTCCAGATCGGTTATTACCTGGTTTCTGAACTGCGTCCGGTAAGCATCTACTACAACCGAACCGTAACGCCGAAACAGCCGAAAGTCGTGTGACAGGTTGATTCCGTAATTCCAGGCGCGTTCCGGATTGAGCCGTTCGTTGACCACCAGTTGCCGGGAGCTGACCAGTACAGCTGTGTTTTCGGCAATCGGATTGGCTACCCTAAACCCGCTTCCGGCTGAGGCACGCAGGGCTGTATGTTGCGTCAGGTCGTATTTCAGATGCAGCCGTGGCGTGACAATAGTGCCAAAAAGATTATGGAAATCGGTTCGCAATCCGGCCACGGCCGTAAATTTATTCGGAATGGTATAGGTATATTCACCGAAAACTCCCGGCACAGACTCTGTTCTGGCAAACGATGAATCACGGTATTTTTCATTGTAATCATCAAGCATATAACTGAATCCCATGCGAATGCCATGATTGGTATTGCCGATAATGCTCTGGTAGATCAGGTTGGCGTACAAGGTTTTTTCTTTGCCGTTGTATTTGTTGTTGCCAAAAAAAGCATTTGTTTCATGGTCTACCGCTGATACAATAAGACCCAGTCCACGGTAAGGTGTTTCTGGAAATAGTATCCCCAGCTTGCCAAAAAGCTCGTTGCGGCGGGTTGTGTTTCCCGTGCCGTAGGGGTCTTTGTGGACATAATTGGGGTCGGGCATATAGTGGCCCATGGTGGGATCGTAAATCAACGGAGGAGACTCGCGGTGTGACTCGTCGTAATAACTGAGCTGGCCCCCGCGCCGGTTTTCATACAAGGTGCGGAAACCGACCTGGCCCTTGAGCCGTTCACTATCGTATTTCCAGCGGTTGAGGGCGTTGAGTTGTTTGAACATTGGCAAATCCAGAAATCCGTCGTTGTTGCGATCCATACTGCCAATGCTTGAATTCATCATCGTTTCGCCCATGCCGCTACCATGTAGCAACAGGCCCGTGCTCCATTTTTTGCCGACTTTGTGCGCGGTTTGCAAGTTGAGTTCGCCACGCCCCATCTGATTAAGGTATCCGTTCACAAACAAGCGGTCACTGGCTTCGGGTTTCTGAAGCTCGACGTTGATCTGACCGGTGATCGACTCGTAACCATTAACAACAGAGCCAGCGCCTTTCCCGACATCAATGGAACTTACCCAGGTTCCGGGAGTATAATTAAGGCCATATACTGAATTCAAACCTCGTACCAAGGGCACGTTTTCCGACTGGACCTGTACGTACACCCCATCAAGCCCGAGCATCTGAATTTGTTTGGCTCCAGAAATGGCATCACTGAATGAAACATCCACTGACGCATTGGTTTCGAAGCTTTCGGAAAGGTTACAACATGCCGCTTTCTGCAACTCTTTGGTTGTGATTTTTTCGGTCCGGATGGGATTCAACGGGTCTACATACGAACTTGGCCGACTGCCTTCCACCACTACTTCCTTCAGCGTCTGGCCCGGCTGCAAAGTGACATTGATTTCCTGATCAGCCGAATGTACATGCAAGGTGTCACTGGTATAACCTACAAAGCTGATAATCAGCATATGGGCATCGGTAGGTTTGAGAATGGAAAACTTTCCTTCAGCATCGGTTACTGTACCGGCAGTCGTACCTGACCAGACGATGGTGGCCCCTACCAATGGTGCAGGTTGAGTAACACCGCCATCGCGTACAATGCCCCGTACGGTTTGGGCACTGCCCGTGAATGAGTAAACAAGCGAAGAAAGAACAATGAACAGCAAGGCAGGTTTTGCCTTTTGTAACGATACTATTTGGAAGCGCCGCTGTAACGGCAGGCAGAGTGATTTCATTGCAGGTTTGATAAAATGAGAAATAAACACAAAACCCACGACCCGATGATACCAGGACGTGGCGGTGTATATTTCAGCATATCAAATCTGCAAGGTAGATTTTTTGGTCAGTGTATCACGACCGGTCTGTGGAGGGGAACAGTTGGTATATTGGCAGGCTTCTTCTTTGGAAAACCAAATGGCCTGTGTCCAGATAAATACTTTGTGAGTAATGGCTATGAAGACATTACTGATAAACTTCTGGATTTTCTGGGAGTAGCCGGCCAGATCTACGTGCACATAGATGTTCTTGTCTTCACAACAAGCCGATTTTTTAACGGTTGTTCCGGAAGATGCCGCCTGAGACGTGACTTTCTTTGCGCAACAGCTTTGTTTTTTGGAAAAAACAATGGCTTTTTCGTCTTTGAACTGACAGGAATGCTCAATAAAGCCCATTCCCGTGCTGACGGTGAAAATTACACCGAGCATGAAAAAGGACACTATTTTCTGTACAAAAAGACGCATACAGCAAATATATATGCTGCCAATAACTAAACAAAGAAAAAAAATAGTTTTAACATTTTTTTTACATAGATGCCATTGAAGCGCCTGGGTCTGCCTCTGAAATATCAGGTCAGATGACAACGTTTCCGAACTAAGGCCTCAGGAATTAATTGAAATAAACCTGATTTTCCTGGCTACGCAAAAGCAAAAAACTCCCGTAGGTACAGGAGTTTTTTTGTGGCATTGGATATGTTCCGCAGCTAGCAGCGGTTGGTTGCTTCGCGAATAATCTCCAGGCAGGCCCGGCTGTTGTGGTAGGGACATTTCCATAAACCGGCTTTGTCCTGGTCGGGCATACGGCTGTAATCGGACATGATGGCCCAGTACCATTCCCCATGGGTGTGGTCAATGACATGCGCCTTCACGAATTCCCAGCATCGGAGTGATTTGTCCAAAAAGTGCGTCTCGCCGGTAAGTTGGAACGCCTTCAAAAATCCCACCATGGCTTCGGCTTGCACCCACCAGTGCTTTTCGTGCATCCAGTGGGCAGTGCCGGTTTCGAATTCATACCACATGCCGCCGTCTGTATCAAGTCCGGTGGTGGCCGCATGCGCCAATGGCAATACCTTGGCCTGTACAGCTGTCAGCAACTGCGGATCGTTTAACACCTCGGCCGTTTCAAGTAACAGCCAGAATGCCTCAATGTCGTGTCCAAACGAAATAATCTCCGACTTGGGCTGCCAGTTCTCATCAAAGAACAGAATCTGATGGTGTGAAACCGGGTCAATGATATGTGTAGTAAAAATAGTGACCAACTGATACAGGCGTTCTTTCAGTAACGCATTGTTCCATACACGGTACAAGTTGGTATAACCTTCCAGCACGTGCAGGTGTGTATTCATCGTCTTTTTTTCGTTGGCATCCTTGGCACTCAGGCGCAGATCGTCAATGGGCTGCCAGTCCCGGGTAAACGCCTCAAGATAACCTCCTCTTTCCCGGTCAAGGCTATGCGTTTCAATGAATTCAAACAGGGCAATGGCGGTGTCCAGTGCTTGCTGAATGCCTGTCGCTTCGTAATATTCGGTCAGTCCATAAATGGCAAAGGAAAGGGCATAGATTTGCTTTTTGGTATCCAGTGGCTCACCCTTGTAATCAACCGTCCAGTATACGCCTCCGTGCACCGGATCAAGGAAGTGGTTCAGTAGATATGTATAAGCGCGGTCTGCCATGATAAGATACTCAGGATTAGGACTGTATCGGTAGGTTGCGGAGAAAGTCCATAAGATACGGGCACACAACACGCTGCCTTTCGATGCCATGGGTGAAACCCTGTTGCTTTCATCGATCTTGCCGTAAAACCCTTCGTTAATGCCATCAACCGTAAACCGTTGCCAGTAATCCAGAATCGAAAGGAGTTCATTCTCCGCTTCTTTGGCGTACGTTTCGAGCAAAGCAGTAGTGTCCGTAAGTATCATAAAATCATTGTTTTTGGAAGCAAGAGAGTCCCGCAACCCGTTGGTATTGTACCATAGGTGCGGGACTTTTGTAAACCGTAATTATTCAGGGCTAATAGAGTAGTATCAGAGAATGCTGACAGTTGACGAAACTTTGGATTGCTCCAGAGCTTTGTTCTTGTCTATCAATGCATGCAATGTTTGCACAGAAGCGGCTGAACGGAACCCGTCGGCTGGTGTATGGATTGTATAGTCGATCAGTTTGGCAAGTGTAGATGTGGCTACGTGCATGCGTGTATCGGAAGATCCATAGTAAATAAACACGGTTCCGTCGTCGTCCAGTATCCAGCCATTGCTGAAAGCTACATTCGATACATCCCCAACACGCTCTTCACCCTCCGGCCCGATAAAGAAGCCGGCCGGTTTGTAAACAACCTTCGTCAGGTCGTGCAGGTCTGTCATAAACATGTACAGTGTATACCGTAAGCCTGCTGCCGTATTGCGTACGCCGTGAGCCAGGTGCAACCAGCCGTGCTCGGTTTTGATAGGTGCCGGACCCAAACCGTTTTTAGCTTCATAAATGGTGTGATACCGGCGTTCGTCTACGATGTACTCCTTAAGAATCACGGCATTTTCGATAGAGTCGGCCAGACCAAAACCAATGCCGCCGCCGGTACCAGCGTCAATGAAGCCATCCTGCGGACGGGTATAGAAAGCGTACTTGCCGTCCACAAACTCAGGGTGCAGCACCACGTTGCGTTGTTGGGGTGACGGTGTTTTCAGATCAGGCAGACGTTCCCACTTCACCAGATCCCGGGTGCGGGCTATGCCACACTGGGCAATGGCCGATGAAAGGTCACCTTTGGGTGCATTGGGATCTTTGCGTTCGGTGCAGAAAAGGCCGTAAATCCAGCCGTCTTCGTGTGCCGTGAGCCGCATGTCATATACATTGGTATCCGGCTCACTGGTTTCTGGCATCACAATCGGGTAATCCCAGAACCGGAAGTTGTCAACGCCATTCGGGCTTTCGGCAACAGCAAAGAATGATTTACGGTCATATCCTTCCACGCGGGCTACCATCAGGTATTTGCCCTGCCATTTGATTGCTCCCGCATTGAAGGCAGCATTGATCCCGATTCTTTCCATTAGAAAAGGATTGGTTTCTGGGTTGAAGTCGTACCGCCAGAACAAAGGGGCGTGCTGACCGGTCAGAACCGGATAGGTATATTTGTCAAAGATGCCGTTGCCGGGCTGGATCTTTGTGTTGGGACGCGTAATCAGAGCTTCGTGAAACGTTTTCAGTTGGGTGAGTCTTTCGGAAAATGTTGTTGTCATGGGTCAATGGAAATTGTATTAGGGAATGTTTGGATTATTGTTTAGCTGAGGCGTAAAAATCAGGATATCACTGCGTTTGGTTGATCTACCGGCTTGGACTGTGCATCGGTCTGGTGCAGTTTGTCCCACCAGGTTTTTTTGAGAACCAACGTACAGATAATCAGAATGCCAGCCGTGATCAGCAAAGGTGTCCATTGAAGCAATACCAGATACATTGGCAGGATGGTAAGAGTGGTCTGGGCTATAATGCCGACAACTACGTTAAATACATCCAGTCCGAAGTTCTGATTGCCTGTAAATGTCGGGTCTTCCTGCACCACCCGATCGTGAACCGGCTTCCAGAACCCCCAGGGTTTCACTGTCTTATAGAATTTTTTAAGCGTTTCAATATCAGTAGCCGGCGTGAGTAGCGTCCCGGCAATGCAGCCGATAAAGGAAATCAATAGTAGCAATGGAAAGTAATACAGATCCAGGCCATCGAAGATGTACGGGAATACCAGCGCGGGAATCATGCCGGCCATCATTCCCCAGAAGAAGCCATAGCCGTTGAATCGCCACCAGTGCCATTTCAGTACATTGGCTGCGATATAACTGCCATACAAGGCAGACACAATCCATTGCAACACGCTATTGACATCCTTGGCAAACAGTCCCAGAATAATGCTCAGCAGGATGACAGCAATGCCTATCGTGTAATTCATCGTGCTGATCTGGCGGTTGCTGGCTTTCGGATTGAAGTATTTCAGGTAAATATCGTTTACAATGTAGGCCTGGGCTGCATTTAAGGTGCCTGCAAAGGAGCCTTTGAACGCGCCAAGCAAACCGGCCAGCAATAGTCCCATCAAACCTACGGGTACAAAGTTATTGATGGCCGACGGAAGAATTTTCTCAAAATCAATTCCATTGGCCGATTTCAGATTCAATTGGTTGTAAAAGAGCAGGGCCAGTACCGTTAAGCCGATGATGATCAGGTAACGGATCGGCAGCAGCACCACAGATACAAAACCGCTCATCTTGGCGGCTTCCTGCGGCGTTTTGGTCGACAGGATTTTCTGCATATCGTAATTAGGGGTCGGGCCGGCCAAACTTGCCAGTACGCCTTTGAATAGCATCAGCGAAAAGAAAATGCTGAAAGGAGAGTAGCCGTCACTTTTGATTTTCTCATTTACCTCAGCCAATATATTGGACCAGTCCAGACCGAGATCCCAGCCGAAAAACGGACTATACCAGCCTTCTGGCACATTCAGGTGATGGGTGCCCAGGCTGGTCATGGCGATGTAGGCAATCACTACCGAAACTACCAGCATAATAAAATACTGGATCACATCAGCCCATACAATGCTGGCCATGCCGCCCAGAATAGCATAAAAGCCAGCAATCAAAGTCAGGATGATGCCGTAAAAGTGCGGGACGTATTCGGCCGATACTTCAAACGGAACGTAAGGGGCAACCAGATTCCAGGGAATGAAAATTTCGACAAACTTGCCCAAACCGACAAATCCATATGCCAGAAAGCCCATGGCCGCAATGAGGGCAAAGGCTACGACAATGCTGTGTGACAGCTTTGAATCGCGGGCATTGCCAAAGCGGGTAATCATCCACTCGGCTCCCGTCGAGGCTCCCGACCGGCGTATCCAGACCGATAAGTACATCATCAGAAATATCTGGTTAAAAACCGGCCACAGCCAGGGAATCCAGACACTTTTCATTCCATAGACAAAGGCGAGGGCTACCATCCACATCGTGCCTGAAATGTCAAACATTCCGGAGGCATTAGACAGGCACAGCATGTACCAGGGCAGGGAGTTGCCGCCCAGCAGGTATTCTTCTTTGTTTGCTTTGGCTTTCTTGCGCAATACCAGCCCGATCACTACCACGGCTAGTATATACAGAAGAATAATCAAAATGTCGATCAGGTGTAATTTCATGAACAAGGGTTAAAAAATGTATGGAGGCATCAGAGATTGTAAATAACAAAGGAGACTGGCAATCATGTAACGCACCGGAGGTTTTGACATGACCAAAGATACTATTTTCCGATCCGGTGTTTTGTGAGCAGTGTGCTGCTCCTGCTGTGGCAAAAAATGTTATTGGCCCGAAAATCAGACCAATAACACGAATCCTTACATGTACTTGTTTTAATCATCCCTTATCGTAAACTGTCTTGTACAGAGTCGCTCCGGTTTTTATTTTTTGACCGGGGCATATACTTTTTCTTTTGAAAGCTTCTTTTCTAAAAATACTTGGGGCAATGCGGCGAATGCCCTAAAGTCGGCTGCACTCTTATGCCCGGGATACGGCGCATAGTGATGCTTAGTATTGGCATTACGCCACACCAGCACGTAAGACAACGGATAATCTTTTACCAGGGGATACAGTAGATTGGTCCACCAGTCGGCTTCCGGAATGCTTTCCAGCCCGGTTTCGGTAAGGGCGGCTACCTTGTGGTGTTCTTTGCCAACAGACACCAGGTCGGTGAGCATCCGGCGGGTATCGGCAATAAACTTGGCATTGCCTTCCGGCGCATCCCGGTGATAGGTGTCAAATCCGATGATGTCAATGTATGGGTCACCGGGATAGCGTTCCAGGAAATCTTCTTTGGAAGAAAATTCAGCTGCCGAATAGGCATACAACACATTATGAACGCCCTGCTGCTGCAGGAATGTCTCCGTGAATCGCCACAAGGCTATAAACTCTTCGGGGGTAGATTCTTTTTTGCCCCACCAGAACCAACTGCCGGTATGTTCATGAAAAGGCCTGAAAATGACGGGAATAGCAGTCCCTTTGGCAGTTTTCAGACTTTTGAGGAAATCAGCTACAATGACCAGCCATTGTTTGAATGTTTCGTGCGATTCGCCACCGGGCAGGATGTATTTAATGGTTGTGGTCTCGTCCCAGGCACTTTTGCCGTTGTGCGGGTTGTTCAAATGCCAGCTAAGCGTATTGATGCAGCCTTTGCTGTGTGCAAACCGGATGTATTCCCGCATTTTCTGAAAAGGAACACTGTCCAGGTTCTCGGTTTTACCGGTTTCAATGTGCCCCAGATCCCAGCCCATGACGGCAGGATACTGTCCGCATACACTCTTTACATCTGACCTGCCGGCTACATACTTCCAGCCAACGCCGTAAGCCAGGTCGTCCTGGTGGCCCAGCATGATTCCCTTTTGAGTTAGGCGTTGCAGGTGAGCATACAGATTGCGGGTTTCGGGCGTACACAAAGAATCGACAGGCCTGAACTGACCAAAACCTTGCAGTGAAACCAGTAAAAAACAGGTGGTTAATCGTAAAAACATAAGTGCTAGACGAGGCTTCAACGCCTTAAAAATGAGTGTGTTCGGACTCTTCAACTGCTTGCTCCACTCCTTCGGACAAGTGATGAAATGGCTGTACAAAACTATTTTTTTTATGGGTATTTATGTAGTACTATTTTATCTTTTTATTTGCTAAATTTATACTAGTTAATGACGGGTATGTTTTTGGCAATGCATTATTTTCAGATTTAACAAAGATCTTATTTAATTTTTCTTATATGATTATTCATTTTTAGTGCTAAATTTGACTGTTTCTCAGAAAATACCCACTCTGTCAGGATTAATACAAAATTATCATATCTTCTGTATGATACACATTTATCACGAAGTCACGCCGTTAACACCGTATGATTGTTTCACTATTTTTGAACGGTTCAAAACGGATTTTAACTTTCCGTTTCATTACCACGAAGAGTTTGAACTGAACCTTATTTTAAATGCCCGCAATGCCAAGCGGGTCGTGGGCGACCATACCGGAGTGATCGGTGACCTGGAGCTGGTACTGATTGGTAGCAATCTGCCGCACGCGTGGTTTACTCACCAATGCCAGAGCGAACAGATTCACGAAGTAACCATTCAGTTCCACCGCGATTTTCTGGATTCCAATTTCCTGCAACGCAACCAGTTGATCTTCATTAAAAACATGCTTGAGCTGTCGAGCCATGGCGTGGCTTTTTCTGCAGAAACGGTGGAAGGTATCAAAGACCGGATCATCAGTCTGGCACGCAAGACGGGTTTTGATTCGGTGCTGGAGCTGATGTCTATCCTGCATGACTTGTCGATTTCGAAGAATATCCAGCCTCTTTCGACCAATTCTTTTGTACAGGAGCAGCATACCTACAACAGTCGGCGCATCCGAAAGGCATTTGAGTACATGCAGCTCAACTGCGAACGTGAAATCACACTGAAGGAGATTGCCGATCTGGTTGGGATGACCGAAGTGTCGTTTTGCCGGTTTATCAAAAAACGAACCGGAAAAACGTTTATCGAAAGTCTGAACCAGATACGGCTGGGATATGCCTGCCGTATGCTGATTGACAGTACACAGTCGGTTGCCGAAATTTCGTATAAGTGCGGGTTTAACAACCTTTCGTATTTTAACCGTTTGTTCCGGAAATGGAAAGGATGCACACCGAAAGAATTCCGTGAAAATTATGCCGGCTCGCGTATGTTCATCTGAGGTTGCTCAATTGGAAATACATAAGTAAAGAGATACAAGAAAAAAGACGTGAGACAAAAGATAAGCTGCTGATATTTAGTGTGTTACAGTGCCTATGTTCTATGTTTGTCTCTGTACGATTACTTATCTTTTCAAAAGCAAAAACCCGGATGTGTCGCCATCCGGGTTTTTGCTTTTGAGAAGATACTATTTTTTATTGCTTGATAATTACCGCGGATGCTTTCAGGCCCAACCGTGTAGTGTAACATACTGCATACAAGCCTGTTGGCAACGAGCTTACATCGACGTAGCATTTGTCTCCCTTGACGGTATAGGCGGCGGCAAATGGCTGTGACAAGAGGTTGAACAACCTCACCGATTGGATGGCCAAGGCCTGTTTTGTTTGAATGATAAGCTCATTCTGACAAGGATTCGGGTAAAACAGACTCGTGTGTCTGGTGTTTGGCTCCGTGGCTGTAGGTTCGGAAACGTACGAAACTTTATAGGCCAAATCTTTGCCAATCGACGGCAACTGGATTGTCAGCGAATCGGTGATGGTGGTGAATTGCTGGCTGGTGGTGCCACCCGTTATCGGATCGGTAAAAGTGACATCGTAGGTGCCTTTTTCCATTTTGCCTAATTTGAGAGCGGCATTGTTCACTGCTTTTATGGCGGAGGGATCGGCCCATTCGCCATAGGTTGTATTGGTAATATATCCGTAGGCTTTCTTGCTTCCGGTATAGCCATAGGCTTGCAAGGGCCGAATGCTTACATTGGAAAAGAGAATCTGTCCGAATTGTACCCAGTCTTCGCCCGAATTGTACAACCGGATTTCGTGCTTGCCAGACGGCACGGCAGAATATGTGTACGTGCCATTTGTGGTAACATTCCAGGTGGTTTTCAAGGCATTGTCCACAAATACCTGAATGGTTTTACTACCGGAAGCGGACACTCCGTTGACATTCAAACTGACACTGCCCGTATTCTGAAAGGTGACCGTAAACCGAAGGTCGCGGTTCCGGTTTTGCCACGATCCGTGGATGTAGTTGGTTAATGACGCGGTATTGGACGCTACGCCCGCTTCGTCAATGGTACTGGTGAAGGGATCGGGCTTGTTGGTTCCCGACCATTCAGCCAGCCCGGCGGATACACTTGCCGTTCCGATACTGGCAGGGTTGCTGGCAAATGTGATTCTGCGCGGAATGGCATCCGTTTCTGTGACAATATTGACGTTTTCCATGTATTGCCCCAACGGTTTGAAAAGAGCGTACAGGTTTTTTGCCTCTACGTATGTGTCCCAGTACCAGAACATGCTGGGAGCTCCACTCATCATACTGATCCACATGGTTTTGCGGACATGGTCTCCCCAGTTATCCGGGTGTGAACCGTTCAAGGGATATTCGGTGCCGGTGCCAAATTCACCATTCATCACCGATTTGGTATAGGACCTGTAGCTTTGAATCTGGCTGTAAATTACGTTTTCAACGCTGCCTGCATAGGTATGCCACTGCAATTGATCCATTGCTGTATTATTATCAAGCAAAGGGAGAGTTGAATTATCCTGCCCGCTGCTGGTATTGACCATATGTTGATTCACATCAATCGATTTGAGGTACTGGCTCATTTCATCGTGCCAGCTGTCAATGGCGGCATCGGCACCATTGGTGTATTCCACTTCATTGAAAAGTTCCCAGCTCAACACATTCGGAGAGTATCCCCAGCGTGCCACAATGTACCGGTACTGTTTCTGGGTTTGTTTTCTGACCTGGGTATTGGTAAAAAACTCTCCCGGATTGGCAATCGGGCCGCCATTGGCCGTATTGTAAGGATTATCCCCCCATTGAGGATTGACATTGGTAGAGAACTGGCCGTGATGCTGCAATACCAACTGCATGTATACGCCATTGGTTTCACACAAGGTTAAGGTGGAATCCAGTATGCCGGCGGCACGCTGGCTGTAATTGCCCAGGCCGTTGTACCAGCCTGACCAATGATTCGGTTTCCATTCCAGGGCCTGCCGGGCAAAGTCGGTAAGCCAGTAACGCATCCAGTTTACCTTGTTGGGAGCCATGCGTTGGGTAATCCAGGTGTTGTAAAACTGTACCAGCGTGCCGTTGTTCCAGCACAGGTTGTAACCAACCGGATAATAGGGTGTCTGATTGTCAAAACGCATAAACTGCTTGTTCGTAGGATCGATGCGAACAAAGCCTTTGGCATTGCCTGCTGTTGCAGAGAATTGGATGGGATCCGACACTGTGATGGTGCCGTCACTAACCCGGATTTTTACCTGGTAATTGCCAATCAGAGTAGGCGTATACCGCAGCTTCCATTGTGCCCCGGATGGATTTTCAGTTGCTTCATTGCTGTTGAAGCGGCTCGGAACATAGTAGAAGCAGGGAATCAGCTTGGTAGTATTGTCGGGTAGTGTGATCTCCGCATCCACTTTGACTACATCCGGATCATACGGATTGGTGTACGTTTGATTGATCGCAAAGGATAGCTCTAGTTTTTCGTACTGCCGAATGCTTGTCTGGTTGAGCACAGGGGATTGAATTTCACCTGCATGTGTCTTGCCAACGCTCCATAGGAGCAGTAAAGTACAGGTAATTAATTTCCGCATACGTAAGAATGAAGTCAAAAATGATTAGTGAATGGAATGTGAATCTGCTATTGGATGCCATCTGCCTCAGAGCCAAACGAATTCTTTCTTCCGTGCCAATTTGTAACTGGTAGGTTTGACGGATATTATACATGTGGCCTTACCAAACTTACACTGAAGCCACTACCAAAATCTGTACTTAAAATTCTATTTTTTTACGAAGAATAGAGAGACAAGAGATTGGCTCGGTACATCATTAATACTGCTCTTGAACATAAGGTAGGTAAAGATTGTATTACTTTGGTACAGTAACTTTCCTGGTCAATGAGTTAATTGTGTGTTAGTAAGGTGTATAGGTTTCAATGGGCTGAAAATTCTTTTATTGTATGATTTTTTTTAGATAAATCGCTGCCAATAAGGGCTTGTATGTAATTTTGTCAGGAAAAAAGTTGGCTTTTTTTAGGCTGCGGCGTCTATCTTGCGAACAATTTCAAAATTTCTCTGGTGAACCGATAACTGGAATAGTGTATTTGAAATCTGGGAATAATACTACAATACCTGAAACAAGGAAACAAGCTAAGTGTATTTTTGTGTTAAACTTGGATAAAATAGTACTATATTTTATTTTCAGAGAAACCGGAAATTTGTAAAAAATATATATTTATTATCACAATCTTTATGAAACATAAAATTAGCTACCTTCTAACCTTCGTTTTCGTACTGTTATGGGGGCAAAACCTGTTTGCCCAGCAGATAGCCATAGCAGGAAAGGTCACCGGTGAGGACAATGCACCCATACCCGGTGTGTCTGTATCTGTCAAGGGGACCACTGTGGGTACCGTCACGGATCCCAATGGTAATTATTCCCTTACTGTTCCCAAAGATGCCAAGACTTTGGTTTTCTCCTTTATCGGAATGCTCACCGAAGAGGTAGAGATCGGCAGCCGTACGCAAATTGATACAAAGCTCCTTCCCGATATCACTTCGTTGAATGAAGTGGTTGTAATCGGCTATGGCTCGGTAAAGAAAACGGATGTGACCACATCCATATCCTCAATCAATCAGAAAGAATTGAAGACTTTACCCGTAGCCGGGATCGATCAGGCGATTCAGGGAAGATTGTCCGGGGTCACGGTTACGAACAACGGTGGCCAGCCTGGTGGAGGGGTGTCTGTACGTGTAAGAGGGATTACCTCCGTCAATGGAAACGAGCCTTTGTATGTGATTGATGGCGTGCCTTTTCAAAATCCGGTAAATACGCAGGACCAAAGTTTCTTAGGCGGCGGAAGCGGACAGACGGCCCAAAGTGTGATGGCTTCCATCAACCCTGCTGACATTGAATCAATTGACATTCTGAAAGATGCTTCTGCCCAGGCCATCTATGGTTCCCGTGCTGCCAATGGCGTGGTACTAATCACAACCAAAAAAGGCAAAGCTGGTGAAGGAAAGATTGTTTATGATACCTACTATGGTTTGCAGACTATCCCCAAAAAGCTGCCAGTTATGAATCTTCGCCAGTTTGCAGATTATCAAAACTCAATCATTCCAGAAATTAACGCTGTAACAGGTGGTAACCAAGAGATAACCCCTGAGTTTGCCAATCCTTCCATATTAGGTAAGGGAACAGACTGGCAAGATGAGATCTATCAGACAGGTTCTATCCAGAGCCATCAGTTGGCCTTCTCTGGAGGAGCAGACAAAACCAATTACTATGTGTCGGGTAGTTACTTCAAGCAAGTTGGTACATTGATCGAGACAAATTTCGATCGGTATACATTACGCGCCAACATTGATCATGAGATTAAGCGTTGGCTGAAAATTGGCTTCAGCACTAATCTAGTGAGAAGTAACCAGAAAGTTGGTTTGTCCGACGGGTTTGATGCCGTAACGAGTACTGTATTGTACAATAGTCCTGCCTCGCCTGTTAGAGATGTGTATGGTAGTTATGTAGGCCAAACCCGTATTGGAACAGCGACTTTTGGCAACCCTTTTAATCCTGTTGCCATGGCTAAGTTCCGCGATGTCCGTAATGTGACCTCTCGCAGTTTCGGCGCACTGTATACCGAAATTAAGATTTTGGAAGGGTTAACATTAAGAAGTGAAGTGAATTATGATTTTAATTTATCAGCAGACAAGGCTTTCCAGCCCAAGGTGTCAAATGATAGCCTAAAGATTGATATTATTTCTCCTAGCAAATTGAGGGAGCAACGAACCAATAGTTTGTACTGGGCAGTAAAGAATTACTTGAACTATAACAAGTCTTTTGGAAAGCACAGCGTGTATGTCACACTAGGCCACGAAGCCCAGGCATCTAAATATGACTATATCAATGCCAGCCGCCAAAACCTTACGCTCAATCTTCCATCCTTGGCAGCCGGTCAAGGCGGTAATGATTCCAATGAACAGATTGGTGCTGGTGCCGGGGTATGGAGTATGGAATCCTACTTTGCGCGCCTGAATTATTCATTTGACAATCGTTATGCCATTAGTGCCACTATTCGTGGCGATGGTTCTTCCAGCTTTGGCCCGAACAAGCGTTGGGGTTATTTTCCTGGAGTCTCAGCTTCCTGGACAATTACAAATGAGAAGTTTGCTCAAAATCTGAACAGGCTAACGTACTTGAAATTAAGAGTTGGTGCCGGTGCTGTAGGTAACCAGGAAGTTGGAAGAGCAAACTCGTATACATCTAACGTTAATTTGATAACAATCGGTCCTTTCGGGCCAGGAAGTTCCCCTGATAACGTGGCTAATCCTAATTTAAGTTGGGAGTCTGTCCTCACATACAATGCGGGTGTGGATGCAACATTTTTTGCAGGTGCATTGGATATGTCTGTAGATATGTACAAAAAAGTAACTACAAATATGCTGCTTGCCACCCAGCTTGGACTTTACTCTGGTTTGGGCAACGATTTTGGAGATATCAGAACACCTATTGCTAATGATGGACAAATTACAAACAGAGGGATAGACGTCAGTATTACATCGAACAACATCAGAAAAGATGATTTCTCCTGGAAAACGACAGTAGTATTTAGTCACTATAAAAACAGACTCGATTTTCTGAATACTCCAGATGCTGTTATCAGAGGAGACTTTAACGAATACGACGGATCTCCTAAACTGGTTAGTTTGTCCCGACAGGGATATCCGGTCGGTTCTTTCTACGGATATATAACCGATGGATTGTTCACATCAATGGAACAATTAAACAATGGTACCAACTGGGGATTGGATGTAAAACCGGATGGTCAGTGGCTGGGCGATATTCGATTCAAAGATTTGAATAATGATGGTAAAGTTGATGACAAAGACGTAACTGAGATCGGTAACCCTAACCCTAAATTCACCTTGGGCTTTACCAATACGCTGAATTACAAAGGTTTTGACCTGTCTGTTTTTGTATATTCTTCTTATGGAGCCAAAATATTCAATTATTCCAGAAGACAGACAGAAGGAATGCGAAATTCATTCAATAATCAGTTGACGACAGTGATGGATCGTTATACAGATTCAAATACAGATGCTACCATGCCTAGATACAATCAGTGGCACGAGAATAATATTCGTATTTCGGATCGCTACGTTGAAGATGGATCGTACCTGCGAATTCAGAATGTGAGCTTAGGGTACAACTTGCCCAAGGCCTTGATCAATAGAATTAAGATGAGCAATGCTCGCATTTATATTTCAGCCCAGAACCTTAAAACATTTACAAAATATTCAGGATATGATCCTGAATTGGGTGCTATCAACAATAGAGCTACGTTTATGAACGTGGATAACGGACGTTATCCGGTTCCAAGGTCCTACACTGTGGGAGCAAATATTGAATTCTAACTCTAGACTATTATCTAAGATAACAATGAAACATAAAATAATTCTTTTACTGGCTTCGATGGCTGTTTTGGGAGTGTCTTGTAAAGACAGCTTCCTGGATACTCCATCTGTAACGCAGCCTACTACTGATAACTACTACAATACAGCAGATCAGGTATATGGTGCAACGGGTATTTTATACAATCGGGCCTGGAACGATTGGTCAGACAAAGCTTTTACTTCGGTAGGTGATGTGCTTGGGGGCACCGTGTCTGGGGTAGCCGGTAACTCGCAATATAACTCATTCTACAATTTTAACATTCAGAGTACGGACGGCTTGATCGGCTCTACCTGGAATGCTTGTTATGATGCTGCGGGGCGTTCTTCTGTATTGGTTCAAACATTTGAAACCAAAAAAGGTCAAATTGGTGATCAGCCTTTCCTGACCATAGGTATTGCCGAGGCTCGTTTCATTCGTGCATTTGCTTACTTTTATATTGCACGTACGTTCGGAGATGTACCCATTGTGCCTAATCCGTTGGAGCTGACGCAGCCTGGTAAAAATCTTGTTCCACGCTACTTGCAAAAAGATGTACTTCGCTTTGTCATTGAAGACCTGAAATTTGCCGAAGAAAACCTGCCCGAAACACCGTACCAGTCCGGCCGTGTTACGAAAATTTCGGCAAAAGGAATGATGGCGAAGGTATACCTATATATGAAAGACTATGCGAATGCAAAAGCCAAAGCCAAAGAAGTCATTGATTATGCAACGGCCAATCCTTCCAGGGTAGGGTTGTATTCCGACTATCAGGCGCTATTCACTTCTTCGTCTGTTGCCAGAGGAAACAAAGAGTCTTTATTTGCCTTGCAATGGTCGACTGCAGCCAGTTGGGATGGAGCAAATCGATTCATGACGTATGCCGGCCCTGCTCCCTTGCTGCGGCCTGCCCCTACCGGAACAACGGCTGCGTACTCATCAGTTGTTCCTTCTATTGATATGTTGAACCCCGCAACGGGATATGCCTCTGGTGATAGAAGAAGAGAATGGTCGGTGATGGAGCACGGATTTTTCCGCGCCGACTGGAAGAATGCAAATTTCCCGAACGGCTTCCGGTATGATACAACCGGAGCTACTGACAATTTCAAAATCAAAACCGGAACCCGTTCCAATATCCAGAAATACATTGTAGGACCGAACAGAGAGGGTGAACCCGTAAGTGCAGATGCGCACAGCAGCATGCCTACTTTCATCCTGCGCTACGCTGATGTGTTGCTGATCTATGCCGAAGCTACCATGAACGGTGCCGGCTCTACCAGCGATGCGTCTGCTCTGGAAGCTTTCAATGCCGTGCATACCCGTGCCGGACTGCCTGCTGTGACAAGCCTTACCATGGATCAGCTTTTGCACGAACGCAAAGTAGAGTTTGCTTTCGAAGGTGACTACTGGTTTGACATTCAGCGCCAAGGTTTGGCCAAAGCCAGCCAGATGGTAGCTGCACAGGAGAGAGGCACCTATGGTGACAATGGAGCTCTGAACAGCTTCAAAGCGACTATACCTGCCAGCTTTAGTAGCTTGTTCTTGCCGATTCCGCAAAACGAAACAGTGTCCAATCCGTTGTTGTTGGAACCCGCAGTTCCTTATTACAAATAGAATGCAACCTGTCGAATAGAGGTAAAAATACAGGTGGAGTGCCGCTCTTGGAGCTGGCATTCCATCAAGACTCTAATGTAAACTACTGAATCATATGAAAAAAAATATAGTTAATTTTCTGGTATTTACTCTGATTGCCGGAGTCCTATTTTCGTCATGCAAGGAAGAATCGACGCCCAACCCGTCTGTAGGGGAGATTACGCCTGCCAGGGGAGCTTCCAATACGCTCCTGACGCTGACAGGTGCTGACCTGCGCAATGTGCGTACGATTGTCTTTGAAAAAGGCAATGTGAAAGCCGAATTCAATCCCAACTTCAATACCGATGAAGCTATCCTCTTCCGGGTGCCTACCGATGCCGTTCCAGGTGAACAAAACATTGTGTTGACCAATCAGAATGGTACGGAATTCAAAGTGCCTTTCAATGTGTTGGGATTTGCAGCCATCACGGATGTTTCGGACTATAACTTTAGCAAAGATTCGCAAATTACATTGACAGGAAAGAATCTGGATGACGTGAGCAAAGTGGTGTTCAGTGGCACCACTACTGACGTGACGATTGTTTCCAAAACAGCGACATCGCTTACCTTGAAATTCCCGGCAACTACCTTGAGCGAATCCACTTTGGATATTACCAATGCCGCGGGTGTTGCCAAGACGACCCAGTCGTTTGTGGCCATTGACAATGCGTACAAGATCTTTACCGATGATTACGCGCCGGGTTACCAGGATGCCTCCTGGGGTAGCGGTGGAACCATCAGCACCACGGTTTTCAAATCCGGTTCGGCCTCTGTCTATAAAGACTACGCCAAGGGCAACTGGCATCAGTTGGGTTTTGGATGGACGCAGACAGCCAACGACAACTACAAGTATTTGTCGTTCTGGATCAAAGGTGGTTCACAAAACTATGATTTGTATATTTCAACGCCTGCCAGCAAAAGTGGTTTTGCCAGCTTCGATGCCAATTCGAAAATTACGGTTCCTGCCAATGTGTGGACTTATTTCAAGATTCCTGTGAATACATTGGGATTGTGGTCTACTGCGACAAGCTGGAATCAGATTGGCTGGAGAATCCAGGGACCGGAAGCTCAGGATGAGCGATTTTATCTGGATGATATAATCTTGATCAAGTAAATACGAGCAGCCTCAGTGTAAACAATCACAGCCCTTGCCTATACAGGCAGGGGTTTTGTGTTTTTCAGCGATACTATTTTTCCTGCTTCTGAAACTGTTCACGGTAGGCGGTTGGCGAAAGTTTGACCACGTGCTTGAACTGACGGTTGAAATAGGCTACGTTGTTAAAACCACACTGGTAGGCAATTTCAGAAATGCCCGAGGTTTGCTGATACAGCCGCTTGCAGGCGTAGCCGATGCGTACCTCGTTTACAAATTCGGTAAACGTTTTGCGCGTGCGTAGTTTGAAAAACCGGCAAAAGGCCGTTTCGGACATGCTTGCCAGTGACGCAGCCTGTTCCAGGCGGATTGGCTGGTCGTAATGCTTGATGACAAACTCAAACACCCGGTTGATGCGTTCGTTGTCGGTTTCGCTTTGAGGCTCGGAATAGCTGATTCCGGACAGAATCTCCGGAGACGGCTGTCGGGTCAGCTGATTCAAGATTCCCAATAAACCATACAGCCGCTCAAAGCCTTCGTTCTCTAAAAGTTGCCCGAAACTGTCAGCCAGATTTGCCGGGGCATTTACCCGCCAGCGAAGTCCGCGGCTTGAATGATGTAACAAGTTGCGAATGGCCTGCATTTCGGGTAGCTGAAAAAAATCCCGACCCAACGCTTCGTGCCGGAAATACACCGAAATACTATGCGCGGCCAAGTCAAAACCCTGGTAATATTCCTCGTCGCAACGGAATACATGCGGTAGATTGGCTCCCAGTAACACCAGATCACCGGATTGAAAACGCCCGATGCTGTCGCCTACAAACTCAGTGCCGGCACCCTTCAGGAACAACGTCAGCTGATACTCGGGATGAAAATGCAGGGAATCGTAGAAATAAGGCTGTTTGTCTTCCTGTACCAGAAACGATTCTTTGGCCGAAACAGGGATTTTAAATAGTAAAGCTTTCATTTTAGCAAGAAAATAAAGGATTGGCTCGGTTCATTGCTAAAATAAGAGAAGAATTGGCTAAAATTGCCAAAAGTCGGATTTCTTTTTTCAACTATTTTTGTTCTGCGCACGTCGAAAAGCCAAGGCAGGTCTTGAGTTTTGGGAAGATACTGGTTGGACAATCGGCGGCAAGCGTAATCAAACCACCAACCTTCATTATTTCATGAAACGTTTGCTGACTGCATTTTTGTGGACAGGCTTGTTTGCATGGCTCGGCATACATGCGCTGGCTCAGACAAGCGAGGTGGCTCCGCTCATGTTGCAGTACGACGCTGACCGGGGCAGTCTGGCGCGTACCTATACCGTTACATGTTCACCCGAACGGCTGAAAAGACTCCAGTTATTTCATCAACAAACCCTTCAGTCACTCGAATCGCTTGATTTTGACAAGTTGACCCAGGCCGGCAAGATAGACTATTTGCTTTTCCGGCGAGACTTGCAACAGGCATTGACTGACCTGAAAACGTCAGAAAAAGAATACTCGGCACTTCACAATGTACTGGCATTTGAAGACAAGATTTTTACATTTGAAGCTTCGCGCCGAAAGGGGGAGTACCTGCCCGCCAAAGAAACGGCCGCCCTGATGAACGGTTTGAAATATGATATTCAAACTACGCAAAAGGAGGTAGAAAAGGCTCCCAAGCTCAGTGCCAGACAAAACCAGCTGGCAACCGATGCCGTCAAAAACCTGCAAAAGACCCTTCAGGAAGCCTATCATTTTTATGAAGATTACGATCCGTTGTTTACCTGGTGGGTGAGCAAACCGTTTGCCGAAGCCGATTCGCTCCTGGGCAGTTACGCTTCTTTTCTGTCCAAACGTGTTACAGCCGATTCGCAGGCCAAAGATGACGGAAGCGGTATTATCGGTAACCCGATTGGCCGGGAAAAGCTGATCGAACAGCTCAAGTATGAGATGATCCCTTATACGCCTGACGAGTTGATTGCCATCGCCAACCGGGAATTTGCCTGGTGTGAAGCCGAGATGAAAAAAGCCTCGCGCGAAATGGGCTTTGGCGACGACTGGAAAAAAGCGCTGGAAAAAGTGAAAAACAGCTACGTAGATCCCGGCAAACAACCCGAACTGATCCGCAACCTTGCGATAGAGGCGGTGGCATTTGTGGAGAAAAACAACCTAGTGACCGTGCCGGCACTGGCCAAAGAGACCTGGCACATGAAAATGATGTCACCACAGCAGCAACTGGTGAGTCCGTTCTTCCTGGGTGGCGAAACCATTCTGATCTCGTACCCCACCAATACCATGACGCACGAGGCCAAGCTGATGAGCATGCGCGGCAACAATCCGCATTTTTCGCGGGCTACGGTGCAGCATGAACTCATTCCCGGTCACTACCTGCAGATGTTTATGATCGAACGTTACCAGACGCACCGCTCGGTATTTTATACACCGTTCTGGATTGAAGGATGGGCCTTGTACTGGGAAATGCTTTTGTGGGATCTGAATTTTCCGCGCAATGCCGAAGACCGAGTGGGTATGTTGTTCTGGCGGATGCACCGTTGCGCACGCATCATCTTCTCGCTGAGCTATCACCTGGAAAAGATGACACCTCAGCAATGCATTGATTTTCTGGTAGACAGGGTCGGGCACGAGCGGGCCAATGCCGAAGGCGAGGTACGCCGTTCGTTTACAGGCGGGTACGGTCCGCTATACCAACTGGCATATATGATTGGCGGTTTGCAGTTTCGGGCATTGCACAAAGAACTGGTCGGTTCGGGCAAGATGACTAATCAGCAATTCCACGATGCGATTCTGAAAGAGAATGCGATTCCTGTGGAAATGGTCCGGGCTATTCTGACCAACCAGCCATTGAAGAAAAACTTCCAGACAACCTGGCGCTTTGACTGACACAGGCAGGTTTTGCCTTTTCAAAACATACTATTTTAACACCCCCAACCCTTCATCCATTGGACGAAGGTAGTTGAAAACGAGCAACTCGGCCCCTCTTTTGCAGAGGGGTTGGGGGTGAACTCATTAACTATCAATCATTCACCTATCAACCATTAGATTCTATGAGACCCGATTGGATTGGCGTATATCCTGCCGTTACCACTAAATTTCACGAAGACGAGTCGCTGGACTTAGGCATGTTTAATAAAAATATTGAGGCGCAGCTGGCGGCAGGTGTGCATGGTATCATCATCTGTGGTTCGTTGGGCGAGAACAGCACGCTGACCTACGACGAAAAGCAAACGCTGCTTAAGAATACCTTGAAAGTAGTGGCTGGTCGTGTACCCGTAGTCATTTGTGTGGCCGAAAGCATAACCCGTGAAGCCTGCCGGTTTGTGCAGGAATCGGAGCGAAACGGTGCCGATGGTTTCATGCTATTGCCTCCGATGCGTTATCCTTCCGATGACCGTGAGACGATGCACTACCTGAAGCGGGTGGCACAAAACACCAGCCTGCCCATCATGCTGTACAACAATCCCATCGCGTACAAGACATTCATTTCCTTGTCGATGTTTGAAGAGCTGGCCGCCGAACCCAAGTTTGAAGCCATGAAGGAATCGACGGGTGATGTACGGTACATGACCGATATTCTGAACAAATTCGGGAATCGGTACAAAATCATGTCAGGTGTGGATGACCTGGCACTGGAAAGCCTGCTGATGGGGGCCGACGGCTGGGTGGCTGGCTTGGTAGATGCGTTTCCTGCCGAAACCGTTGCGATCTATAACCTGGCCAAAGCCGGACGTGTGGAAGAAGCCCGGGCCATTTACCGCTGGTTTTTCCCGTTGCTGCACCTGGATGTTTCGACAAAGTTTATCCAGAATATCAAACTGGCCGAAGTGTATACGGGCTTGGGGACCGAGTATGTTCGCGAGCCGCGTTTGCGCCTGGCTGGCGAAGAACGGGAACGCGTCAAGGCTATTATTGAAGCGGCGCTGGCTACCCGTCCGGTGTTGCCTTTGTTTGAGAAAGAATCGGTTATCCAATAATTTTAGATGCTGGTAACTACATGATTGAGTTGCTGTAAAGCAACTCAGTTCTCCTTTCATTACCAACCCACTCTTACCACCTATTCGTATGAAAGCAAGCTGGCTTTGGGTTTTTGCAGGGATACTATTTGGCCTGGCTACTCAAGCACAGACCTTTAAAGACTATCCCATTCGCAATGTTCCGTTTACGGATGTAAAATTGGCACCAGGTTTCTGGCAAAACCGTCTGGAAACCAATCGGGTGGCTACCATTCCGGCTTCGTTCTACCAGTGTGAAAAAACCAACCGTATCAAGAACTTTGCCATTGCTGCCAAGCTCGAAACGGGTAAGTTTTGTACCCGCTATCCCTTTGATGACACCGATATTTACAAAACCATCGAAGGTGCTTCGTACACGCTAAGCACCCGGCCCGATCCCAAGCTTGATAAATATGTCGACAGCCTGATTGCGCTGGTAGGCAAGGCACAGGAGCCGGATGGGTATTTGTACACCGCCCGTACCATTGATCCCGTTGCCGGTCACAACTGGATGGGGGCCAACCGGTGGGACAAGGAACGGGAACACAGCCATGAATTGTATAACTCGGGCCACTTGTACGAAGCGGCTGCCGCGCACTATCTGGCTACTGGCAAACGAAACCTTCTTGACATTGCCATTAAAAACGCCGATCTGGTTGAAAGTGTCTTTGGCGAAGCCAAACGTCACGTAGCTCCTGGGCATCAGGTGATTGAGATGGGATTGGTGAAGCTGTACCGGGTGACGGGAAAGGAAAAATACCTGCACCTGGCTAAATATTTTCTGGATGAACGGGGTCGGCATGCATACGATGCCAAAAGCAAAGATGTGTATCAGAATGGTTCGTACTGGCAGGATCATTTGCCGGTAGTTTCTCAAACGGAAGCCGTCGGGCATGCCGTGCGGGCCGTATATATGTACTCAGGCATGGCGGATGTAGCTGCCATCATGGGTAATCCGTTGTATACGGAAGCGATTGACAAGCTGTGGGAAAATGTGGTAAGTCAGAAAATGTACGTAAACGGAGCCATTGGTGCGGCTGGCGATGGCGAACGGTTTGGCGAAGCATATGAGTTACCCAATGCCACCGCCTATTGCGAAACCTGCGCCGCCATTGGCAATGTGTTCTGGAACCACCGGATGTTCATGCTGCACGGCGATGCCAAATACATCGATATTCTGGAGCGTATACTTTACAATGGCTTGCTTTCGGGTGTTTCGTTGGACGGCAAATCGTTTTTCTATTCGAATGCCCTGGAAATTGCCAGCAAATTCAGTCACATTGACATGGAAACGAAAAGGTCTGAGTGGTTTACGTGTTCGTGCTGCCCCACCAACATGACGCGCCTGATGCCTTCCATTCCGGGTTATATATATGCGCAACGCGATAATCAGCTGTATGTCAATTTGTTCGTTGCCAGCCAAACCGATGTGACTTTAGCCAATAAGCTGAAAGTCAATCTGGTGCAGCAGAACAATTATCCCTGGGAAGGAACCGTTTCTCTGACCGTTAATCCTGCCAAAAAGGGAAAGTTTGCCGTGGCTGTTCGCATTCCCGGCTGGTCGGTAGGCAAACCATTTCCCAGCGACTTATATACCTTTCTGGAAAAAAAGGAAGCAAAACCTGTGTTAAAATTGAATGGTACCGAGGTCGCCTACACGCTGGACAAAGGCTATGCCGTACTGGATCGTGAATGGAGAAAAGGCGACAAGATTGAATTGATTTTACCCATGGACATTCAACGGGTAGTGGCGCATGAGAAGATTATCGAAGACCGCGGCAAAGTGGCCTTGCAGCGTGGCCCATTGGTGTATTGTGCCGAGTGGGTGGATAATAACGGAACGGCAACCACCCTGGTAGTTCCTGACAATTCGCCACTTACGGCCGAATTCAAGCCGGAGCTATTGAATGGCGTCATGGTATTGAAAGGCGAAAGCACTGTGGTGAAAATAAACGAAGCGGAACAAAACGTATCAACCCAGAAGCAACCGTTTATGGCCATTCCATATTACGCCTGGGCGCATCGAGGACAGGGAGAAATGGCTATCTGGCTACCACGCCGGATTACCGGTGTAAAGCTGTATTCGGAGTAGGCAGGTTTTGCTTTTTCAGTGCTAGTAATTTACCCAGAGTCATGCATGCGATATGTGGGCGAATGAATGATCGGCGCTGCGTGGAATTCACGGCAGTAGCGTCGCTTGCGCTGAGTTATGCGCAACCCGGTTTCTGTGGCGGCTCTATCTAGAGTTGAGTTCTCCCGCCGGTTTGCGTTGAACGCACCGCAACTTTCCCGTTGCGCGGAATTCCACGCAGATTTGGATTTGCGCGGAATTCGACGCAAGGGTGTGCTTGCGCTGAACTCCGCGCATGAATCGTTCTGCCGTGAGTTCAGCGCAGGCAGGTGTTTGCGCTGAGTTCACGGCATGTAAAACCTTGCGCATTATTCACGGCAATTTCCGTTTTGCGCGGAATTCACGGCAGCGACGAGCTTGCGCATCGTTCACGGCACTGTATGACCTTGCGTATAACTCACAGCAGAACTGAGGGTGGCGATGAATTCCGCGCAAGGCATTTGAACATTGACAAGCATGCAGGAAAAGGTTGCTGTAACCAGCGGGTTAAACAAACATTTGACAACACCTGCGTGAGATATTTCAAACGGTTATATTGCATGGTATAATCATTGTAAAACAAATCCAGTTTACCACTTGTGATCAAAACCAGATACATACTTGTTTTTCTCGTCCTTTGGGCAAGTCAGGCGTGGGCTCAAACCAAGCCATTCACCCATGCCGATACACTACGGGGCATGCTTACTCCTGAACGCAGTTGCTACGATGTTACTTACTACCATCTGGATATTACGCTGGACACGACTCAAAAATCCGTTCGTGGCAAAAATCGGATTCAGTTCAAGGTGGTCAGGCCGTTTACTCGCATGCAGGTTGATTTGTTTGCCAATCTGAACGTAGATAAGATTGTGTATGCGGGCAAAGAACTGAAGTATACCCGGGATGGCAACGCGGTGTTTATTGATTTTCCTAAGCCCATGCCCGCCAAAACGATACAAGCCATTGATTTCTACTATTCGGGTGTTCCGCAGGAGGCAGCCCGGCCACCATGGTCGGGTGGGTTTACGTGGAGCCACGATGCCCAGGGCAACTTGTGGATGAACACCACGTGTCAAGGATTGGGAGCCAGCGTTTGGTGGCCCAACAAAGACCACCAGACCGAAGAGCCGGATAGCATGCTCATCAGTGTGGCGGTGCCCAGCAACTTGATGAATGTTTCGAACGGGCAACTCCGCGCCAAAACGGATTTGAAAAACGGTACTACCCGTTACGACTGGTTCGTGAGTTATCCAATCAACAACTACTGTGTGGCACTGAACGTGGCGAACTACGTTCATTTTGGCGAAACGTACGGCGACATGCCGCTGGATTATTACGTGTTGCCGTATAATCTTGACAAAGCCAAAAAGCAATTTGCGCAGGTAAAACCCATGATCGGCTGTTTTGAGAAGTATTTTGGTGAATACCCGTTCAAGCGCGACGGCTATAAACTTATCGAAACGATGCACTCGGGAATGGAACATCAGAGTGCTGTAGCCTATGGCAATTACTACGAAAACGGCTACCGCCGCCGCGACTGGACAGGGGTAGGCGTGAGTATGTTGTTTGACTTTATTATCATTCACGAAAGCGGCCACGAATGGTTTGGCAATAGCATCACGTCCAAAGACATTGCTGATATGTGGCTGCACGAAGGGTTCACTACCTACGCCGAAGCCGTATACGTCGAATGCATGTTTGGCTATGACAAAGCGTTGGCCTACATCAACGGCTATCAGAGCAAAGTGGCAAATGACAAGCCGATTATTGCGCCGTACAACGTGCACCAGACGAGTTCGCAGGATATGTATTTCAAAGGCGCGTTGTTTCTGCACACGCTACGCAATGTGATTGCCGACGATACCCAATGGTGGAAACTGATTCGCGATTACTACCAGACGTTTCAATACCAGATCATTGAAAACAAGGACATGGTCGCGTTTTTCAACAAACACTCAGGCAAAAAACTCACGCCCTTGTTTGAGCAATATTTACAGTACAAAGACTTGCCTATGCTTGAATTGCAACTGAAAGGCAACTCGTTGCAATACCGCTGGCTGGCAGATGTAAAGGCTTTCAATATGCCCATCAAAATAACGTTGAAAAAACAGAAATCCATAACCCTCTATCCAAGCACTCGCTTGAAAACAATGAAGCTAAACGAAACGCTGATCCGGGACGATGTCAAAGTCGCGACGGATTTGTTTTTCGTAAAAGTAGGCTGGCTATAGGCAGGCTTTGCAGTTTGAAAAGATAGTATTTGGGGCCTCCCCCAGCCCTCTCCCGTAGAGGGTCTTTCAATGATGAATGATGAAGTTTGAATGAAGAATAATGAAATTTGATATTCAGCATTTGAAATTCATCATTCAAAATTGTTCCCCTCTCAGAAGGAGAGGGGCCCGGGGGGGGGCCTTTTACCATTAACCATTCATTTCATTGGCTAGTAAAACTTTTTTTTGCATCGATGCGCACACGTGTGGCAATCCGGTGCGATTAGTCGCCGGCGGCGGACCGCTACTGAAGGGAAATAACATGAGCGAAAAACGCCAGCATTTTCTACAGGAATTTGACTGGATTCGCAAAGGACTGATGTTTGAGCCGCGTGGCCACGACATGATGTCGGGGAGCATTCTGTACCCGCCGCACGATCCGGAAAACGACATTGGTGTGCTGTTCATCGAAACCAGTGGCTGCCTGCCCATGTGCGGCCACGGCACCATTGGCACGGTTACCATTATGATTGAGGAAGGATTGGTGCAGCCCAAAGTGCCCGGACAACTGCGACTGGAAACTCCGGCGGGTTTGGTCAAAGTTTCGTATGTGCAGGAGGGCAAAAAAGTGAAATCGGTAAAGCTGATAAATGTTCCTTCGTATCTGGCAGTCGAAAACATTGAAGTGGAATGCCCTGATCTAGGGCCGCTTACGGTAGATGTGGCCTACGGCGGAAACTTCTATGCCATTGTGGATGTGCAACCCAATTTCAAAGGCCTGGAGCATTACACCGCTGCCGACTTGATTCGCTGGAGCCCTGTGTTGCGCGAACGCATCAATGCCAGTCATACGTTTGTGCATCCCGAGAATCCGACCATCAAAGGATTGAGTCATTTGCTGTGGACCGGAGCAACCATCAGTCCGGAAGCTACGGCGCGGAATGCGGTCTTTTACGGCGATAAGGCCATTGACCGTTCGCCGTGTGGTACCGGTACTTCGGCCCGGATGGCGCAGTGGCACGCCAAAGGCAAACTCAACAAAGGCGACCGGTTTGTACACGAAAGCATCATTGGCAGTCAGTTTGTTGGAACGGTGGAAGAGGAGACAACATTAGGCGACAAAAAAGCCATGATCCCAGGTATTGAAGGCTGGGCCAAGATCTACGGCTACAACACCATCACCATTGACCCCGAAGACGATCCGTATGCGTATGGATTCTTGGTGAAATAAAATTCTGGGCAAGAGATGTATTCTTTTACTTGCATTTGAAAAAGCAGCTTCTGGAAATAGTATGTTTTGAAACCCAAAACCTGCGTTCTGTTCTTTGTTCGCAGCACTTGTCTCACACAATATTCAATCATTGATTAGGTTTCATGGCAGCACAAAAAAACGTATTGATTGTTGGCGGTGGTATAATCGGTTTGTGTTCAGCGTATTACCTGATACAGGAGGGGCATCAGGTAACGGTTCTGGACAAAAGCGACTTGACCGATGGGTGTTCGTTTGGCAATGCCGGAATGATAGTGCCCAGTCATTTTATTCCGCTGGCCGCACCGGGTATGATAGCTCAGGGCATCAAATGGATGTTCAATTCCGAAAGTCCGTTCTATGTAAAGCCTCGTCTGAACTGGGATCTGATTTCGTGGGGATTGAAATTCTACAAAGCCGCTACTGATGCTCAGGTAAATCGGGCCATGCCTGTGTTGCGCGACTTGAATGTTCAGAGTCGGAATCTTTATGCCGAAATGGCCAAACTGCCCGATTTGCAGTTTGCGTTTGAACCCAAAGGCTTGCTGATGCTCTGCAAAACCGAACACATGCTGGAAGAAGAATCGCATGTGGCCGAAACGGCACATGCACTGGGCATGGAGGCGAAAGTAATGAACCTGACCGAAGTGCATGCGTTGGAACCCGAAGTAAAACCGGATGTATTGGGTGGTGTATTTTATCCGGGTGACGCACATTTGCACCCGACACAATTGGTGCGCAGTTTGAAACAATGGCTGGTAAGCAAAGGCGTCCGGCTGCAAGGTGAAACGGAAGCGCAGGGTTTTGACATTCGGAAAGATACTATTTCGACGGTGGTTACCAACCGGGGCGATTTCAAAGCGGACGAAATCGTGATTGCAGGCGGATCGTGGTCGCAAGCCATTGTGCGGCAGCTGGCGTTGCGCATGCCGGTCCAGGCAGGCAAAGGCTATAGCATTACGATGGATCTGCCGGCAAAAAAACTGCGCACACCTTCAATTTTGACCGAAGCACGGGTAGCGATTACGCCGATGGGAGAGCAGTTGCGTATCGGTGGGACGATGGAAATTGGCGGCATCAACCAAGAGATAGACTTGCGTCGGTTTGGTGGCATCTTAAAGTCGGTCCCTAAGTATCTACCTGATTATCAGTTTGATATTCCTGAGAAAAAGCAGATATGGTCAGGCTTGCGTCCGTGTTCTCCGGATGGCTTGCCGTACATTGGCCGTCTCCACAAACTGAAAAATGTGATCATTGCAAGTGGCCACGCCATGCTGGGACTGAGCCTGGGGCCAGTCACCGGAAAGCTGGTAACCGAACTGATCAGTCAACAATCCGCCAGTATGGATATTTCACTGTTGTCGCCAGAGCGGTTCAATTGATGCAGAAAAGGATGTTTTTGACTTTAAAAATATACTATTTTATAAAACGTCAAAGCGTTAAAATGCTCAATTTACAAGTAATTGAGCTTATGTTTGCAGTAGGTCTGTACCCATAACGCCAATTTCTGAGGATCGGGTACCCGGATACGTTCCTGCATCACACGGGATGCGGGGAGTTGCTTGATTTTCTTGAACAACGTTTTGTAATACACATATGCCAGGTATACGCCCCATTTGGAACCGTTGGGCAACTTTTTAATGCCTTCGTAGGCTGCATCAAAATCAGCCTGAATGTCGGCTTCAATCTGTTTTTTGGCGTCCGGATTAAATTTCTGGAAATCGACGCCCGGAAAATAGACGCGTCCACGTTCCTGGTAATCGCTTTTCAAATCGCGCAAGAAATTTACCTTCTGAAAGGCTGCGCCCAACCGGCGGGCTGATTCACGCAATTGCTGGTACTGTTCCTCGTTGCCTTCACAAAATACCCGCAGGCACATCAACCCCACCACTTCTGCTGAGCCGTAAATATATTCTTCGTAACCGCCTTGTGTGTAAGCGGTTTCGTATAGGTCCATTTCCATGCTTTTCAAAAAAGCATCGATCAGTTCTTTTTCAATCTTGTAGTCATTGACCACCGATTGAAACGAATGCAACACCGGATTCAGGCTGATTTTCTCACGAATGGCCTGATAGGTATCCGCTTTGAAACGTTCGAGTAGCGACTTTTTATCAAAGTCATGGAATGTGTCCACAATTTCATCGGCATACCGCACAAACCCGTAGATCGCATAAATCGGAAAATGGTATTCGCGATCCAATGTCTTGATACCCAGAGTAAACGAAGTGCTGTACCGCTGGGTAATCAACTTGCTGCATTCAAAAGTGGTTTGGTCGTAAAGTTGCATACATTCAAAAATTGTTGACTGGAATTTGGCAAAGTGCCGTTTTTCGTTTTTCAATTTACCTACCGTGAGGCAAGAATACTGCTTATACTAGGATCCGAATTCTTTCATCACTTCCGCGGCCACTACCTGCCCTGAAATCAGCGAAGGGGGGACACCTGGTCCTGGTACGGTTAACTGACCGGTATAAAACCAGTTTTTGACTTTTTTGTTTTTAAGCGTTGGTTTCAGAAACGCAGTCTGCATCAATGTATTAGCCAAGCCGTAGGCATTGCCACGGAAGGCATTATAATCGGCTTTGAAATCGCTATGGGCATAACTACGCTTGTACACAATCGATTGGCGGATGTTTTGTCCGGTATAAGCTTCCAGACGGTCCATGATTATTGCAAAATACTTTTCACGGGTGGTTTCATCATCTTGTAAATCAGGGGCAACCGGAATCAGAATGAATAAATTTTCACATCCTTCCGGAGCTACGCCTGGGTCGGTCTTGGAAGGTGCAGACACGTAAAAAAGCGGCTTGCTGGGCCATTGGGGCTGTGTATAAATCTCGTGGGCATGAATGGTAAAATCCTCATCAAAAAACAAATTGTGATGCTGCAATCGGTTTACGCGCTGATTGATCCCCAGATAGAACAACAAGGATGAAGGCGCCATGATGCGGCGCTGCCAGTAATCTTCGGTATAGTTCTGATAGTCAGTGCCTAGCAAGTCGGCATCCACATGGTGGTAATCGGCTCCGGCTACGACTACATCTGCGTCATACGCAGCATTTTGGGTGATGACACGCCGCGCCGAACGGTCTACCAGTTCAATTCGCTCAACAGTTTGGTTATACTTGAAGGAAACGCCTTTTTCTTCCGCCAGTTTTACCATTCCTTTCACGATTTCAAACATGCCGCCCATCGGATACCAGGTTCCCATGCTGATTTCAGCATAGTTCATCAGGCTGTACATGGCCGGTGTGTTTTGAGGAATGGCTCCCAGAAACAGTACCGGAAACTCCATCAGCTTCAGAATCCTGTCATTGCTGAAATACTTACGTATGTGGCTATGAAACGATTGCAGCACATCCAGCCGTGTCAGATCAACCAAAAGCTTCATGCTCAGAAACTCCGTCAGGCTTCGGCTGGGTTTCCAGACGAATTTGTTCATGCCTACTTCGTACTTGTAGGCAGCCTGTTCCAGAAACTGTGTGAGCTTTTCTCCGCTTCCAGGCTCGATTGTCTCAAAAAGCCGGGCTATTTTTTCAACTCCAGCCGGCAAGTCCACCACATCATCCGGGCCGAAAACGACAGAGTATGAGGGGTCTAGCCGTAGCAACTGGTAATAATCGGATGCTTTTTTGCCAAAACGGTTAAAATAGCCTTCAAAAACGTCAGGCATCCAGTACCAGCTTGGCCCCATGTCAAAGGTAAAGCCTTCGGCTTTGAAAACCCGGGCCCGTCCGCCGGGACTGCTGTTTTTTTCAAGTAATGTCACTTCAAAGCCTTCACTGGCCAGACAAGTGGCCGCTGATATACCCGCAAATCCCGCCCCTATGACGATAACCTTCTTCATGAATGTTCAGAGAAAAATAGTACCCGAATGAATAGTAAAACCAATGTACTGCTAAAACACTAATTAAGCCATAAAGTTTTGAAAAAGATGAGGCGCGAAAGACTACCGGAAAGACGGATGTGGAGGTTTCGGATGCACAGGTGATGCTATTTATTGTCATTCCATTTCATAAAAAAGCCCAAACCGGTTTGGTTTGGGCTTTTTTGAAGAATAGGGCTTGCTCAATAGGAGTGAGCATATAATTTCAGACTGTCTTTCAATTCTTTGCGGGCAATGTGAATACGATTTTTTACTGTCCCGATCGGAATTTTAAGTTTTTGGGCGATTTCATGGTACTTGAATCCACGGAAATACATCACAAACGGTACCCGGTATACTTCATCCAACGTGTCCAATGCCTGATTGATATCATCCATTGTAAACGAAGAGTACGCCAGGTTTTGAGTAATAGTAGACGTAGAATTAATGTAATGCAAATTGCTGGTCGTATCAATGAATGTGTTCCTTCGGACAATACGTTGGTAATTCGTAATGAAGGTGTTTTTCATGATGGTATACAGCCAGGCCTTCAGATTAGTGCCTTCCGCAAATTTTTCGCGGTTGGTATATGCCTTTAGCAATGTTTCCTGAAGCAAATCATTGGCATCTTCGGCATCTTTAGTTAAACGTACAGCAAAGGGTTTCAGGGCCTTTGCCACTTTACCAATCGAACATGAGAACTCTAATGCAGTCATAGGGCTTCGAGTTTAGGTGAAAAAATAATTTTCTTTATTTGTTTAACAAATATAAGTAAACATTAAACAAATAAGCAACGGATTAATAGATATTTTTTTACTTTTTGCGTTTGTTTCTTACTTATGTATGTGTTGACAAAGGTCCTTTATACTGGAATAATATAATTTATGCAGCCTTTAAAACATGTGTATATACATATATCTTGTAAAGATTCAATTTATTTTTTGTTTATTGTTTGTCTTTGTAAGCTAAACAAAATACGATTTTATTACTGCTTCTGCTAAGGGAGATAAGAGCTTTGTATTTTGGTAACAGAAATGATTATACACATAAAAACCGTGCCTGACAAAAGCAAAACCCCGGCGTGACCGGGGTTTTGAACTATATGCGCATACTATTTTATTTTTTTGTAGTGTCCTTAGCAGCTGGTTTGGGTTTACCAAAGATAGATTTTAAGCCATCTTGTGCTTTCTTTTTTGCATCTTCTACTGCCTTCTTCTTGGCATCTTCGGCTTGCTTTTCCAGTTCTTTTTTCTTTTTCTCAATTTCTGCGTTGATCCGGTCTTGTTCGGCTTTCACTTTCGCTTCCGCTTCCGCTTTCAGGCGGTCTGCTTCTGCTTTTGCTTTTGCCTCGGCTTCTGCCTTCTTTTTCTCCAGTTCAGCCTGAGCCTGGGCTTTTACTTTGTCAACCTCAGCATTGGCTTTATCGGTCAGTGCATTTTTGACCTGACCGCTGGTGTTGCTGCCAACAATCTTGATTTGTGGCTTTTTAAAAGTTCCGCCCACACCCAAGTCCAATTTTACCCGTTCAACATTGGCAATAGGCGTATTCAATTGTGAACTCAAAAATGAAGTAACCTGTGTGCCTACTTGTCCGGTAGGAATGTCCAACTTGACCGTGTAATCCATGGAGCCGTCCAATCCGCTGCTGCCCGAAACATTTGCGGCGTAATCCTTTATTTTTACATCAAAAGGTTGGTAAGAGACACGGCCGTTCTCAATTTTAGCCGAAAGGATCACATCTTTCAACTCTGCCGGAGTCAGATTGTTAAGCTTGGTTACAGCAGACAGTCCTTGCGTGATAGGTGATTCTTTCAACGTGGCCTGTACCAATTTCAGAATGCCGCCTCCACTCAGTGTTGCCAGGTCAGGCATCATGTCCTGTTTCAATAGCCCCTGGATTTTAAATTCCGGAATGTTTACCGAACCACCCATGTATTGCGCCAGTGGCATCAAGCTTTGTACGGTATTGAATGTTTTGTAGGCATCTGGGATTGACAAGTTGGTAACTTTGAGGTTGAAATCGTACGAAGGTTTGGCAATGTCATGCGAATCATAACCTCCATTGGCAATAAAGCTGCCCCCCAAGGTGTTGAAAGCAACATTTTCCAGACGCACGGCTCCATCTTTTACCACCACCGTTCCTGCCATATCCTTCAGGTTCATGTTGTCATAAATGACTTCTTTGATCGTAGAAACAAGTCTGAAATCAATATTCTTGGGGATTTCGACAACCGTTAGCGGGGTATCTTCCGTTTTTGGTTGGTTGGGGTCGTCCACCATCCACTCGTTTACATCAAAGCGATTGGAGCTGAATGACATATTTCCCTGAATAACCTCATTTTCGTGCAACACGTAATTAATGTAATTGGATAACGATCCCGTAACTGCTACATCGCTTTTGCCCAGAAAACCGTTGAATTTACTGATATTGATCTGCTGAGGCGAAAAACTCACGTCGGCATCCGTAATCTTTACCGAAGGCATTCCGGCTGTTGTGTATGTGAAGTTGGTCAATTGAGCCGTTCCGCTGGTAGGAAGTCTGTCGTAACGTTTGGCGTCAACATCCGACATCTTTCCTTTGGTATCGATATCGGCTGTGACACGACCGGTGAGTGTCATCCCTTCCAACGGATAAATTTTGGTTAGTTTTGTCAGATCGGCTCCACCTTTCACCTGAATGTCCCAGGTATAATCATCCAGGTTTTCAATGTATGCTTTTGCTGTGAGTGGCTCACCTTCCAACACCATCCGGAAATCGCTTACATTGATTTTGGTATCTTTCATCTGACCTGAACTGTTGCTTACCGTAGCATTCATATTCATCTGTTCCAAAGGTGCCGGAAACTGACTGGTTTTTACATAACCATTTGCCAAAGTCATCGCTGCTGTTACGGCAGGCATTCGTTTGGTTGCATCATCATATATTCCTTTGGCTTTTACATTTATTGAATACAATCCTTTCAAGGTAGTTCCTTCAATAGGGAATATCTGAATTAGCTCGGCCAGATTCAATTTTGCTTTTACATCTGCATCTATATCGTATTTAGACAAACCTTTGAGGCGAACACGACCATCCACCGGATTTTTGCCCAAATCCATATGGAATTTCCGGATATCCACCAGTATGTTTTCCAACACCCCGTCCGGGTCATCGACTTTCATATCCACATTAATATTATTAACAGAAGTGGGTAATGAAGCATACTTCATACTACCATCGGTAACCTTGGTGTTCAGACCGAAGCCTGGCATTTGCCGGCCGTTATATGTGCCCTTTACATAGCCATCAAACGAAACATCACCTTTTGCTTCCAGATCTTTGAAACTTTCAGTGTATACACCCGGTACTAATGAAAGAAGACTTTTAAATGTATTGTCTTTGCTCTTGAAGGTAATATCCATTGTATAATTGGTGTCTGGCATTGCAAACCAACCATCGAATCCCAGCACAAAGTCGTTCAACTTTATGGTGTTTTCTTTGAATGTGTATTTTGATTCGGTCAGATTCATGCTTAATGTCATGTCCGCATCCAGCTTTTTTTTCGACAAGTATTCTACGCCATCAAAATTGACTGTCAACGAATCAATAGTGGTTTGGCTGACCATGTCAAATACCTCTTTCTCAAAATCGCCACTGCCTTTATGGTTCAAGTTGATTATTTTCGTATATATAGGAATGCTGCGATCATCATAAATGATGCGGCCGTTAGTAAGAGACCACTGATCTATTCCGACTGATACCTCTGATTGGCTGGTATCCGCTGTCGCTTGGGTGGTATCGGCAACGTAGATATCCCAGTTTGCCTTGCCATTTTTCAGAACCTTGGCCAGAATGCGGGGTGAGTTCAGATCAACGGCCTTGACTTTGATTTTGTCACCGCTGATTACACTCATGATATCTACGGTTACTTCAAACTTCGGAACGGCAAGTAACGTGTCCCCGCGAAACTCCTCTTTTCCTACAATTCCAAAATCTTCGAGTGAGGCAGTAATGTTAGGGAAATGCCGAAAGATACTAACGCTGAATCCTTCCGAGTCAAAATATACTTTAGCATTTACTTTCTTTGCAATTTCTTGCTCAAGCTTCGCTTTGATTTCGTCCTTATATATAATAGGCAAAATGAAGGCAGCACCCAAGAGTAGTACGATTAAACCTAAAAAAATGAGAATAACTTTTTTCATAGCATTAGATAGTATGATTATGAGTTAGCGAATGTACTTTAAAATATCCAAGTGAAAAAAATCAAACTAATTGAAAATCTGACACTTTACTTACATTCAGAATGACATTCCACAAACCAGGTGGCATGGTTGGACATAATGCACAAAGTGATTCATAGAATGGCAAAAGTACAGTAGACATAAGATCGTAGTCTCTGGAGAGTAAAATGCCGTTGTATGAACGAGTATATTCATAACGAATGACTTAAGTTATATTTGATAAAATATAATAAGTTTTACTTGCACTCCACCCGCAGGTCTATTACATTTGTAACCCTGTTAAAAAAAGGGGGGGATGGAGAGAAGAAGAGGCGAGGTCGAAAAATATTTTTTCAAATTTGCTTGACAGGGAAATAAAAAGCTGGTACTTTTGCATCCCGTTTGAGACAAGGAGCAGAGCAGAGGGGTA